>Ga0138256_10007187_pt1 | contig 11760 bp, 8 predicted proteins | sample KNB2016incub_MG_FD_105486 | JGI IMG/M metagenome (GOLD analysis project Ga0138256, IMG submission 105486) | Active sludge microbial communities from wastewater in Klosterneuburg, Austria - KNB2014incub_MG | ecosystem: Engineered > WWTP > Activated sludge > Unclassified | place: Austria...
CCCCTTAACGCCTTCCACATTCTCGCCGCAACAAGGTTTCGCACACGTCTCCTCCATCATGACGAATCAACGCTGAGGATACTAACCACACTATTTATCAATCTCCCGGTTGGAATCAAATGTGATCGCGGCGATCAGTCCGAAGCCAATTGTCGCGGCGGCTCCGATCGGAGCAAACCATGGCCAGGCAATGGGCGTCCAGAACTTGACCATGCACAGCACGAGAGTGCCTTCCAGCATTCCAATCATGGCACTGACCTGCCCCACATGCCGCGTGAGCACTCCCAGCGCAAAGACGCCGACCAGAATACCGCTCGAAAACCCGGCAACGGCCAGCGCGTTGTCAATCACACTGCGTTCCAGCTGAATCGCCGCAATCGCCAGCCCGATTTGCAGAATCCCGAACACCAGAGTCAGGATGCGACTCAGTTTCAACTGAGTTTGAGGTGAACCAACGTCTTTCAAAAAATCATTCACGACCGCGCCCGCTGATGAATTCAACGAGCTGCTGAGCGTTGACATCGCTGCGGAAAAAACGGCGGCAAGCATCAGGCCGACAAGTCCGACCGGCATCTCGTGGACAATAAACGCGGCAAACACTTCGTCGCTGCGTTCGAATCGGATGGCGTTCGTCTGTCGCGCGTAGAACGCAGCCAACGCGATGCCAAGGATTAAAAACAGCGTGAACTGGACGAACACGACGAGGCCACTCAGCACGACCGCTTTCGCCGCTCCCCGCTGACTGCCGGTACACAGGTAACGCTGAACCATCATCTGGTCGGTGCCGTGCGTTCCAAGCGAGAGGAGTGTGCCGCCGATGATGCCTGCCAGCAGCGTGTTGGCCTTTGTGAAGTTGATCAATCGCGACGATGGCCCTGACGTGTCGATGCCAAGATCAAAGAACGCGAGTTTGTTGTGCGCTCGAGCATAACTCAACATTTCTGACCAGCCTCCGGGCAGCATGCTGACGATCAACAGCAATGCGACGAGTCCACCGGTGACGTAAATCACCAGTTGAATGCAATCGCTCCAGATGACGGCCTTCATGCCACCGACAAACGTATAGGCAGTCGTACAAACGCCGACAATGATGATGCTCTGCGGCAATCCGATCCCTGTGACTTTTTCAACCACGATCCCGGCCAGCAGCAGACGCAGTCCGTCACCCAGATTGCGTGTCACGAGAAAAATGAGTGACGCTGTCTTCTGCGTGACGCCTCCGAATCGTTTGTGCAGAACTTCATAGGCCGTGAACAGCCTGTCCTTAAAATACAGCGGAATCAGCCACATCGCGACGATTATGCGACCCAGACAAAATCCGAGTACCAGTTGCAGAAACTGCAGATTGCCGCCTTCGACGAAGGCGGTTCCGGGGATGCTGAGAAACGTAGCGGTGCTGGTTTCTGTCGCCACAATCGATCCGAGCACTGCCCACCACGGCAGGCTGCGGTCACCCAGCAAATAATCCGAAATCGTCCGATTCCCGCGTCCGACCCAGAACCCGATCCCTGTGAGTACCGCCAAATAGATGACGACGATGAGAGAATCGATGGATGAGATTCGAAGGGCAAGCAATGCGGATTTCCTCTCTCGGCCTACAGCCTAATAGTTCAAGGCGATGAATGGATGAGCGGTTACCTGGCAGAGAAGCCCGGCTTTTTAGGCGAGCGGCAGTAAAGGAATTACCAATTCCCAAAGCTGCGGCCAGACAACCACTTGCCATCGACCATGCTGAAGGATGCAGATCTGGGACAGATCTGCCTACGTTGTAGTCCGACTTGTCCCAAGTCGGATTCCTTCGGTAGAGCGAAATCTTTTTGGTAGACATGATTCTGCCGCTCGCCTTAGAAAAGCCGGGCTTCTGCGCCAAAATACTTTCCAGCATCTCACCCGACAACGCACGCGACCTTTTACTCAATCAGTTTCTGAATCGTCGCGAAGTCAGACTTCAACGATCGATACAACTGCTGGTACACAGGATACGCCGCATGGTACGTCTTTGTGGCCGCAGCTTTGTTTGGTGTTTTTGTAACAACGGAAATCGTCGCCTTGCATGCTTCGACGACATCCTTGTAGGCACCCGTTCCAGCGGCCGCCAGGAGCGCGACACCATACGCTGGGCCTTCGGAAGCATTGATCGTGACGACGGGCTGGCCATAGATGTCGGCCTGCAGTTGCTTCCAGAATTGACTGCGAGCACCACCCCCGGAGACGCGAATTTCCTTCACCGGAATGTTCATCGACTTGATGATTTCCAGCGTGTCCTTCATCGCATAGGTCGCGCCTTCCATGACCGAACGCGCCATGTGGTTCTTGCCATGTCGGAGACTTAACCCGATCCATGACGCGCGGGCGTTGGGATCGGCATGCGGAGTTCGTTCTCCCGTCAGATAAGGCAAAAAGAACAAACCTTCGCTTCCTGCTGGGGCCGACGCAGCTTCGGTGATGATCAATTCGTAAGGATCGATCTTCTGCTTTTTGGCGGCGGCGATTTTGGCCTGACACAATTGATTTCGGAACCACTGCAGGCTTCCGCCGGCTGACAGCACGCAACCCATCACATGCCACTTGCCGCGAACCGCATGGCAGAACGTATGCAGACGGCCAGCGGGATCGACCTGGACTTCGTCGCTGTGGGCGAAGACAACTCCGCTGGTTCCCATTGTGGCAGAAACCACGCCGTTGCCCACAATGCCATTTCCAATGGCACCCGCCGCCTGATCGCCGCCGCCGCCGACCACGGGGGTACCGGGATTGAGCCCCATTTCTTTCGCCGCAATTGCGGAGAGAACTCCGGTGACGTCTTCGGATTCGTACACCTTAGGAAACAGCTTTGCGTCGAGATCCAGCTTCTGCAGCAGTTCAGTGGACCAGCATCGATTCACAACATCCAGCAGCAGCGTGCCGGAAGCGTCACTCACTTCCGTCGCGAAGTCGCCCGTTAGACGATAGCGAACATAATCTTTCGGAAGCAGAACCTGCACCGTCTTGTCAAAGTTCTTCTTCTCCTTGTTCCGCAGCCATAAAATTTTGGGTGCCGTAAAACCTGTGAGCGCAGGATTGGCAACCATCTGAATCAGCTTGCTCCGTCCGTCGGCCCGCAATTCAATTTCCGCACATTCAGCCGCAGTACGTTGATCGTTCCAAAGCAATGCCGGGCGAATGACGTTGCCAGCTTTGTCCAGGAACACGCTGCCGTGCATCTGGCCGCTGAGTCCAATGCCGCCGATATCAGCGGGCTTCAGTTTGGCGGCCTTCATCACTTTTTTGACGGAGTTCACGGATGCCGTCCACCAGTCCACCGCGTTTTGCTCCGACCAGCCGGGTTTGGGACTGTAGAGCGGATACTCCTCGGTGGCCGAAGCCAAAATCTCACCGTCCTCTTTCATCGCAAGAGTCTTCGTACCACTGGTGCCAATATCGATGCCGAGGAAAACGGGCATTTGAGGGTGCTCCGAGGAATTTGCGTGAATGGGTCGTCAGGCAGCGGGCAGGACCGTCATGGGATTCTGCCGCGAGTGTCGAATCGTAACCGGTTCAAAAAAATTCGCGACTGTGCCGAGGCAGGAGCCTCGGAACAAGGACAGCAATCCGCACCGCATGAAGTATCAATCAACGATGCCCCTGCATGACGAAATCTGACTGCAGAGCCTGCCAGCACTCCTTCCCCTATCCACCGCAGCTTGCCGGTATTCAAATCTTACAACTCAGCGCTTGAGTTTCTGGAGAACGGCGGGTAGAGTTCCGCCGCGATCGTTGAGTTCTCACCAAATCTCTCTCAAGCAACGATCGGATCCTTACAGTCGAATAGAATTCGTTTTGACATGGATTGTTAAAGCGGCTGACTGATCGCTCCACCCGGTTGGGTTACCTGGTCTCAGTTGACGTGTTTCAAGGAGGAACCACGATGAATAATTTTCGTTTGCGTCTGTTCTCACCCACCGACGAATCTTCGAACGGCGTTAAAGCGTCTCGCGGCAACGTCCCTCAGAATCGGTTGTCGGATGAGTCGTTTGAAGACATTATCCCGATCGATCGCTTCCGTCGGTCAATGGTCTTCAGTGGCCGCTTTATGGCACCTGCCGAGAGGGCTCAGTTGATTCAGCAGAACAACTGCTGTCCCGAATGTTCGCAGCAGAATGTCGAACCGCTGGAGTTGGCTGACTCGCTGATCAGTCCCAAGAGTCGCCAGCCGATTCCCGGTACCTCGACGATCGTTGGATTTCACTGCAACGAATGCGGCACCGAATGGCCAGTTTATGAGTTGTCGCGCCGCAAGGGCTAACGCTCAATCGTGGTCACTTTCGCAAAGTAGACCTCACTCTCTGAGTGAGGCAGGCCACAAAACGCGCCCTTTGGTACTCGTCACTCAGAGAGTGACGGCTACTTTAGTCGCGAAACGACTGCCATTGGACCAACGCGGCTATATCTGCGATGCGACCAGGTTCGACATTCGCTGAATCACGCCGCAACTTTGTTCGTAAGGTTGCGTTGTGAGGATGACGCACCAGCGGGATGAGTCCGGATCGATCCATATCGTCGTTCCGGTTGCTCCCCAGTGGCCAATCGCAGTGGGCGGAAGAAAGTCACTGAAGCAGGCGGCATGATCCAGCCAGTTGTGTCGCCAGCCATATCCCCACGCACGTTGTACGCGATCGCCTTCGGGCAGTCCGCTGATGTGCTGCGTCTGATTCGACATGCTGCTGCGGACTGCGGCGCGATGCCGGAGGTCACGGTCTTCCGAGTCGCGAAGTGTGGCATGAAATTGATTCAGGAGAGACACGGCCAGTCGGCCCAAATCTTCCGCCGTTGTAATCAGGCCGCCCCACGGTGCGCCCAGCGTTCGCCAGTAACTGCTGTTCCAGTTCCATGTGGAATCCGTTTGTTGTTGCCAGATTGGTAACTCACATGGCAGAACGGTCGGCATCAGTTCATCGGCCGATTCGACGGGAAGTCCCAGCCATGTGCTCGCCATCTCCGCTGGCGAAAATACACTTCGTTGCAGATGCTCGGCGCAGGTTGACTGCGTGATCGACTGAATGATTTCCGCCAGGACCGCGAACCCCATGCTCGAATACCGACACGCTGTCCCCGCCGCGAAGTCGGGAGTCACTTCCGTCGTCGCCTCCACGAATTCCGGCGTTGAAGCATGAGCCGCCCGCAACTCGGTGTTGTTCGGCAACATGTCGGGCAATCCCGAAGTATGAGTCAGTAGGTGCCGAATCGTGATCTGCCGCAACGGCCCCCGGTGAAATCCCGGCACATGATCGCTCACAGTATCGTTGAGTGACAATTTCCCCTCGGCCGCCAATTGCACTGCCGCCATTCCGACGATTGGCTTCGTGATGGAAGCCACCAGATAGCGCCGATCCGGCAACTCGGCGGCGGAGATCTGAGGGCTGTCATCAGTTAAGGCGTTCTGCTGTGCCGAATACTTCATGCGGAGTTGAAGGCCTGACGCATCTCCCGCCGCCAGATCGGCATACTGCAGGTGAGAACTGCCAGCAATGTTTCTAAGCGTGTCTGTGAGGATCTCTTTGGATATCATCGTGGTCTGCCCGAAATTTTTTGATTGGATTCTGTTAGGCGAGCGGCAGTAAAGGAATTACCAATTCCCAGGGCTGCGGCCAGACAACCATTTGCCATCGATCATGCTGAGGGATGCAGATCTGGGACAGATCTGCCTACGTTGTAGTCCGACTTGTCCCAAGTCGGATTCCTTCGGTATGGCGATATCTTTGTGGTAGACAGGATTCTGCCGCTCGCCTTACAACAAGGAAGCTGTCACCCGGTGGCAGTGTCTCATAAATCCGTCTGTATAACCCGTGGCCGCAGACCAGGTTTGCTGCCGCCTGGTCTGCGACCACAGATTAAACGAATGCCTTGATTTGATGTCCCATAAACCACACCGAAGCCCCAAATTTTAACCCGGAAACCTGGTATTCGCCTCAATTTCAGGAAATTCAGAGCCAGTAGATCAGTCAAACTGGGCCAGATTTTTCAACTGAACCATTGACGCGGAGGCTGCAGGATTTGATACTGACAGCCAGTGAACGCATTTCCAGCGTTCCTTCCACCTCTCAAAGCCGGGCCACGGTTTGGGGAACCCCGCGAAATGATTCGTTCGTCGGTGATTGTAAGCACCTTCACATCGATCTGGCTTATCGGATCGATGATTTTTGTATCCGCGCCGCTGCGAGGGCAAGAACCGCCGTCGCTTGGTGCCATTCAAAGTCACGATCACGCTCCGATCGTGGTGGATTCACGTCCGGTCATTGAACGTCTCCCCGTTACGGTTATCGAACCGACTGATCTTCGTGTGTCAAAATCAGGCTGCGTCTTCGTCGCCGACAAGGTGGCTCGGTGCGTCTTTCGACTTGACAGTGACGGTGATGTGAGTTTGCCAGTTGAACACGTTCGCGATATTAGCCGAATTCAGGTGGATTCCGACGACAATCTGTTTGTCCTCACGACGGGCATCCGTGAGTCTCAGATTCAGCAGGTGATTCCAGGCGGGAAGAGCGTCGCCTACGCCATTCCCGCCTTCGCCGCGACATCGTTTGTAAAACTTTCGGATGAGCGTTTTATTCTGGCGTCGCAGAATAGTCATCGCGTTGTGTCGCTTGAGGGCGGTACTGTGACTGAACTGGCCCAGGTCTATGAGCGGGTCTCAGATCTCGCCCTTAATCGCGGTGGCCAGACTGTAGCCTTGCTGGTATCGGGAAAAATTGTGCATATCGGCACAGGCGGCGATGTGACGGCGTACGGCTTCGCCCCCGCTGGATCATCTCGACTCATGCTGCAACCAGACGGGTCGATGCTGGCTCTGACCACCCAAATCGGCGGACATGCTCAATTGGTTTTCATTTCTCGCGAAGATTCTCGCCCCTCACAGTTCACCCCTTTCGCCAGCGTCCCCGATGGCACTCAGGCCGTCGGTTTTGACGCTCTCGGAAACCTGTGCCTCGCAAATCCCGACCTGCGAGCTGTCACCAAAGTCACCAGCCACTTCCGCGTCCCCTGCCCGCACTGCGGTCGTGCGACGGACATGATCTTCCGGAAAGATCCCAAGCCCGCCGCCAACTCGGTCACGCGCAGTTTTTGATCAAATTGACGTCAATTTAAAATTGATCGACGCGGGGTCAGAACTTCAGTATGCTGGAGTCGTCATGATCGATGCAACGTTTTGCGAACTGTTTGTGGTTTTCACAAATGATTAGAAATATCACACGAGAGCTGGCAGAAGCATTGCACGCTTCAGAAGGTAACGAGATCGAGGTGATTGATCCCGAGACCCAGCAACGATACGTGTTGATTGGAAGTGAGATCTACCATCAGGCGAAGGACGCCCTTCGCCGTGAGCAGGATCGTCATGCCATCGCAACCGGATTGGCGCAGATGGAGGCCGGTCAGGGAAAGCCTCTTGACGCGGTATTCAGCGAACTGCGTTCACGACTGGGATTCCCGCAATCGCAATGAGGTTTTGCGTTATCATCCTCCCTCAGGCCGAGGCAGACATTGAGCGGCAAGCACGGTGGTGGTCCGACCATCATTCGATGGAACAGGCGATCAGCTGGTTTGACCTGATTCATGAGCAACTCGGCTCGCTGTCAAATCTGCCTGAGAGTCACTCTTTGTCTCAGGAGAATGACGACTTTCCATATGAAATCCGGGATCGCCTTCTCGGAGCCGGATTCCGGCCCAGCTATCGTGCGGTGTTCACAGTTCGCGGGGAAAGGGTTTATGTGCTGACGGTTCGTAGAGGAAGCCAAGGGCGGATTCACCCGGATGACGTCGAATGGTTGGAAGAAAATTGCTGACTCTACCGGATCGATGCGAAACTAATGCGATTCGTCCCGACGATCATTGGCAAGTCAGACTGGGGCAACGCCCCAGACGCGACCGTGGCAACATATTTTGCCCTGAAAAGGCCACGCAGAAGAGCATTGTGGGATTGTTGTCATTGGCCAGGCGCACACCCGGCGTTTAGAACTGCTGCGGCGACGGTGCGACCGAAACGAACCGCCTTCCGAAAGTGCAGAGGAGAATTCGCACAGATGAAATGAAAAAGGGGCTGACCCTTTCAAAGAAAGGTCAGCCCCCTGGTCGCACATGGATCACAGCGCCAATTCGACGCAAATGCAGTTGTGTGTTATTCGGCCTTCAGAGAGAACTGCTCCATCATGACGCCATTTTCATCACCGATCCAATAGCCTCCGGCGGGAGCCATGTATTTCTCGATGACTTCAAATGCCGGAAGCTTGCTGAAGTCGATCTTTGAAAACAATTCGTCCATGCCCGGAAAATTCTCGGCGGCTTCACCGTTACGCAACATGTCATACAAGCGGCGATATTGTTCCGCAGGCCGCGTAAAGGTCACGGCCAGCGCGCCCGCAGGGAAGTGTTCGGCGACTTTCTTGAAGTCGTCTGATTCTGACAGCGGGCGCACGTCAGTATCGTTTCGCAGCGCCTGGTCAAGCTGACTTCCGCCAACCGCGATTAGCAGCTGATTGTTAGCCACGGTGAATGACATCTTTTGACCGTTCGGCGGCTCAATCTCATAGATTGTGGCACCACTCAGTTCCCTTGTTTCACCGGGGAAACCAGGCTGACTTGCCAGTTTATTCAGCAGGTCGGAAAACTTGCTGTTGTCGCGAACGCCAAAGGCAAACAGCATGTCGTCCGACGCAGCATCGGACGAGCGGTCGGCGGCAGCCATCGCCATTTGCATCGTGCCGTCCAGCTGGTCAATCACGTCCTTCTTGATATGCACTTCCGGACCCTGCCCCGAGAGATTATCGATCACTTTTTCAAAGGAACCTGCTCCCTGAAACATGTCGAACAATCCTTCGATGGCCGAGTAGGCCTCATTCACTTTCCAGCGACTTGCCATCCATGCGCTGGCATTCTCCTTCACCCATGATGGCGGAACAGGATCGACCACGTCGAGTTGAAAAATCTGCATGGCAGCCTGTGGCGGCTGATCAGAATAGATGAACGAACGAGAGATTCCCTCGAATCCTTCGGTGCCAACTTCACCAACCGAACCGATTCCCTTCAACTGACTGAGGCCAATTGTTGGGAAGAAACCAATCGCCATCCCCGCGCCGAGACCGGCTTCACCCAGTGAGCCCGTTTGAACGAGCTGAGTGAACAGGCCAACGGGATCGACATAGGTGGTCATCACTCCGGTGCCGGGAGATGATTCGCACTTTTCCATGATATAGGCATAGACATTATTGTGCTTCAGCGACTTTTCGGACGTTCCGTCCCAGTTGTCGAGAGTCAGTTTCAACAGTGCGCTGCTGTTGGAGGCAACGAGGCGTTCATCCTTCAGGAACCAGCCGAACTCTTTGGCCAGCGGGGACTTCGATGACACATCCTTATTGGTGACGGTGTACATCGTCAGCTCCGTGCCGTCATGCTCGACGTTGGTTGCTTCCAGATCGTCAGATTTATTCAGAGCCGTCGTGGCCTTGTCGAGCAGGCTGCGAACTTCAGACTCGTGCGCCCCATAGTCCATGATCAAAATCACGCCCAGACTTCGTGGAGGCGCTTTTGAAAAGGCGATGGTGATTTCGCCCGTGGGAATTGCACACAACTCATCAACCGTCAGACCCACTGCATCCTGAACTTGCGAAAAGCCTTCCTGCAGTTCATCGCCAAAAGCGTTCTTGACCTCGTTCTTGAATTCTTCAAGAGCCGGATCCGCAAGCAAGTGACCGGCGGATGATTTTTCGAACGACTCCTTAAATCCTTCCACGCTGGGCATGGACATGTAGAAATAAGTGTCTTTCGGAAGAATTTGACTGCTAAGAACTTTGGTATCCGCTGTCTGTGCCGCAGCAACTCCGCATAAGCCGCCCAGCATCACGGCGGACGCGAGCAGTGTTTTCTTACATCGATCCAGAAACATCGAAAAGGTCTTTCATCATAGAGACATTGAAATCAGGGAGCGGACGCTCGCCCGCAGGATTCTCACTCACGTCACACCGAATGGTCAAGCGCACAATTAAAGGGATTGCCTGTTTTGAGACCGACCAGCGATCTGATCTGCCTGCCGATAACGTGGAACGGAAAGCTTGCCGTCGATCGCTGGCAAGCTGGCCGCAGAACCGGGCCTATTCGGCATTGCCAGCGAATTCCTGGCGTGTTTGTAAGGAAAAAGAACTGAAACATTCGAGATTCCGCAGATTCGTGGGAGGAAACGCTTCGGTCACGTTCGGTCGTACACAGCGGTTGACGTTGCCCATTCCGGAGATTTTTGCTCTGATGCACTGCGGTGATGAAGCACTCGGGGGAGTATGAAACGTTGGCGAGCAGACAGCTGGAGGAATCAACGGGGGATGCGCCCAGCAAAACTGTGCCACACGATTACTCAGACGCGGCACCCAGCGCAGACCATTCACTGCGGAGTGGACAAGGTGCGGGCACACACACGTTGGCTTCCACCGCGTTCTGGGGCTTTCTGACGACTCAATTCCTTGGAGCCTTCAACGACAACTATTTCAAGCAGATGGTGCTGCTGACCTGTGCCAGCAATGTCGCGATTGTGGCGGGCCGGAGGTCCACCGAACCCGATCGGCAGTCGCTCGCGATGGCGGCGTTTGCGCTGCCTTTCGTGCTCATGTCGGGACTGGGGGGCTACCTTTCGGACCGCGTCGCGAAGCAGCGCGTGATCGTCGGCTGTAAGCAGGCCGAAATCCTGATCATGGTTGTGTCGCTGATCGTGCTGCTGATGCCCGGCCTGAGTTCCGATGTGCAGGTCATGTCGATGATCTTCGTGCTGTGCCTGATGGGGGCTCACAGTGCAATCTTTGGACCCTCAAAGTATGGGATTCTGCCGGAACTGTTTCGCGGTGACAAGTTGCTGCCGGTGAACGGGGCCGTGCAGATGACCACATTTCTGGCAATCATCTTCGGCACCGCCTGCGCTGGATTTGCTTTGGATCAGATCCGCGACTCCATGTGGATCGGCAGTGCGATCGCCATCAGCATCGCCATCGCTGGAACTGTCGCCGCGCTTTTCATTCCGAAAACGCCCATCGCTCACGCAGGTTTGAAGCTCAAGCTGGAAAACCTGGCAATCCCGGCAGATGTTTGGCGGCTGATCCTGCGTGAACGCGGACTGCTGCACGCTATCCTTGTTGCGTCGATGTTCTGGTTTCTGGGTGGTGTGACTCAAATGGCCGTCAACACCCTTGGAAAAACGACACTCGGCCTCAGCGCCACACGCACGAGCCTGATGGTTGCCGCGATCGGATTGGGAATTGCAGCCGGATGTGTGATAACTGGATTTTTCGGCAAAGGCAGCAATGGCCGTCGATGGGTGACAGTCGGAGCATGGTTGCTGTTTGCCTCACTGTCAATGGTCGCAACGCTGGGAAGCGGGATAGCGGGAGTCCCCGAAAATTCGGGAGCTATCGACTCGAAATTTCTGACAGCGTTGCTCACCGCTGATACCCTCGAATGGAGTCTGAGACTCAGCATGATCCTGCTGGGGGTTGCGGCCGGAATGTTTGTTGTGCCGGTGCAGGTCTACCTGCAGCAGGCACCGCCGGATGAACTCAAGGGTCGTCTGCTGGGAGTTCAGAACCTGATCACATGGATCGGAATCCTGCTTTCCGCCGCATACGTTGCTTTGGGAGACTTACTGCTCAAGGTGATCGTCGGCCATGATGGAGCATCCAGAATGCAGTGGGTCATCTTTGTTTCACTTGCCGTGCTGATGCTGCCGATTTGTCTGTTTTATCGACTGCC
>Ga0138256_10007188_pt1 | contig 11760 bp, 11 predicted proteins | sample KNB2016incub_MG_FD_105486 | JGI IMG/M metagenome (GOLD analysis project Ga0138256, IMG submission 105486) | Active sludge microbial communities from wastewater in Klosterneuburg, Austria - KNB2014incub_MG | ecosystem: Engineered > WWTP > Activated sludge > Unclassified | place: Austria...
CAACATTTTTTTAAATGGTATGGCGGCTTTGCAAGAAAAATGTTAAAATGTATAAGTCATTTTTTTGTTCAGGACAATGATTCCGGGATACTACTCCAAAGCTTAGGAATGAACAACTACACTGTCACCGGAGATACACGATTTGACAGAGTAATCAAAAATGTTTCAAATGTTCATGAGTCGGAACTAATTAAATCCTTTAAAGGCGACACTCAATTATTGGTATGCGGAAGTACCTGGCCTGCGGACGAACTATTGATCTGCAAGGCATTTGGACATTTGAACAATCCGAATCTAAAACTGATCATTGCACCACATGACATTTCTGAACACAGAATTCATCAACTTAAAACAACTATCTCAAAACATCTTCCTTCAATAAAAGCTGTCACTTACTCGGATAAAAGCAAAGAAAATTTTATTCAATCGAACATACTCATACTTGACACTATGGGCCAGCTGGCATCAGTATACAGTTACGGGACATTTGCATATATTGGAGGAGGGTTTAACAGCGGTATCCATAATACACTTGAACCGGCAGCATTCGGGCTTCCATTGATATTTGGACCTGAATATGATAAATTCCTTGAAGCCAAAGAACTTATCCGTGAAGGCGCAGCGTTTGTCATTCAAAACGAGACTCAGCTAACTCTTATCATGGATACTCTAAGCAAACAAAACAAGCTTGTTGTAGGTGCCGGTAAAGCTGCCGGAGATTACATTTTAAAAAATACCGGGGCAACAAAAAAAATTATTGCGGAACTCCAAAAATGGAGCCCCTGAAGGGTGTAAATGGCTACAGAAGAAAATTCCGAGTTTTCATCCAAGCCAAAAGGAGATGCCAAATTGAATGATTGCAGCCTAAACAAGATGAAGGTTTGGTTAAGAGATGGCGCAATAACTAACAAATAATAAAATGAATTGTTATGAAGCGTAAAATTCTAATTTCAGTTCTGCTCATAATTCTGGCGGCTATAGCTACAGGAGTATATTTATTTAATAAACCAAGACAAAGCATCATGAATGCCACTGCAGAGGCATCTCTGAACGCAAGCGCTCTCGTAGCTGAATATGAACAAGATGAAGCCAAATCAAATAAATTATATCTCGGCAAGGTTATTGAAGTAACAGGAATAGTTGATGCCTCATCAATAGACCAAACCGGAAATATAAACGTCACATTACGTGGTGGAGATCTTGCAGGCGTCGGATGTCAACTTGAAAAGAACACTAAATCTAACATGAATAAATTAATCGTAGGTGAATCCGTTACAATAAAAGGAATATGTACAGGAATATTAATTGATGTAGTGCTTGTAGATTGCGTAATCACTGAATAAATAATCAACATTATGATACAATCGAAAACAAAACAAACTGAAAAGTTTTCCATTAGTATGCAAGAAGTAAATTTATCGAAGGAAAACATGAAGTGCAAAGAATCAGGACTTGACAACAATTCTCTGTTCCCGATTTTTAAAATAAGCCCTGAGGGGCGAATAATGTACTCGAATAAAGCTTCATTTCCTGTTTTAAAAATATGGAATTGCTACGCGAAAAATGTTATTCCTCAGGATATACTTTCCAAATTTCCCTCCTTAACAGACTTAAGCGCTGATAATACAATTGAAATCAACACAGAAATTGAGACCTATTTCTTTTCTGTTGTAGGTTTCCGGTCAGCAGGATATATCGGCGTGTATGGATTCAAAACAGAACTTGCAGATGACAATCGAATCCACAATTAATAAAAAACAATTCATTCTAATCAATTTGAAATAATAAATTAATGAAAAAAATATTCTTCTGTCTAGCCTTTACAATAATTTCCAGTGTAACATTTGGACAAACAAGAGTTTTCACAAAAAACGGCAAAGTAAGTTTTGATGCGACAAGCCCCTCCTCACCGGAACAAATTATGGCAAATAATGATAAGGCCACAAGCGTTATCGATCTTGGCAGCGGCGCAATTCAATTTGCAGTGCTTATGAAAGCATTTTTGTTTGAGAAGGCATTGATGCAGGAACACTTCAACGAGAATTACATCGAATCAGATAAGTTTCCTAAAGCAGATTTCAAAGGACAGATCACGAATATGAATGAAGTTACCCTTGAAAAAGATGGAATATATCCGGTGAATGTAAAAGGAAAATTAACTCTTCATGGAGTCACAAAAGAAGTTGAGACAACCGGAACCCTAACCGTGAAGGATAAGAGCATCGTGTCCGGCAAATCAGAATTTGTTGTTCAACTGTCCGACTTCAACATAGAGGTTCCAAGCATAGTAAAAGATAAATTAAACAAGGAAGCACGTATCTCAGTTGATCTCAGCTATGAGCCACTAAAATCTTCCTGAAATGATTGTTGGTTTAACAATGTGTGTTTAAGGTAGCACTCATCTAAATCCGGCCCATAGGCTAGAATGGATGAGTGTTTTTTTTGCTAAAAAAAGTTCTATTTTAAAAACGCATCAAGCTTCCACTGATCCCATTCGGAGGGAAGCAACATGAGCAGTAAAAGAAAAATAAAGCGGGGAAAATAGTACTGCATATCCCACATTGCTTTAATATTACTGAAAGCGATTGCCACAAGGAGCATATTAATGCTTAGAATCAACAGACTTAAGTCAATCATTAATCCAAAAATCAACAGTAATCCTCCAATCAATTCGGCACCTGAAGTAATCCAGGCGAAGGGTTTCAGAAGAGAATTAGGAATGTATGTTTTTTCGATTGGCTCCTGAAAAGTTGAAACAACATTTTTAATTTTGATATTAAAAATCTTATCATAGCCCTGAAAGAAGAATATTATCCCTGTTACAGTCCGCAATAGAAAGAGAGCGAGAGCTATGTTAAAATCTGCCTGGATCATTTTAACTACGAAACTACGAATTGAATCTGACAGCGCAAAGTATAAACAGCATTGAGATCAAATCGTTGAGACGAAATTTCACGAAAACGAACTAAATCAATGACCCTCCTCTTTTCAATATAAATTCAATGACAGCATGCCTGCGATCCCATCATTATTCCACGAATAATTAGTAGCACAGCAACTGTAAAAGCGACAAAAGGGCTTGCCTTGTTAACAAACCTGCTTAGGCCTTGTCCACCAAACTTACCGATGAGCGAAATGGCCAGCATCATTGGAACAGTCCCTAAACCAAAAAATATCATGTAAAAAATACTTCCTGATACAGTTCCTCCGGCCACAGCACCGGCTAGAGCAAGATAAACGAAACCACATGGGAGAAATCCGTTTACAATACCAATGGACAACAAAGTTATCTTAGATCTTTTCCCGAATAGTGATCGAAATGCACCTTTTATTTTTGAAGAGTAGAGCTTTGAGAGTTCTGACAACACATCCATTTTTTTAAAAACAAATGGCATGAGCAAAGCGAAAAGGACTAGTATCCCTGAAATCACAGAAAGTGGCCCCTGATAACCTGCAAGAGAAATTGTATGCCCAATCAAACCAACGATCAATCCGAGGAATGAATAAGTGAATATACGACCAGCATTATACAGCAAACGTCCAACCAGAATACCGGATTTTGAGCCATCACCTGAAGGGAGTGCCAAGGCAATAGGTCCACACATCCCTGCACAATGAAAGCTCCCTAAAAAACCCACCAAAAAAGCCGAATAAACCCAAATCTCCATCTTTAGATCAATATTTTTTCGGATTTGTAATAATCTGTATTTCTATATGACCAATTTATTTTTATCTCCCACCACCCTCTTTTCAAAGCCTGTGTGTTTATTATCTGCCTTCCTGATGGGTCGGTCCTCAATTCAAGAGATAGGTCAAGATTAGCATCATCCGGTTTAAACAATTGAATATTTCCGGAAATTCCTTCCGGTGCGAAATTTTCAGGAAGGACGATTTCCAAGAAACTTCTGTTAACAATGAAATGAATATCCTTTTCTAAACCAAGACTGTTCTTTTCCCGTTCGATCTGCTCTTGGTATTTTATTTCTTTCTCATATTAGTTTTCAGACACCAGCTCAATATTAACTTGAGAGCTTTTGTAAACTAAATTACTAATGAAGGCTACAAACAAAATAAGCACAATTAAAATTCCCCACCCCCAATTAATTTTCATTTCATTTTGAATTTGGCCCTAAAAAATTTGTTTTAATTTCATCAATTTCTTTTCCATCAGAAATAACACTCAAGGTCAACTGAGTTTTTAATTTCACTATCTTCTCTCTAGACAAGATTACAAAAAATACAGCTTCGACCAATGAATCTTGTTTGACCTTACTGATCTCATTCCCTACGAATTTGATTTCTCCGGCAGGGGACTTCAGCTTTAACTCAAGGTCAAGATCCTTAAAGGTTTTATTAATAACCTGAACGTTATACAAATTACTAACTTTATTATTTTCCATTTCCTGGAATAACTGCCCGGGCGTACGCAATATTGTGGTTTCGATATCGCTCCTGAGAGCTAGTAATATTACCAGGACAGACATAAGTAATACCAGAATCGTTGAATAACCAATAATTCTGCTTGTAATTTTAAATTTTTTCCCGGATGCAATACTGTTTTCACTGTCGAATCGTATCAAACCCTTTTTAAAGCCAACTTTATCCATCACATCATCACAGGCATCTATACAAGCAGTACAATTCACACATTCCAGTTGTGTCCCATTTCGAATATCTATTCCCGTTGGGCAAACATGAACACACTGATGACAGTCAATACAATCTCCTTCTGTTCTTTCCTTATCCTTGTGGATCTTCCCTCTTTGTTCACCCCTGTTATAATCATAGGCGATCACGATTGAATTTCGATCGAGCAGTACTCCTTGCAATCGGCCGTATGGACAAACGACGATACAAACCTGCTCTCTGAAATGCGCAAATACGCCATAGAAAACAGCCGTAAAAAAAAACAGAGAGAAAAACCCTCCAACATGTGAGCCGGGACCTTCTGATACCAACAAATTTAACTTCTCAATTCCTATAATATAAGCGAGGAAAGTATTTGCTATGACAAAGGATATTAAAAAAAAGATCAGATGCTTAATCGTCTTCTTCCTGATCTTTTCAGCATTCCAAGGTCCTTTGTTCAGCGCTTTCTGCCTGGTGTAATCACCTTCTATTGCATACTCGATCTTTCTGAATACCATTTCCATAAAAATGGTTTGCGGACATGCCCAACCACACCATACCCTTCCGAAGACTACAGTAAACAAAATTATAAAAACAAAAAATGTTAGTGTAGCAAGAACAAACAAGAAAAAATCCTGTGGCCAAAATGGAACGCCGAATAAAATAAACTTACGTTCAATTATGTTAAACAAAAACATTGCATGTCCATTCCATGTCCAGAATGGGCCACTGAAAAGCAGAATCAGGAGGATGACGGAAACGATAATTCGTTTGTTGTGAAGTACACCCTTTGGTATTTTCGGGTATATCCAATTGCGTTTTCCCTCCTTACTTATGGTAGAAATACTATCCCTGAATGATTCGTCCCTGCTATTTAAATCTACCTTTTCACTCACGCCTAATTAAGTTTTGCTTGTTGTGTTGAATCAGAAGTCTGGATAACTTCCGGTTCCTCCCATCTTTCTCCTTGAGCCTCTTTCGGATCATGAGGACTTGTGCCTTGCATTGTAAGAATATAACTACCTACAGCCTGAATTTGTTTAGGAGATAATTGGGACTTCCATGATATCATCCCTTTTGAAGGAACTCCATCGGAAATTACCTTAAAAACATTCTTTATCCCACCTCCGTGAACCCAGAATTGATCAGTAAGATTCGGACCAACACCTCCTTGCCCTGCATCACCATGACAAGCCACGCAGTTCTTTACATAAATACCTTGCCCTTCATTCAGCACCATTTGGTCGACACTTACTTTAACATTAGCTTCAGTTACAAAATTTTCATCATTTTTAATTCTATTCTCCTTTTCTGCCTGAGCAAGAAGCATAGAGTTGTTATACTCTTCTATTTGGAGACTTCCTGTACCGCTTACATGAAAGTGTATCAAATACACAAAAGAAAATACGATTGTAAGATAAAAACCCCAAACCCACCAGGGAGGTAATTTATTATCTAGCTCACGGATACCATCATACTCATGATCAAGCATCACATCCGCCTCCTGTTCGATAGGGACAGATCTTGTCATCCTGTCCATCAGTCGAGACCATGCAGATACCCTTCGTGGTTTTATTATACTATCCTGCTTGAGCTCGACAGGATCTTTTTTTTTAATAACCTCAAGGGCAAGAACTTTTACCGCTCTTGATAATGCCACCATTACTGCAAGAATAATGAAGGCTAAAAATACCCAGAGATAATTTGTGGGTTCAAAAAACACATCAGGTACTTTAGAAAGCGGACCCGACTTAGTCACCGGAACTTCGTCTTGTGCCAATGCTACATTGGAAATTGAATTCAGGCAGAGTATAAGTGTGGGGTACTTAATTTTGTTGACACGGTTATTCATAAGCTGAATTAAATTATTCATTGTTCAATTATTCTTGTTCTCTTCATTAAATGGTAGGCGTGAAAGCTCTTCTAACTGTCCTTTATCAGCACGATACAACCAAATGATCATCGCCATAAAAAACAAAAAGAATGCTACTAAAGACAAAATCGGGTAGATATCAATTCCATCAATCCCCTTCAAATAATTCTTAAACATTTTCTAATGATTTGAAATGTATAAATCAATATTATTGAGAATCTTCTTTACTCGCCTTTATATCTACTCCAAGCCTTTGTAGATATGCGATCATTGCGACGATCTCTTTTTTGGGATCAATTGAAATACCTGATTTCTTTAAATCACTGACAATTGCGTCTGATTGTTTCGCAAGATCATCATTAGCTGTAAGGTCGAATCCCTCAGGATATGGAACACCCAATTTTTGCATTACGCGGATCTTAGCGGATGTGCTTGAAATATCGAGATCATCTTCAGCCATGTGATCATACGGAGGCATTATAGAACCCGGCGACATAGAAGAGGGATCTATCATGTGATTAAAGTGCCATGAATTAGGATACTTCCCTCCGATTCTAGCAAGATCCGGACCTGTCCGCTTTGAACCCCACTGGAAAGGATGATCATAGACAAACTCACCTGCTTTTGAATATTGCCCATAACGTTCAGTCTCTGATCTGAAAGGGCGTATCATCTGACTATGGCAAGTGTAGCAACCTTCTTTAACATAAATATCCCTACCCTGTAATTCTAACGGGGTATAAGGTTTGACAGAAGTGATCGTTGGTATATTAGACTTGATCGTAAGCATTGGAACAATTTCCACGATCCCTCCAATGAGAACAACGATAAGACTTCCAATCAACAATTGTACAGGACGTCGTTCAATCCAACGATGCCAGTGCCCTTTAGGTTCTTGTTCCAATTTGGTGAGTGCCGAAGCTTCTGCAGCTTCATTCGCAAGAAATATTCCTGCCGCTGCTGTTTTCCATAAGTTATATACCATGACACATGCACCGATGATATATAATGTACCGCCTACTACTCTCAATTTATACATAGGTAGTATTTGCACAACAGTCTCCAAAAAATTCGGATACTTAAGTATTCCATCTGCAGTGAATTCTTTCCACATTAATGACTGAGCAAAACCGGCCCAGTACAATGGTATTGCATAGAAGATAATCCCAAGTGTTGCAATCCAAAAATGAAAATTTGCAAGCTTTTTTGAATGCAATTTCGTCTGGTACATTTTGGGAATTAACCAGTACAAAATACCAAATGTTAACATTCCATTCCAGCCAAGTCCGCCGACATGTACGTGCGCTATGATCCAATCTGTAAAGTGCGCAACGGCATTTACACTTTTAAGTGATAGCATTGGCCCTTCAAATGTTGACATGCCATACGCTGTGATAGCAACAACCATAAATTTAAGAACAGCACTCTCCCGAACTTTGTCCCAAGCACCTCTAAGTGTGAGTAAACCATTTATCATTCCACCCCAGGAAGGAGCGAGAAGCATGATTGAAAATACTACTCCAAGTGATTGAGCCCAGTCAGGTAGAGATGTATAAAGTAGATGATGTGGCCCGGCCCAGATATATAAAAAGATCAGAGCCCAGAAATGTATTATAGATAATTTATATGAGTATACAGGTCGGTTCGCTGCCTTCGGAACGAAATAATACATAAGTCCCAGATAAGGTGTTGTTAGAAAAAATGCAACTGCATTGTGGCCGTACCACCATTGAACTAAAGCATCCTGTACTCCTGCAAAAACAGAATAGCTTTTAAACAAACTGACAGGCAAGGCAAGTGAATTTACGATATGCAATACAGCAACAGTTACTACAGTGGCGATATAAAACCAAATAGCTACATACAAATGACGTTCTCTTCGTTTAATAATTGTCCCGAACATATTTACACCAAAGATCACCCATACAAGAGCAATCATAATATCAATTGGCCACTCCAGTTCAGCATACTCTTTACTTGTTGTGATACCTAATGGTAAAGTGATCACGGCACAAACAATTATTAATTGCCAACCCCAAAAATGCACCTTACTAAGAAGATCACTATACATTCTGGCTTTGAGTAATCTCTGCAAAGAATAATATACCCCCATAAATATGCCATTTCCAACAAAGGCAAAAATGACAGCATTTGTATGTAAGGGACGCATCCTCCCAAAGTTCAGAAATGGGGCAATATTCATTGAGGCACTGGTTAGTTCAAGGGCAGCGATCAAACCGACCAACATGCCAATAATCCCCCATGCAACCGTTGCAATGGCAAAATTTCTAACCGTACGGTTGTCGTATTTAAACTGCTCGATACTCATAAATCCTCATTTGTAGTTACATTTTCGTTGGTAGAACCGGATTCCGGCAACTCTGAATCAAATAATATTCGAACCGAAGGTGTGTAATCATCATCAAACTGACCATCTTTAACACTCCAGATAAAGGCCACCAGAAAACCGACAGCCAGCAGCAAACTGAATAGAATTAAAAGAAAAATTACACTCATATCTTTAAAATACCGGCCAAAAATATTCTATTCCCATAGTCGAAATCATGATTTCGCACCAAAAGGAGCATGACTTTAGTCATGTTTTTTAGAAAATGAATGCCAATTTAAGTAAAATTAATGTATTGGTGCCAATTGCCGAGCCGCAATTAAATTGCTCATTCCGCTGGTGAACACTATGATAGTGATTGAACTTAAAGGCATTAGAACTGCCGCAATAATCGGCGAGAGTGTGCCTTGTAGTGCAAAAGAAAGTCCAACCACATTGTAAAGGAGCGAAATAACAAAACTCGTTATAATGATCTTCCTGCTTGTTTTAGCTAGTCCAATAAACCGGGCCATCTTCGCAAAATTGTCTGCCGAAAGTATTGCATCAGAGGCAGGAGAAAAATTATTGATATCATCAGAAACCGAAATTCCTACATCACTTTGTTTTAATGCACCGGCATCATTCAGTCCATCGCCCACCATTAAAACTAATTTCCCTTCTGATTGTAATTTACTAATAGCATTAAGTTTATCAATTGGTGACTGATTAAATCTTAAGACAGCCTTCGATCCAAATATTGTTTTTAAATATGTTTGCTCTCCATTATTGTCACCGGATAAAACCTCCAGCTTTAGTTTCATTTTTCCCAGAGAAGCTACGAGTTTATCTAGGTCATGTCGATATGAATTCCCAAATTCAAAATAACCTCTTTGGGAATTGCTAATCGAAATATAAACTCTGGTTTTATTAAAATTACTCCCCTCTTGAACTGCACCTATGAACTCTCCTGAACCGACACGGACAACAATCCTCTCGAAGCTTCCTTCAAGTCCCAATCCTGCTATTTCACGAAAACGACTTACCAATAATTCAGCGTGATTAGAAAGATGAAAATAAATTGCCCGACTTAATGGATGAGCAGAATGTTTGACGAGGGAAACAATCATCTTCGTCTCATATTCTGATAGTGGCCGGCCAATAAAATTTACTGAATTCACATCACGTCTGGTGAGTGTTCCTGTTTTATCAAAAACTACAGTATCAATATTAGCCAGCTTTTCTACCACTGAAGCATTTTTCAGATAAAACTTATGTCTGCCGAAAACACGAATGATGTTTCCCAAAGTAAAAGGAGATGAAAGTGCCAATGCACATGGGCATGCAATTATCAATACAGCTGTAAATGCATTCCAGGATTTCACAGTATCGCCTTTAAAAAGCCAGAATATCCAACCGGCAACAGCCAAAAACACAATACCAATTGTGAAATAATGACTTATTCTGTTTACCAGATTTTGAAAAGATTGCTTAGTCTCAACACCATCAAAAGTGTCCTGATTCCATAACTGTGTAAGATAACTTTGAGATACTTTTTTTACGACAATCAGTTCGATTGATTCACCTTTATGTCTACCGCCTGCATAAATCAAATCTCCTTCATTTTTATCTTGAAGTGCAGACTCGCCGGTTACAAAACTATAATCAATTCTCGCTTTCCCTTTTAGAAGAATGGAATCTGCAGGCACCAATTCAGCATTTCGGATAATCAGGTGGTCATCAGGTTCAATTGATGAAACAGGGATAGAGACCTCTGCTACAGAGCCCTTCTTTTTACACAGTACAGAAATAGGAAAAAAGGATTTATAGTTCCTGTCAAATGAAATGGTCTGGTATGTTTTATTCTGAAATGCCCTGCCTACAAGCATAAAAAACACCAACCCGGACATAGTATCAAGATACCCGGGACCGGAGCCAGAAATTATTTCAACCAAACTACGAATGAACATCACTGAAATTCCGAGAGCAATAGGCACATCAATATTCAAAATTTTACTGGCCAAACCTTGCCATGCACTCTTGAAAAAAGGCGAGCTACAATAAAAAATAATCGGAATCGAAAGAATAAGATTTAAGTAGTTGAATACTTTATTAAATCCCTGATCCATTGAATTGGACAATGAAAAATACTCAGGAAAACTGAACAGCATGATATTTCCAAAGACAAATCCGGCAACACCAATACGAAACACTGTAGAATGATCTACTTTTCTTTCCCGGGATCCATCAAGATCTGTCATATCAAGATGTGGCTCATAACCAATCTTCGACAATACAGCTACCAACTCACTTAGTTTTAGTTTATTTTCTCTGTATGTGATAGAGACTGTCCTTTTCACAAAATTTACCCGGGATCGAATGACGGCAGGAATCAAAGTGTTCAAGTTTTCCAACAGCCAGATACAACTACTACAGTGCATCTGTGGAATATAAAAAGTGGCAACTGCGGTGTTTCCATCACTAAACTGCAACATTTTAGTTTGAACTGAAGGATCCTCTAAAAATCCGAAACGACCTTCTTGCTTCACAAACTTTGCTGAAAGTCCCGGTGCTTTATTATATTTATAATAAGAATGAAGGTTATTTTCCGTTAGGATCTCATAAACCAATTTGCAACCCTGACAACAAAAAATTCGATTCTCAAATTTAATTGGGTCATCGCTACACATATCACCACAGTGATAACAATCAAGAGCTATGTGTTCATTCGTTGTCACAACTTGATAAATTGGGTTAAACTATTTCGAAGAATCTTGTATGATAACTTAAGACCAGATTTGAAAATACATAAAGAATTAAGACAAAAATAAGATGAAAACCCAACTCCAGCATCCCGACCCATTTAATTTTTAATTTATTATACCAACCACTAAAAATGACTGCCTGAAGCGCCTTAGCCAACAACAGAATTGAA
>Ga0138256_10007189_pt1 | contig 11760 bp, 11 predicted proteins | sample KNB2016incub_MG_FD_105486 | JGI IMG/M metagenome (GOLD analysis project Ga0138256, IMG submission 105486) | Active sludge microbial communities from wastewater in Klosterneuburg, Austria - KNB2014incub_MG | ecosystem: Engineered > WWTP > Activated sludge > Unclassified | place: Austria...
AGACCACGCTGGTGCAGGCCATCTGCCGCGGCTACGGCGTGCACGACGCGGTCACCTCGCCGACCTTCGCCCTGGTCCACGAATACGCCGGCGCGGTAACCCCCGTCTATCACCTCGACCTGTACCGGCTGCGGGACCGGCGCGACCTCCTGCACCTCGGGTGGGATGAACTCATGTCCGCGTCGGCCATCGTCCTCGTCGAGTGGCCCGAGCGGGCCGGTGACGAGATCCCGACGGACGCGATGCGGATCGTGCTGTCCCATGTCGCTGACCGCGACGACGTGCGCGACCTCGAGGCCCATGGCTGACCTCACGTTGATCCTCGAGACGTCGACCGGGACGGGCTCCCTCGCCCTCGCCCGAGGAGCGGTCGTGATCGCCGAGGCCAGCGCCCCCATGCGCGGAGCAGACGGGGAGCGGCTGATGCCCACCCTCGTGCAACTGCTCGATGATGCCGGCGTCTCGACGGTCGACGTGCAGCGCGTGGTCTGTGGCGAGGGGCCGGGCGGCTTCACCTCGCTGCGCATTGCCGCGGCCATCGCCAAGGGACTGGCCGAATCGTTAGGTGTGCCGCTGTGGTCCGCATCGTCGCTGGCCGTGCTGGCCCTGGGGGCGCTGCCCGGCCGCACCGCGCCGGGGACGCCCGGCGGGGCCATCGCCGTGCTCGACGCCCTGCGGGGTGAGTGGTATGCCCGGCACTTCGGGCTCGACGCGGCGGGCACGCTCGAGGCGCGGTCGCCGGGCGCATTGATGGATGGGGACGGCGTGTCCGCGCTCGCCGCGCGCGTCGGGGCAACCATCATCGGCCCGGGGGCGACGGCGTTCGATGGGGGAGTCTCGGCGATGCCGCAAGCGCGCGACGTGCTGCGCCTCACTGAGGGGGATTTCCTGCGCCCCGTGGACCTGGCGGCCTGGGAACCCGACTACGGTCGGCTCGCCGAGGCGCAGGTCAAGTGGGAGCAGGCGCACGGGCGCCCGCTCGGGCTGGCGGGATGAACGACAGGTTGCCATGAGTGGCCGCCCACTCGCCCTGGCGGTCACCTTTCGGGGCGCGACCGCGCAGGACATACCGGCCGTGGTGGCGATCGAGCGGGAGGCGTTCTCCGATCCATGGAACGCCGGCTCGTTCCGGGAACTGGTAGAACGGCCGGAGATCGTCTTCGCGGTTGCTGTGGCGGATCGTGAGGCCGTGCCGGTCGGCGAGAGTGCGGGCACGGAGGGTTCGGTCGACAGCGCGCAGTCGGTCGTCGGTTTCGCGATCATTTATCTCGCCGACTTCGAGGGAGACCTGGCCAACCTTGCCACGTCGGGCTCCGTGCACCGGCGCGGCGTGGGTCGACGCCTCCTGCACCACGTGCTCGGCGTCGCCCGGAGCCGCGGAGGACGCATCATCTTTCTCGAGGTACGGGAATCGAACGTCGCCGCCCGGGCCCTGTACGAATCGACGGGATTCATGGAAGTCGGACGCCGATCGAAGTACTATGTGCGCCCAGTCGAAGATGCGCTGATTTTGCGAAGGGAGCTGGACGACATGCCATCTCACGCATAGCGGTCGGCGCCCAGCGCGGGCCGGAGGCGGTCGAGCAGGTGAGCGATGGCGTCCGGCGCGATTCCGGTACGGCCCGCATTCAAATGGTGGCGCACCCCTTCTGGTGCGCAGATACTATCCGTGGCGAGACATACACACTCGCCCAGGAGGAACCGTGAGTCGAAGCCTGAACAAAGTGATGTTGATCGGGAACCTCGGAAAGGATCCCGAAATCAAGTCGGTAGGCAGTGGCGGTCGCGTGGCGGAGTTCTCGCTGGCGACGACGCGCACCTGGAACGGTCCAGGTGGGGACCGCCAGGAGAAGACGGAGTGGCACCGCTGCGTCGCCTGGAATGCGCGCGGTCCCGGCGGTGGCGGTCTCGCCGACATCATCGAGCGTTACGTCAAGAAGGGCGACCGGTTGTATGTCGAGGGGAGCATCGAGTATCGCTCCTGGCAGGACAAGGAGGGTCAGACCAAGTACATGACCGAGATCCGCGTCCGCGACATGGTCATGCTGAGCGGCAAGAGCGGCGGCGAGGGCGGCGAGTACAGCGGCGGTGGCGCCAGTCGTTCACGCTCCTCGTCGCCAGCGCGTTCGGGAGCCGGCAGTTCGACGTCGAGCGGCGGTGACGATTTCGAGGACTTCCCGAACGCGCTGGAGAACGACGAGGACGACCTCCCGTTCTAAGGTCAACCGTGGCGCTGGAACCCCACGGTCGTTCTCGCGCCGGCGCGGCCAGCGAACGCCGAGCGTTGCGGCGATTGGTGGAGCCACTGGTGGAGCCACTGGTGGAGCCGCTGGTGGAGCCACTGGTGGAGCCACTGGTGGAGCCACTGGTGGAGCCGCTGGTGGAGCCGCTGGTGGAGCCGCTGGTGGAGCCGCTGGTGGAGCCGCTGGTGGAGCCACGTGCGCAGACGCACGAGGAGCCCACGGGAGAATGCACGGGAGGAGCGACGGGAAGCCGGACAACGCGATGCGGCCCGAGCGGCGTTTCCCCGTCTCCCGCTGGATCGGTTACATTGTGCACGCAGCTCGCGTCCCACGCACGCCGACGACGAGATGAAGGGCTACGGCGCCTGGGGAATCCCCGGCGCCGTTTGTCTAGCACGCGGGAGGCCAGCGTTTGGCCTGTGGATCGACCGAAGACTCTCGAACCCCTGAGGAACGCAACGTCGTGACGTATCGTCCTTGTCCTGCCCAGGCGGAGGGCGCCAGCCAGGCGCGACCGCGGTCACAGCGCGCCGCGCCGCGCGCATCATCCCCGCGCGCATCCGACGCGAAGCGGCGCCCCGCGCGTCGCGCATTGTGTGAGGCAGGGGCGCTGACGTGTCACGGGCTTGCCGGTGCAGGATGGGCCGCATGAGTCGCCGAGCCCTCGTCACGGGCGGAGCGGGCTTCATCGGCTCGCACGTGTCCGACCTGCTGCTGAGTCGCGGGTACCACGTGGACATCGTGGACAACCTGTCGTCAGGCAAGCGGGAGAACGTCCCGGCTGGCGCCACCCTGCATGTTGCCGACATCGGCTCGCCCGAGGCGGCGGCGCTGGTTCGGGGCGGCTCGTACGATGTGCTCTGCCACCTCGCCGCGCAGATCGACGTCCGCAAGAGCGTCAACGACCCGATGTTCGACGCGACGATCAACATCGTCGGCACGCTGAACCTGCTGGAGGCCGTGCGTGCGTCGGGGCATCCGACGCGGGTGATCTTCTCGTCGACCGGGGGCGCGATCTACGGCGACTTTGTCACCGTGCCAACGGTCGAGTCGATGCCCAAGGATCCGGAATCACCGTATGGGATCGCCAAGTTGTCGGTGGAGTACTACCTCGGGTACTACGCCCGCATCCACGGACTCGACACGGTCGCGCTCCGATACTCCAACGTATACGGTCCTCGGCAGGACCCGCATGGCGAGGCTGGCGTCGTGGCCATCTTCTGCAACCGCATCCTGAAGGGGGAGGCGCTGACGGTCTTTGGAGCGGGGCTGCAGACGCGAGACTACGTGTATGCGGGCGACGTGGCCAGGGCGAACCTGGCGGCGGCCGAAGCGCAGCTGCCGAAGCCCGCGCAGCTCGACGTGCGCGCGTACAACGTGGGGACCGGCGTGCAGACGAGTGTGTTGGAGCTGGCGGCGGCGCTGCAGTCCGGAGCCGGATCCACGGTGGCGGTGCATAACGCGCCGGCACGCCCGGGCGAGCAGCAGCGCTCGTGCGTGAACATCGAGAAGGCGCAGCGTGAGCTGGGCTGGCGCCCCGAGATGTCGCTGGCCGACGGCACCCTGCGCACGTTCGAGTTCTTCGCGCGGAAGCACCGGGGAGATTCGGCGTGACGTGGGGTGTGCTAGCGCAAGTGGGATCGGCGATCCCCACGTCCTCGTGGGAGCTGATTCAATCCACCGACCCCGTCACGAAGGCCGTGTTGGCATTGCTCGCCGTCCTGTCGGTGATGAGCTGGACGATCGTCCTGGCCAAGTGGCGGGAGTTCGCACGCGTGACCACGGCGTCGCGCACGTTCATGCAGGGATTCGGCTTCGCCCAGGGCATGGCCGACGTGACCACCCTGGCACGAAAGGGCGGGGCGAGTCCGTTTGCCCAGGTGCTCGCCCGCGCCGAGCGCTTCATGTCGGACACACGGCCGGCGATGGCCGCGACCACCGAACGATCGGCGCGGTTCAGCGCGTCGCAGGTCGAGGCGCTGCGGCTGGTGCTCGATTCCCAGGCCGAAGCGGAGCGCGATCAGCTGTCACGTTATGTCCCGTGGTTGGCGACGATCGGTTCCGCCTCCCCGCTCATCGGCCTGTTCGGGACGGTGCTGGGGATCATCCAGTCGTTCGTCGGCATCGCCACGAGTGGGTCGGGGAGCGTCTCGTCGGTGGCACCTGGGGTGGCGGCGGCGTTGACGGCCACGGCGGCGGCGCTCGCCGTCGCCATCCCGGCCGTCTTTGCCTACAACATCTTTGCCACTCGGCTCAATCGCATCGAAGGGGAGCTGGAGGGCTTCGGATCCGAACTGATCGCGCTGCTCGTGCGCGAAGAGCGGATCTAGCGCCCGATGGCACGCCGTCGCCGGGAGCGCACGCCGCTCAACGCCGAGATCAACGTGGTGAGCCTCATCGACGTGATGATGCTCCTTCTCGTCATCTTCATGATTACCGCGCCGATGATGCAGGGCGGCGTCGACGTGCAGCTGCCGAAGGGCGAGGCGAAGGCGCTGGAGCCGAAGAGCGGATTGGTCGTGACGATCGACCGGCAGGGGAGCGTGTTCGTGGACGAGACCCGCATGACGTTCGAGGAGTTCCGGGCGGCGTACCAGGCGCTGTCGGAACAGCGCGCCAAGCGCGGGGTCTACCTGCGAGCCGACGCCTCGGTCCCCTATGGCTCGGTCGTGCGGGTGCTCGGCGTGATGGTCAAGGCCGGGACCAGCGGCGTGGGGATGATCGTGGAGCCGGAGCAGCCGTGAGACGATGCGGGCGGGCGCGTGTGCTGCGCACGGGACAACGCGCGACGTGAGCGGGCGCCAGGCGCCGCGCGCACGGGGGAAGCTCGGGCTGCCCGCGACGATGTCGATCGTCCTGCACGCCTCGCTGGCGGCGGTGGCGATCGTGATGGCGCGGGGACATCAGGTGACGCTCCCGCCGGTCTATCAGGTGGACCTGGTGGCCGCGCCAGCCGGCCCGCGGGCGATCGGTCAGGTGTCCGAACAGCCCGCCGCCCCGCCGCCGCCCGCGCCGACGCCCCCTCCCAAGCGTGCCGAGGCGCCGACACAGTCGGCCGTCCCGGTCAAGAAGCCCGCAGCGAAGAAGGCCGCGCCTCGGGCGACGCCCGTGCCTAACGCGGCCCAGGTGCAGACGCGCGACACCCCGGCCCCCAAGGCTGGCGGCGGGCCGGAGGGGGGGACGGGGACCGACGTGGCCAATGTCAGCGTGCAGGGAATCCCGTTCCCGTATCCGGGCTACCTCGAGAATATCGTGCGCCAGATCGCCTTGCGATTCAAGCCGCGCAGTGGCCAGGCGCTGGTGGCCGAGGTGATCTTCCTGATCCGGCGCGATGGGAGCACGACGGGCTTTTCCTTCCGCAGGCGCTCCGGTTCGTACGAATTCGACCTCGAGGCGCAAGGCGCCGTCGAGGCGGCCGCGCGCTCGGGATCGTTCGGTGCGCTCCCCGACGGATTCAGGGATGACGTGCTGACGGTTATTTTCAGCTTCGATCCGCAACTTATCCGCTGATGCCACTGCTGCGCCGCTGCGCGCTCTCGTTGGTCGCTGCCCTCGCCGTCCTGCTGTCGGTCGCTGCCCCCGCACGGGGGCAGGACACGACGGTCGCTGGTGTGCGCATTGGCCTGGTGTACACTCCGGGAACTCGCCCTGGGGTGCTGGTGCTGCCCGTGGGCGGGGTCGCGGGCGATTCCATTCGCGCCATTCTCCAGCGCGACTTCACCTATGGCGATCGCATCAACGTGATCGCGCTCGAGCCGTCGGCGATTCCGCCGTTTGGCGACGGGAGCTCCAAGCCCAACTATCCGCTGTTCACCCGGCTGGGCGCCGCCGCGATCCTGGAAGTGACGCCGACCTCATTCGGTATCCAGGTGGCGGTGCACAACGCTGGAAAGGGGCTGGTCGAGCGCACGAAAGCGTTCCCGCTGCCGGCGGGGACGCTCTCGGCCAACTGGCGCCTGGCCTTGCACGACGTGGCCGACGAAATCGAGCTCTGGGTGACGGGGGTCCGCGGGATCGCGGCCACGCGGATCCTGTACGTGAGCGAGGGACGGGTCTATCAGGTGGACAGCGATGGGGCCAACCCCACGCCGCTTACCGGTGCCGCGACGGCCATGTCGCCGGTCTGGAATCCCAAGGCGACGCACATCGCCTACATGACGATGGGTCCTGCCGGCCAGCAGATCGTCATTCGGGAGTCGGGAGGGGCGACGCGCGTGCTGCCGACACGCAACGGCCTTAACATGACCCCGACCTTCGCGCCCGACGGCAATACGATCGTGTATGCGTTCGGCGCCGAGTCGGGCACCGACCTGTACGCCACCAACGCCTTCGGGAACGAGCCCGCGCGCCGCATCACGGTTGGTCGCGGGAGCGACAATACGCAGCCCAGTTTTTCGCCCGACGGGCGCAGGTTGGCGTTTACGTCGGGTCGAGTCGGCCATCCCGAGGTGTATATTTCCGACGCAGACGGAACGAACGCGGAATTGCTGACGCCCTACAACTTCGGAGACCAGTCGTACCGCGCGAATCCCGATTGGTCACCGGACGGTCGCCTGATCGCCTTCGAGGCGCTGATCGGCGGCCGCATGCAGATCATGAGCATCGGGCTGCGCGATCGGGTCATCAAGCGGCACACGAGCGAGGGGGTGAACGAACAACCCTCGTGGGCACCCGATGCGCGGCATGTGGTTTTCACCTCGAATCGCGGCGGGACCCGGCAGCTCTGGGTGCTGGACGTGGAATCGAACACCGTTCGCCAGCTGACCCGCGCCCCTGGGGGGGCGCGGTTCGGTGCATGGTCGCCCCCGCTCGGTAGTCGCTAGCTCCGTAGGCCCTTCACCCACCCCCACACCCCGCCCCAAGCGCAAGGAACTTGTCATGAATCGTGGACATCGCGTACTCGCCCTCTCGGTACTCGCCCTCGCCGCCGTCTCCGCTTGCCGGAAGAAGCCGGAAACGACGTCGACCCCGGTGACGCCGACGCCTGAACCGACCTGCGACCAGCGCTGTCGGGACAGCATCTCCATGGCAGAGAAGCGCCGGGCCGACTCGGTGGCGGCGGCCGCGGCCGCGGCCGAGGCGGCAGCACGGGAGCGCGCGCTGGCCTCGACGCGGGCGACGCTCGCGGCGGCGGTCTACTTCGAGTATGACTCCGACGAGCTGTCCGGTGACGCTCGCTCGACGCTCGACGCGAAGCTCCCGATCCTGCGCGCGAACGCGGGATTGCGGCTGCGTATCGCCGGCAATACGGACGAGCGTGGATCCGACGAGTACAACCTGGCGTTAGGCCAACGCCGAGCGGCCTCGGTCAAGCGCTACCTCTCGGATCAGGGGATCGATAGTGGCCGGATGGACATCATCTCCTACGGCGAAGAACGCCCCGTGGTGACGGAATCGAGCGAGGAGGGGTGGCGCATGAATCGGCGCGCCGAGTTCGAGATCACGGCGGGCGGCGACGCGCTCGTCGCGCCGCGATGATCGGCCGGCGGGTGGGACGCGCGGTGGCGACGCTCTCCCTCGTCGTGACGGGAGGATGTTTCGCCACGCGCAGCGACATGCGGGTGTTGCAGGGTGACATCCTGAATTTCCGCACCGAGACCGCGCGCGCCGACTCGGCGCGCGCGCGACAGATCGCCACCGTCGCCGCCTCGCTGGCGACCGTGGCCGACTCGGTCAGGGCGACCAGCGACCGGCTGACCCGCTTCCAGGGGGACACTCGCGGGGAACTGCGGGCGATCCAGCAGCAACTGCTGCAGGTCCAGGAGCTGACCGGGCAGAGCCAGCGCCGCCTGCAGGAGATGCGGGCCGAAATGGAGGCCCGGACGCAGGTGCCGGTCATGCCGCCGCCCGTGGCCACGGTGCCCGGCGACAGCCTAACGGCGGCCCCGGTCCAGGGGACCCCGGGACCGAACCAATTGTACCAGCTGGCGTATGATCAGCTGCGTCGCGGGAGCTTTTCCGCCGCGCGCGCCGGCTTCGAGGAACTGCTGCGCTCGTATCCGACCTCCGAACTGGCGCCAGACGCACAGATCAACATCGCCGAGGCCTTCGCGGCCGAGGGGACTGCGGCATCGGCGGACTCGGCGTATGCCGCCGTCGTGTCCAAGTATCCCCGCTCACCGCGCGCAGCCACGGCGCTCTACAAGATGGCGCTGTCCATGGCCCGACAGGGGCGTCGCCCGGACGCCCGTACCGCGATGGATCGCGTGGTGCGCGAATACCCCACCTCGGACGAAGCAGACCTCGCCAGGGAGTGGCTGCGGACCAACCGATAGACCCTTGGCTACACCCCTGGAAACACCCGTTAATGGCACAGGTAGGGCAGAAATCGGAGATGCCGTTCCTCGATCACCTCGAGGAACTGCGCTGGCGCATCCTGCGAGGTCTGGTGGCGCTCGTCGTCGGCGTGATCGTCGCGTTCTCCCTGCTGCTGAAGTATGACGTCATCCTGATCCTCGAGCGACCGATCCTGCCGTTCCTGAACGGCAACCAGCTCGTCTACACGCATCCAGCGGATCCCTTCAGGATCACGATGAGCATGGCGTTCGCCTTTGGCGCGATCTTCGCCTCGCCGGTGCTGGTCTGGCAGGTCTGGGGGTTTCTCTCGCCGGCGCTGTACAAGCACGAGAAGAAGGTGGTGATCCCGGTGCTGGTCTTCGGGGCCATCCTCTTCCTCGCGGGGGTGTCGCTGGCGTTTTTCGGGATCATCCCGATCACGCTCAAGATGTTCTACAGCATCCAGACCAACTCGCTGACGCCGATGATCACGGCGGGGTCGTACTTCGACTTCGTCGTGTCGCTGTCGCTCGTGCTCGGGGCGGTCTTCGAGCTGCCGATCGCGGTCCTGGCGCTCACGGCCCTCGGGATCGTCACCCCGCAGTTCCTCAGCCGATACCGGCGCCACGCGACGGTGATCTGCCTGGTCGCCTCGGCGTTCATCACCCCAGGGCAGGATCCGCTGTCGCTGCTGGCGATCGCGATCCCGCTTTACATGCTGTACGAACTGAGCGTGGTGTGCTCGTTCGTCGTCTACCGTCGCAAGCAACGGAAGGACGAGGCCCGGCTGGCCGAGGAGTCGGGAGCCGTCGCGTGACACGGCCGGTGGAATGCCGCAGGTCGCGACCATCGGGTGCTCGGGCCGCTGCATGCGTGGTGGGATTGCTCGCGCTGGCGCAACTCGCGTTCACGCAGTCGGCGGAGGCGCAGCGGCCACGTCCGGTGCGCACGGGGACGGAGCGCGCGGACTCCATAGCGCGCGCACGCCAGACCTCCGACACCCTGCGCCCCAGGACCGCGGCCGATTCGGCGCGCGTGCGCGAGTCGATCGGGCGCGGCGCGCTCGACTCGGCGTCCGCCCGGCTGGAGGTGCAGTGGGCCACCCCCGACTCGGCGATGGCTGCGCTGCTCTCCCGCCCCGGCTACAGCGTGACGCGGTATCAGGGGGATGCGGTCGTGTTCAAGGCGCAGGAGCACACCATGAACCTGGTCGGCAAGCGCGCCGCCGTGCAGCGCGACTCGGCCACGCTGGTGGGCGATACCATCCAGTTCAACGACTCCACCAACATCGTCATTGCGCGTGGGGACACGCTCCTGTTGCGCGACCCGTCGCAGGGACAGGACGACATCATCGCGCTGGGCAGCATCCGGTACGACGTGAACAACCGGCGCGGGGTGGTGCGAAACGTGACCACGGCCGTGGAGAGCGGCCAGCGCTGGATCGTGCATGGCAAAGTCGCCGCGTTCAAGGGTGACTCGACCGACAACGGACAGGCGGCGTTCTACGCGAAGGACGGCTGGCTCACCAGCTGCGAGGAGTTGGAGCCGCACTACCATTTTGCGGCCCGCGAACTGAAGCTGGTCTCCAAGAACGTGATGGTGGCGCGGCCGGCGGTGCTGTACATCGCCGACATCCCGGTCATGTGGCTCCCCTTCGTGTTCCAGGACATGCGGGCGGGGCGGCGCAGCGGGATCATCCCCCCGCGCGTCGGCTTCAACCAGATCTTCAGGCAGAGCCCGTTCCTGCGCCGCACGATCGAGGACATCGGCTACTACGTCGCGCTCAACGACTACATGGACGCCCAGCTCTCCATGGACTGGCGCAGCGATGCCCGCTCCACGGCCTTCGACCCGGGCTACCTCAAGTTCACGGGGCAGATGAACTACCGCTGGCGCGACCGCTTCATCTCCGGCTCGCTGGCGTCGTCGTATCACTACCTGCGCAACGGCCAGTCCAACACCCAGTACTCGCTCAACCACCAGCAGGAGTTCTCGCAGCGCACGCGATTGAACGCCTCGTTCAACTATGTGACCAACACCACGATCCAGCGGAACATCAGCTTCAACCCGCAGCAGTCGCTGCAGACGATCCGCTCGTCGCTCAACTACTCGACGGGGCGCGGGCCGATCTCGCTCAACATTGGTGGGACGCAGACGCAGTACCCGGGTCGCGGGCAGCTCGATCGCGACTTCCCGAGCCTGGGGATCACCAGCAAGCCGATCCGCGTGGGGGAGAACTTCACCTGGACACCGGGGCTCAACATCACCAACTCGCAGTCCTTCGACATCGACCAGGTGGGGGACTTCGGCTTCCGGTACGTGCGCGATCCTGTCACCAACGTGCTCGATAGCGTGAGCGTGCGCCGCAACACCCGCCGGTCGTCGATCAGCTTCGAGACGCCGATCCAGCTCTACGGCTTCAACTGGCGCAACTCGATCCGCATCTCCGACGTCCTCAACGACTTCCCGCAGCGCCGCACGATCTACACCGACGTGCGCGACACCAGCTCGAAGGTCGAGCGCGTCTTTGCCCGCGACTTCGTCACCGGACTGGATTGGGACACCGGCTTCAACCTGCCGAGCTTCTTCCAAGGGTCGTGGAACCTCACCCCGTCCGTGAGCTTCCAGAAGGTGGATGGACGTTCGCCACTCGTGGTGCGCACGGAGCGCACGGGGGGCAAGTTCGTGTCGCAGTCGATGCGCCCGAGCTACGGCGTCTCCCTGACCCCCAAGTTCTACGGATTCTTCCCGGGCGCGGGACCGGTGGAACGGATCCGCCACTCGATCGAGCCGCAGATCGTCTTCGCCTACACGCCGACCGGCACCGTCTCGGACGAGTTCCTCGCCGCCAACGGCGACATTGCGCAGGGCTACCTGGGCAACAACGAGCAGAACACCATCTCGTTAGGCTTCTCGACGGTCTTCGAGGCCAAGATGCGCCAGCGCGACTCGGACGTGGCGTCCGACTCGGCCGCCGCCGCCGACTCGGCCGGGGCCGGCCCTGCCGGGGTCGGACCTGCTGGTCAGTTGGGCGGCATACGCGGCGGGGGCGGGGGACTGGCGGGTGGCGGCGCAGAAGGGACGGACCAGTCGCGCAAGATCAAGCTGCTCTCGCTCAGCTTCACCACGTTGAGCTACGACTTCGTGCGCGCGCGGAAATCGAGCGGCGGGACCGGGCTCAACAACCGGACGTTCGATTACACGGCGCGGTCGGACCTGCTCCCGGGCTTCGACTTCGGGG
>Ga0138256_10007190_pt1 | contig 11760 bp, 11 predicted proteins | sample KNB2016incub_MG_FD_105486 | JGI IMG/M metagenome (GOLD analysis project Ga0138256, IMG submission 105486) | Active sludge microbial communities from wastewater in Klosterneuburg, Austria - KNB2014incub_MG | ecosystem: Engineered > WWTP > Activated sludge > Unclassified | place: Austria...
ATCATCGCGCCCACGCCGGTGAGCGCGCAACCAATTCCCAAACGTCTTCGCATTCAACCCCCCCCGCGCCCGGCAATAGGCCGCCTGCGACAAACCGCTCGCTTGCCAGTTGCTGATATGCTTTTGCTTATCCTCCTGTAAGGTAATGCAGAGGAGAATAATCCAGAAAATTATGATTGTGTAGATGGGAGCGTTGGACGGTTACGTTCCTGTCCGCTTCTGCTATCGTCAATCCCTGATTCAGAACCAGACTGATTGCATCCAGTTTGAATTCCTTTATATATTGTTTCCTCGTTTTCATTTCTTCCTCCAATTAAGATTATTTTCTCTTAACCAGAGTGTTCGGGATTAATGGGCAAAATCCTAGCCTGTTCCCGTGATGGACTGCGGGTAACCAGCCGGATAATTCTGCCACATCAATAGGAATCTGATATGGCAGAAGATAGCGATCTGGAAAAAACTGAACCGGCGTCTCCCAAACGGCTGGAAAAAGCACGTGAAGAGGGGCAGGTTGCGCGCTCTCAGGAGCTGACTACTTTTACAGTGCTGATGGCTGCAGCCGGAAGTTTATGGTTTATCGGTTCGACCATCATGCATAAACTGGTTGCCATGTTGAGTGGTGGGCTGCAGCTGGAGCGCGAACTGGCTCATGATCAGGCATTGCTAATGCCTCGTTTTTTACAAGTGGCGCTGGAAGGGCTGCTGGCAATCGCGCCGTTATTTGCCTGGCTGGCAATCGTGGCGCTGGCTGCGCCGATGCTGTTGAGTGGATGGCTATTCAGCTCCAAGGCGCTGGTGCCGGATATCAATCGCCTCAATCCTGCCAAGTGGCTCCAACGCACCTTTTCGATGGGTGGCCTGATTGAATTGTTCAAAGCCATTGCTAAGGCGCTGGTGATTGGCGGCGCGGGAGCAATGGTGATGTGGCAATTCAAGGAACAGACGTTTGATCAGATCAGCATGCCATTAAATCTGGGGCTGGCCAATATGGGCGAACTGATGGTGCTGGCCTTTACGCTGATTGTTGCGGCGATGCTCCTGATCGTACTGATCGATGTGCCCTATCAGTTATGGAATCATGCGCGAGAGCTAAAGATGTCAAAAGAGGAGCTGCGCAAGGAGTCCAAGGAAGATGAGGGCGATCCACAGGTCAAGGCGCGCATTCGTGGCTTGCAGCGGGAAGCCGCGCGCCGTCGCATGATGGCAGAGCTGCCCAAGGCGGATGTAGTGATAACCAATCCGACCCATTATGCGGTAGCGCTTAAATATCAGGATCGCTCGATGCAAGCGCCAAAAGTAATCGCAAAAGGCGTGCATCTGTTGGCGGCACGTATCCGTGACGTAGCGACGGAACATCATATTCCGGTATTGGAAGTGCCGCCACTGGCACGGGCGCTCTATCACCATGTAGAGCTGGAAGCTGAGATACCCGAGAAACTTTATACGGCAGTGGCGCATGTGCTCGCCTATGTTTTCCAGCTGCGACGTTACCAGAATTATGGCGGCGCTACCCCTCCGACCCTGCCAGAAATCAGGGTACCTGATGAGCTGGATCAGCCTGCCTGAAAATATATTGAATATTCGATTCTATCAATCCAATTAATTTCGAGCATGAAATGAATCAATCCCTGTCATTGACAACCTTGCTGCAAGGCAGCCAGCTTCAAAGCCTGGCCGGGCCACTGCTGATCATCATGATCCTGGCGATGATGGTACTGCCATTACCGCCATTCGTGCTGGATGTGCTGTTCACCTTCAACATCGCGCTGGCGATCATTGTATTGCTGGTCAGTCTGTATTCACGGCATGCACTCGATTTTTCGGTTTTCCCAACAATTTTATTGATTACGACCTTGTTGCGTTTATCGCTCAATGTAGCTTCAACACGCGTGGTGCTGTTGAATGGGCATACCGGTCCGGATGCCGCCGGAAAAGTGATCGAGGCATTCGGCCATTTTCTGGTGGGGGGAAATTATGCGGTGGGGCTGGTGGTGTTCATCATTTTGGTGGTTATCAATTTTGTGGTTATCACCAAGGGTGCCGGGCGTATTGCTGAGGTTAGCGCACGCTTTACGCTGGATGCGATGCCGGGCAAGCAGATGGCGATTGATGCCGATCTCAACGCAGGACTGATTGGCGAAGAGGATGCCCGCAAGCGGCGCGAGCGTATTTCGCAGGAAGCTGATTTCTTCGGGTCGATGGATGGCGCGAGCAAGTTTGTACGTGGTGATGCGGTGGCTGGCATTCTGATCATGCTGATTACCATCATTGGTGGGTTGATAGTGGGGGTGGTGCAACATGATCTGGTACTGGCTGATGCCGCCAGAAACTATACCTTGCTGACGATTGGCGATGGTCTGGTGGGGCAGATTCCGGCACTGATCATTTCAACCGCTGCTGGCCTGGTGGTGAGCCGCGTCAGCACCAATGAAGATCTCGGTCAGCAAGTTATCGGTCAGCTGTTTTCGCGCCCGCAAGTGCTGTGGGTGACAGCGGGCATTATCGGTGGACTCGGTCTGGTGCCAGGAATGCCCAATCTGGTATTTTTACTACTGGCAGGAGCAATCGGCTCAGCTGCCTATTTGCGGGCACGCCAACCTGCGCAGGAGGAAACCAGAACCGGCGAAACAGAACCTAATGCCGAGATTGAATCGCAGGATGCCAGCTGGAATGATGTTACCCAAGTGGACACACTGGGACTGGAAGTTGGCTATCGCCTCATTCCGCTGGTAGACAAGGCGCAGCAAGGTGATCTACTGCGACGCATCAGCAGTATTCGCAAGAAATTTGCGCAGGAGATCGGCTATCTACCGCCAGTGGTACATATTCGTGACAATCTGGAGCTGCGTCCTAATGCGTACCGCATCACGATGAAAGGCTCGGTCATCGGTCAGGGAGAGGCATACAGCGGCATGTATCTGGCGATCAATCCCGGCCAGGTAACGATGGCGCTGCCGGGAAGTGTTACCCAGGATCCAGCCTTTGGGCTGCCGGCGGTATGGATCGATGCCGGGCAACGCGAGCAGGCGCAGGTGGGCGGCTATACCGTGGTAGATACCAGTACGGTAGTAACAACGCATCTCAACCACCTGTTGCGCAATCATGCCGCTGAGCTGCTGGGAAGAGAAGAGTTGCAGAAACTGCTCGATCATCTCAACAAGGATGCGCCGAAACTGACTGATGATCTGATACCCAAACTGCTGCCATTGGCCAGCGTACAGAAGGTGCTGCAATACCTGCTGGAAGAAGGGGTGCACATCCGTGATATGCGCACCATTATAGACACCTTAACCGAACATGCTGGACGTACTCAGGAAATTACCGAATTGATGGCGCAGGTCAGACTAGCGCTGGGCCGTTCGATTGTCGAGCAATGTTTTCCGTCTGGTGCTGAATTACAGGTGATGCGTCTGCATCCTGAGCTTGAAGGCATTCTGACTCAGGTGGTGCAATCCCATCCCATGGCGGATGGCGGTATCGAGCCTGGTCTGGCTGATTCGCTGATACACGATACCAGCGGTGAAATCAGGCGCCTGGAAAGTCTGGGATTGCCGGCGGTGCTGGTGGTCTCTGATGCTGTCCGATTGCTGTTGGCGCGTTTCCTGCGTCGTTCCTTACCTCAATTGCGCATATTGGCACATTCCGAAATACCGGATAGCAGAAAAATTAAATTCGTTTCCATCGTTGGAGGTAACAAAAAATGAAAGTGAGAAGATTCCTGGCGGTCAATTCGCGCGAAGCCTTGCGTAAGGTCAAGGAAGAGCTGGGCGCAGATGCGGTAATTTTATCCAATAAAGCGGTGCCGGGCGGCGTGGAGATTATGGCGCTGGCCGGTGACGAGATAGCGAGTCTTGCGGATAAATCCAGACAGGCGGAAGTATCTTCAGTCAGTAAACAGTTCTCTGCTTTGTATGCGCCCGTGCCAGCGGTTGAACCCGTTGCGCCACTTGCACCACCAGAAAAGATTCAACCCAAAGAAGCACAACCCGCGGCAAGTAGTGTTCCTGAGGTTACTTCAGCACCACAAATCACGGCATCTGTCGAAACAAACAGGCGGCCCATAATTGCTGATGCACAGACCATTCCCATGGCGCCCAATCCGGATAAAGCAGACAGTGTCAACCAGAACATCATCCAGGAAATTCAGGCGATGCGGCAAGTGATGGAAGATCAACTGGCAAGTGTTGGGTGGAGCCAGTTCTCACAGGCCCATCCTGACAGCATGAAAGTATTGCGCACTTTGTTGAATGCCGGATTTAGCCCGTTACTGGCAAGACATCTGCTCGATAAATTACAGATTGATGCTAATTTTGAACAGGGGTTGAAAAAAACTATTGCGCTGTTGACTCTGAATCTGCGCACGGCGGATAGCGATGAAATAATCGAGCAAGGTGGTATTTATACGTTGATTGGGCCGACCGGTGTCGGAAAAACCACGACCACCGCCAAACTGGCAGCACGTGCCGTTATCCGGCATGGTGCAGATAAGGTGGCGTTGCTAACGACGGATAGTTATCGTATCGGCGGACATGAGCAGTTGCGTATCTACGGAAAATTGCTTGGTGTGCCTGTGCGCAGTATCAAGGATATTGATGACTTGCAGTTGATGCTGCACGAATTGCGCGGTAAACATATGGTGCTGATCGATACCGTTGGCATGAGTCAGCGTGATCAGATGCTGGCTGAGCAAATTGCAATGATGAGTCAATGTGGTACACCCATGAAGCATTTGTTGTTGCTTAATGCTACCAGTAACGGCGGCACATTGGACGAGGTCATTTCCGCCTATCAGCAACACGGTATTCATGGTTGCATCATCACCAAGGTGGATGAGGCTGCTGGTCTGGGTACCGTGCTGGATGCGGTCATTCGTCGCAAGTTGAGGCTGCATTATGTGACCAATGGTCAGAAAGTACCGGAGGATCTGCATGCAGCAAATTCTCGCTATCTACTGCATCGTATCTTTAAACCGTCATCGAAAGATTCCCCATTTACGCTGCAGGATACCGAATTTGCCCTGGCGATGGCCGGACAGGCTGCGGGTCGACCGGGAGCAGGTCGCCAGATACCTGCCGGGGTCGGTCATGATTAATCATCAGCCCGATCAGGCATCTGGTCTGCGGCAATTAGCTGCGCTAGGTGTTGAGCAGGGCGTGCGGGTGTTCGCGGTGGTGGGTGGCAGGACGAGTGTCGGCAAGACCAGTACGGTGATCAACCTGGCCATCGCACTGACCAGAATGGGTAAGCGCGTGCTGATTCTCGATGAAAACCCGCGTCACAACGATGTGAATGCCAATTTTGGCCTCAAGGCACGCTATGACCTGCAGCACGTCATCAATCGTGACAAATTGCTGGACGAGGTGATAACCCGTGGCCCGGGAGGCGTTCAGGTACTGACTGCCATGCGCGGCATTCACTCACTGGCAAAGCTGATGCCACACGATCAGGACTGGCTGATCAACTGCTTCGGCGAGATATCACAACTGGTAGATGTCGTCCTGATTGATACCGCCATCGGTGCCGCAAGTCGTGTGGTTTCGCTTAGTCTGGCATCGCAGCAGGTACTGATCGTGCTTTCAGGCTCGGGGCAATCCATCACAGATGCTTATGCATTGATCAAGCTCATTAGTCAGGAATATGCGCGACGCGATTTTCTGGTGTTGGTCAATAAAGTTGCTTCGCTAACCGTCGGACAGGCCATTTTTGATAATGTGGCAGCCGTGGCGCGCAAACATTTGTCCGTTAGGCTGGAGTCGCTGGGCTGTATTCCGTTTGATGACAAGTTACAACGTGCCTCCCACCTCTGTCAGTCCGTTGTTGATATTTTTCCGGATTCTTTGTCGGCAACCAGCTATCGCCATTTGGCAGATGGCTTATTACGTGGCCCCTATTCCGGCAATCAGAATGATGGTGTTGAAAACTTCATGCAACGACTGATACGAATCAGTCATCTCGATAAAGTGGATTTCACCGTATGAGCGAGCTTATGTATACCGAAACCGGCACCATTGACAAAGAACAGTTTATTACCGAATACGCGCCACTGGTCAAGCGGATTGCCTATCACATGATGGCAAAGCTTCCTGCCAGCGTTCAGGTGGATGATCTAATCCAGGCCGGGATGATTGGTTTGCTGGATGCAATTGGTCGCTATGAAGGCTCCTATGGTCGACAGTTTGAAAGCTATGCTGCACAACGTATTCGTGGATCAATTCTTGATGAATTGAGAGAGGCAGACTGGTTGCCGCGTAGTCTGCGCAAAAAAATGCGCCAGATCGAGGCCGCAATGCGCACACTGGAACAAAGACTGGGACACCAGCCCAGCGAACAGGAGCTGTCGCAGGAGCTGAATATGTCACTGGAGGATTATCAGGAAGCCTTGCAGGAAGCGCGCGGCGGGCAATTGATTTATTACGAAGATTTTCAGGAAGAAGATGAGGATCACTTTCTGGATCGATTGTGTGGCACACAGGATAATCAACCGCTTGATCAGCTACTTGAAAAGAATTTGCGCGAAATGTTGATCGATGCCATCGATAAACTGCCGCCTAGAGAAAAACTGGTAATGGGAATGCATTACGAAGAGGAAATGAACCTGCGCGAAATAGGTGAAGTGCTGGGTGTGAGTGAATCACGTGTGTGCCAACTGCACACCCAGGCCATTGCGCGTTTACGAACTCGCTTGAGATCCAAATAGAAAAACAAATTTTTTACTGCAACAATTACGGATAACTTGATAGAATGCGATTAGTCCATGCTGATCAGGACTGGCGATGGCTGACATTTTCGTCCACCGATAGTTGGAGTAATGGTTTTGTTTTGCAAGTTTGCAAGTGGAATAGATGGCAGGGATTTTCCTGGTTATTCAGGTTGTTGGATCGATGTCAAAAATAATTTGAGAGGAGCACAAATGAACAAGATAATCGTAGCAGCGTTTGTTTCAGTCTTTTTGTTGGGTTCGACTGCAGCTATTGCCAGCGGAAACACAGAATCATCCTTAGCGCCAATTGCGGCGAAGGATATGTTGAATTACCTGTCCTGCAAAGACAAAAAACCGACCGATATCGTTAAAAGCCGCACAGATGTCGAGAATGGAAAAATTGTCAGAGTTAAATGTGCCGATGTCGTTGCTATAGTAGAAAAAGCACGCAAGGAATCCGGTGATGCCTGGCAAGGCGGGTATTAATTACTAGATGTGGTGATCAAAAAAGGCCTGCTCAGCAGGCCTTTTTTGTGTCTGGAATACAATATCGCTCTATTATCCTGACCGGAATAATCGAACGTCGTGCTCTCTGCAAATAATACTGGCAGTCATGCAGTCTAATGCTCCGTTACATTTAATCTAATTTCATCAGTGGCCACGAGATCCGTTTGAGCTTTACCATTTACCGTGCCAAAAGCTGTCTCAGGTAGAAATTCACGAACATTCAACTGATCCATTGTCGCTTTATTTATTTGATGTGAGATGAGACTCAATCTTGTATTGAAACCACAAGCTAGGGTATAGTGGCGGCCTGCTATAACATCATCCTGGCAGGAGAGTGCGCTATCACAACATGGCGCCGCCGAAGGCGTAACCCCCCGGAATCGCTCAGGCCTGATCGGTAAATCGATCTGAACAACTGCTTGTGACAGGCAATCTGGAGAGTGCTGAGTAATATATCAGCCACCGAAGGGGCACTCGGATATGATTTCCGATAAAACTCTCAGGTAAATGGACAGAGGGGAAGAGTCAAACCTGAAAATTGCCAGTTTCTGCAATTCCACGCACACGCCGTGCATTCAGGTATATTTTAGGCGGTTGACTTCCCTTTTATTATTTTGAGATAACTATGCTGAAATCAACTCCTCTTAACGCAACTCATCGTGCCATGCAGGCCAAGATGGTGGATTTCGGTGGCTGGGATATGCCCCTGCATTACGGTTCCCAGCTGGATGAACACCATCAGGTGCGACGCGATGCCGGCATGTTTGATGTTTCCCATATGCTGGTGGTAGATATTCGTGGTGCACACATACGTGACTTCCTGCGCGGCTTGCTGGCTAATAATGTTGACAAGCTGACGCTGACTGGTAAAGCACTCTATTCCTGCATGCTGACCCCTGAAGGGGGTGTCATCGATGACCTGATTGTCTATTTTATGACTGAATCCTGGTTTCGACTAGTGGTCAATGCCGGTACAGCGGACAAGGATATTGCCTGGATTACCCTGCAAGCGGATCAAAGTGCGCCTCAGCTGGAAATCACCCCTCGTCGCGATCTTGCCATGATCGCAGTGCAAGGCCCCAATGCTCGCAGCAAGGTGTGGAATGTCATCCCCGGGGCGCAAGCGGTTACTGAGCCTTTAAAGCCTTTTCAGTCAGCGGTATTTGAGTCTTATTTCATTGCTCGCACTGGCTACACCGGAGAAGATGGTTTTGAAATTATCCTGCCGGCAGATGATGCGCCTGCTTTCTGGCAGAAACTGCACGCAGCCGGTGTTTCGCCTATTGGCCTGGGAGCGCGCGACACATTGCGTCTGGAAGCGGGTATGAATCTTTACGGTCAGGATATGGATGAAACTACCAGTCCGCTCGAATCAGGACTGGCTTGGACAGTGGATCTAAAAAGTGATCGTGATTTCATTGGGAAAACCACACTGCAACAGAAACCGGTCAGCCAAAAATTGGTAGGGCTGTTGCTCCTCGATAAAGGGGTCTTGCGCAGTCATCAGCAGGTCGTTATCACAGGCAGCGAATTATCCGGACAGGGAGAAATCACCAGCGGTGGTTTTTCGCCAACACTCAACCAGTCCATTGCGTTGGCGCGTGTACCGGTTGAACTGGCTGTCGGAGATGAAGTCGGCGTATTGATACGCGACAGACAGCTTGCAGCCAGGGTCGTCAACTACCCCTTTGTACGCAATGGCAAGGCACTTGTTTAAATCAAAATCAGTTAACTATCTTTTGGAGAATAAATGATGAGCATCCCAGCAGCGCTGAAATACGCAAAATCACATGAATGGGCCAAAGCCGAAGCGGATGGAACAATTACCGTGGGTATAACACATCATGCCCAGGAACTGTTGGGTGACATGGTGTTTGTCGAGCTGCCAAAAATTGGGCGGAATCTTGCAAAAAATGAAGAATGTACCGTGGTGGAGTCTGTCAAATCTGCATCCGACGTTTATTCGCCTGTCAGTGGCGAGGTCATTGCCGTTAACACAGAGCTGGCATCCACACCGGAAAAAATCAATCAGGATGCTTATGCAGCATGGCTATTCAGGTTGAAGCCGACCAATCCCAGCGAAATGGATGCTCTGCTCGATGCCGCCGGTTACGAAAAGCTGGTTGCAGAAGAAGCCCACTAAGCCAATCATATTTTGGGGAATGATGGGATATGACTCCCGCCAGGCACCAGACAATTAAAATGAACTACATGAAATTATAAATATGCCATTTATTCCACACACTGAAGAAGATGTCAGCGCCATGCTTGCCAGTATTGGAGCTGATTCGATCGAAGAACTGTTTGACGAAATCCCTGCTGAATTGCGAACGGGCACATTGAAAAACGTGCCGCCGGGAATGAGCGAGATGGAAATCACGCGCCTGATGCTGGAACGTGCGCAGCAGGACGGGTTTTATCTCAACTTTATCGGTGCAGGCGCTTATGAGCACCATATTCCGGCGGCCGTCTGGCAAATCACGACTCGTGGGGAGTTTTACTCATCGTATACACCGTATCAGGCGGAAGCCAGTCAGGGTACATTGCAGCTGCTCTACGAATATCAAACGATGATGGCTTCACTGACTGGTATGGATGTCTCTAATGCCAGTTTGTACGATGGCGCCTCCGCACTTGCCGAGGCGGTACTGATGGCAGTACGCCAGCACCCTGCCTCCAGCAGAATCCTGATTCCACAAACAGTACATCCGATATACCGCAAGGTCGTGCATACCATTGTCAGAAACCAGTCTATCGAAATAGTCGAAATTCCATACGATCCTGCATCGGGGCAAACTACGCTGGCCCAACTTGAGGCAGCTGGTCAGATGGAGTTTGCAGCGCTTGTTATTCCGCAGCCCAATTTCTTTGGCATATTTGAGCAGGTTGACGCCCTGACAGACTGGGCGCATAGCAAGAACGCACTGGCTATTGCCGTTGTCAATCCGGTCTCGCTTGCCATGCTGACCCCACCCGGAGAATGGGGGGAGAAAGGTGCCGATATCGCCGTGGGAGAAGGTCAGCCACTGGGCATACCCTTATCGAGCGGTGGTCCCTACTTCGGTTTCTTAACCTGTAAACAGTCGCTGGTCAGACAGATGCCGGGCAGAATTATTGGACGCACCACCGACATAGAAGGCAAAGAAGGATTTGTCCTGACTTTGCAGGCGAGGGAACAGCATATCCGCCGCTCCAAGGCAACCTCCAATATCTGTACCAATCAGGGCTTGATGGTGACAGCAGCAACGATCCATATGTCGCTGCTTGGACCGGAAGGCCTATACCGTGTGGCCGCTCAGTCACATGCCAATACGCTGACGTTGGTTCAAGCGCTGATCTGTATACCCGGCGTGAAAAAAGCTTTCGACAGTCCATTTTTTCATGAGGCCGTACTCTCCCTGCCCAAACCCGTATCGGTCGTGCTGGACAAACTCAAATCTCACGGTGTACTGGCAGGTTATGCACTTGGAGCCAATTATCGCGAACTGGATAACTGCCTGATGATTTGTGCAACGGAGACCAAAACACCAGCAGATCTGGATAAATATGTTGAACTGTTTCGACAGTCGCTGGCCAGCTAGCTTGCTGATGGTGCATCGGTAATTTCTTAATTAATCATACTATCAAGGAGATTCATCATGGTTACAATGGGCGGAACACCAATCAAAATTGAAGGTATTTTTCCTCAGGTGGGTACCACAGCACCTGCCTTCTCACTGGTCAACCGGGATTTGAAAAATGTCACGCTGGCTGATTTTTCCGGCAAGAAAAAAGTGCTCAATATTGTTCCGAGTCTTGATACACCGGTCTGTGCATTATCAACCCGAAAATTTAATCAGCGTGCCAGCGAAATGAACAATACGGCCGTACTGATTATCGCTGCTGATCTACCGTTTGCCATGAGCCGTTTTTGTGATCTTGAAGGACTGGATAAGGTGGTACCGCTGTCTACCATGCGTAGTGCGCAGTTTATGCGTGATTATGGGGTTGCCATTGCAGATGGCCCTTTTGCAGGCATTACAGCGCGCGCGGTTATCGTGCTCGACGAAAATGACAAAATCATCCATGCTGAGCTGGTATCTGAGATCAAAAATGAACCCGATTATGATGCAGCCCTCGCTGCATTGAACTAACCACTATCCCCATTCATATCATGCTGATATTCGAACATTCGCGTCCGGGGCGATATAACTACTCCCAATCGCCAGCAACCCGTGCCATCAGACGTGACATACCTGATAATCTGCTACGCCAATCTAAGCCTTTATTACCAGAGGCTTCAGAGATGGACACAGTGCGGCATTACACACGGCTTTCGCAGAAAAATTTTTCGATCGATACCCAGTTTTATCCGCTAGGCTCGTGCACGATGAAATACAATCCGCGCGCCTGTAACTCATTGGCAATGCTGCCGCAGTTTCTCGCGCGCCACCCGTTGGCACCGGAAGATACCGGGCAGGGCTTTCTGGCCTGCATGTATGAGTTACAGGAAATTCTAAAAGATGTGACTGGCATGGCAGCGGTCAGCCTGACCTCTATGGCAGGTGCGCAGG
>Ga0138256_10007191_pt1 | contig 11759 bp, 7 predicted proteins | sample KNB2016incub_MG_FD_105486 | JGI IMG/M metagenome (GOLD analysis project Ga0138256, IMG submission 105486) | Active sludge microbial communities from wastewater in Klosterneuburg, Austria - KNB2014incub_MG | ecosystem: Engineered > WWTP > Activated sludge > Unclassified | place: Austria...
ACATGCCGAGTTTTTATACAATACGACTGATTACTGGGCGCCCGAGCATGAGCGCTGCATTGTCTGGAACGATGACACTTTGAAGATTGACTGGTTGCTGGCCGGCGGCAATCCGATTTTATCTGACAAGGATATGCGTGGAGCAACATTTGATAGCGCCGAAGTTTATGATTAACAGTGTTGATGGCTAAACAAAAAACAATTTATGCCTGCACCGAATGTGGCGGGCAGACCTTGAAGTGGCAAGGGCAGTGCCCGCATTGCCAAGCATGGAATTCATTGATAGAAACCATCGCAGAGAAATCTGTCTCGCGCTTCAGTCCGGTATCAGAAACCGACCAGGTGCAAAACTTAAGTGACATTGAGACGCGTGAAGAGCCACGCTACCCAACGGGATTGGAGGAACTTGACCGAGTTCTGGGGGGCGGTTTGGTGCATGGTGGTGTTGTGTTGCTGGGCGGTGACCCGGGTATTGGCAAATCGACTTTATTACTGCAGGCACTTTCTCATATGTCGTCGCAACATTCAGTACTCTATGTGAGTGGTGAAGAATCGGCACAGCAAGTTGCATTACGTGCTAGGCGTTTGGCTCTGGATGTGCAGGCTGTTCATTTATTGGCCGAAATTCAGTTGGAGAGAATTCAATCTGTCCTGGCTGAGCATAAACCAGCGGTTGCGGTGATTGATTCCATTCAGACGATCTATTCCGAAGTTTTGCAATCAGCGCCGGGTTCGGTAGCTCAAGTACGTGAGTGCGCAGCACAGCTCACGCGGTTAGCGAAGGCCAGCGGTATCTGTATTATTCTGGTGGGGCATGTGACCAAGGAAGGTGCGCTGGCAGGTCCGCGGGTTTTGGAGCATATGGTGGATACGGTATTGTATTTCGAAGGTGATATGCATTCCAGCTTTCGCATGATCCGTGCATTCAAGAATCGTTTTGGCGCGGTGAATGAGCTGGGTGTATTTGCCATGAGCGAGAAGGGGCTGCGTGAGGTGAGAAATCCATCTGCATTATTTCTTTCCCACCATGATGAACAGGTTCCGGGAACTTGCGTCATGGTTACGCAAGAGGGAACACGTCCGTTACTGGTGGAAATACAGGCCTTGGTTGACGAGGCGCGTTCGCCAAATCCGCGGCGATTATGCGTGGGACTGGAACAAAATAGACTCGCGATGTTGCTGGCCGTATTGCATCGTCATGCAGGGATACCCTGTTATGACCAGGATGTTTTTGTCAATGCAGTCGGCGGTGTGAAAATTACTGAGCCTGGTGCAGATCTTGCCGTCATGCTGGCGATTGTTTCCTCACTCAAAAACAAACCATTGGCCGAGAAAATGATCGTCATTGGTGAAATCGGATTGGCAGGCGAAGTGCGTCCAGTGCAGCGCGGGCAAGAGAGATTGAAGGAAGCTGCGAAGCTTGGTTTTAAACAAGCGATCATTCCGTTAGCTAATAAACCCAAGCAATCGATTCCTGGGTTTCAGATTATTGCGGTTGGGCGAATTCGAGATGCGGTTGCTCAAATGTATTGATCATTGCTGCAGCCCTGAAATTTTTTGTATGACTCATAGGATTGAAAATGCACCGAATACTTTGGGTGCTGAGTGGATTATCGATTTTAGTCTTGGGAGTGGCTGTGATATTTCCGCCCATTGCTCAGCCCATTGACTATCATCAGTTTGCCGATCAGAGAAATTTTCTCAATATTCCTAATTTTTATAATGTCGTTTCAAATCTGGGATTCCTATTTAGCGGCGCTGCTGGATGGCTGTTTCTATTGCGTGCTTATCATTCACCTGCGCAAACTGCGTTTCGCAGCAAGGCTGAGTTCTTACCATACTGGATTTTATTTTTCAGCGTGATTGCATCAGCATTCGGTTCAATTTTTTATCATTGGGTGCCGGATAATGATTATTTGTTGTGGGATCGATTGCCCATAGCCATTGGCGTGACCGCTTTGCTTGCGGCGACCTTGGTTGAACGTGTCGGTGCTGTATTAGGGTTGTGGTTGTTACCATTACTTACCGCATCGGGAATATGGAGTGTGCTGCATTGGTACTGGACTGAGCAAGCCGGTGCAGGGAATCTTAATTTTTATATTGTTACGCAATTTTATTCGATTCTGCTGATCGTGTTACTGAGCGGATTGTGTCAATCATGCTATACGCATGCGAACTATATTTATCAGGTAATTGGGTTATATGCGGTGGCTAAGCTGACAGAGATGTTAGATATGCAAATTTATCACTTTACAAGCCAGCTGATCAGTGGACATACCATTAAGCACTTGCTGGCTGCATTCGCGGTTTATCGGATTGTCCGCATGCTGAAAATAAGAGCGTTTCTGCCAGAAAGTATTTAATACTATGACTAAATAAAAAAATAAGGGTTTGTGCGGGAAATGATATGCCCTGCTCCGAGACTCGGAGCAGGGCGCAATGCTAACAAAAATTACTTTGTTCTGGCGAAATGATTGCCCGAACTGGAACCATTGCCATTTCTGAAAGAACTGGTGCGATTGTCGTGACTAAATGAACGGCCACGATGACCATTTTTATTGCCGGCAGTGTCACTGGTCGTATTGAAATCGTGGCGACTGCCATTGGCTAGCGGAGAACGTTTGCGTTTTTGAGTGACACTGGGCGTACCTCTAAAACCGCCATCCTGAACGCGTGGTTTTATGCGTGGTTCTAAGCCTGGAATGATATGCGACGCAATTCGCTGTCCTGTATAACGTTCAATTTTCATGAGATGAGCGCTATCTCTGTTAGATGCAAAAGAAACGGCCACACCTGTTGCACCTGCCCGGCCTGTGCGGCCAATGCGATGCACATAATCTTCGGCAAACTTGGGTAAATCAAAATTAATTACGTGTGTTATGTCCGCAATATCAATGCCTCTGGCAGCAACATCGGTTGCTACCAGGACACGCAAACCACCGCTACGCAATTTGGTAAGTGTGCGGGTGCGTTCGCGTTGATTCATGTCGCCATGTAATGCAGCGGCTGCGTAACCTTGTGCGTACAAATTATCGGCTAAGGTATCTGCATCGCGCTTGGTGGCAGTGAAAACGATGGCTTGTTTGAGGGCTTCGTCACGTAATACGTGATTGAGTAATCGGTTCTTATGTGACATATCGTCGACATAGTGTAGACGCTGCTCAATATTATCGAGTCTGGCTTTTTGCGAGGCCACCTGAATGCGTTTGGGGGATTTTAAAAGTTTAGCGGCAACTTTATCGATGGCTCCATCCAAGGTAGCAGAGAACAATAGCGTTTGACGAGTGGTTGGTGTGGCGGCAGCGATCATTTCCACATCATCGATAAAACCCATATCCAACATGCGATCGGCTTCATCCAGCACAAGCATTTCCAATCGTTTAAAATCAATCCGGCCACGTTGAATGTGATCAATTAACCGTCCTGGGGTGGCCACTAGGATATCCACTGGTTGTGACAGCAGTTTGTTCTGTAATGGATAAGGCATCCCGCCTAGAATGCTGATTACTTTGGTGCGAGGAAGGTATTTCCCATATTTTTTGGCGGCTTCGGATACTTGCAGAGCAAGTTCGCGCGTGGGCGTCAACACTAAAACACGCGGCCCACGGCCCTGTGTTTGGGAGGAGGAGGCCAAGAGATGGAGTGCTGGCAACATGAATGCTGCCGTTTTCCCTGTTCCAGTTTGCGCTGATGCCATGATATCGTGACCTGATAACAATTCAGGTATGGCCTGTTTCTGAATTGGAGTAGGGGTTGTATACCCTGCATCCAGAATGGCTTTAATAATGGCGGGATTTAATTTGAGATCTTCAAAAGACACGGTGTTTTTCCTAAAAAATGAAAATGAGGCGCACGCAGACAAAAATTGCCCAATCCTGCTAGCGCATTAAATAAAGCATCGCCGCTAACCAAGATTGCTGCACATTTTCCGGAAAAGCATGAAAAATTGAAGAGAGGCCAGGAACGATGAAACCAGAAAAGCCAAATCAACGTAAAGTCAAAATAACTTAACTTAATATTATACATTTTTATTCAATAACTAGCAATCTGTTCGCGCGTTTATTCTTGAGGAGATCGAAAAATACTCAGTGTTGGGAAAAAATGGGCTTTCTGATCCAATACAGATAAAGTTACTAGTGAATCTTTGAATTGCTAGGGAAAACTCAGGGTAATCGTTGATTTATGTTGCTAGGTAATGTGTTTAACTATTACCGTATTCATCAAAAGTCGCGAGGAGGTTTACCATGATAATGAAGGAACTTTCTGTTGGTAATGCTGATGTTATCAATCCTATTGATGTTGATATCGATGATGAGGGTGTATTGGCGGATGGCATGATTCCAGATAGCCGGATTGTCAAGTTGATTGATGAGCTGGAGTTTGCCAGCGATGATTTTGACAATGATGGGGATTTTGAGAACACGCTGGAATTTCTAGGATTGCGCTAGTATCCAGTGAATTTGCATAAATGATCACTTCAAGAGAGAGAAAAAGTATGTTTCTTCTCTCTCAGATATACCGAGGGACTGGTTGAGTGAAATCAATTGCTCTGATCGAAGCAAACACAATTCCTGCCTTGTTTTTTTGCGATATAGAGTTGTTGATCAGCCAAGCAAATTAACTCATCAATTGATACTCTGGGGTTGTGAGTATGTGCAACACCAAAACTTGCTGTTAATGAAAGTTTTTCGTCATTCTCAGTCATTACCTGAATTGTCGAAATTCTTCTGCGTAACCGGTCTGCAATAGCGGCTGCATCGGTTAATTTTGTTTCTGGTAAGAAAATAAGAAATTCTTCGCCTCCCCAACGTGCCAGTATATCTCCGGTTCGTGCTTCTTGCTGTAAAGTTTCTGCCAGACATACCAATACTCGATCACCGAGCGCATGACCATAGTTATCATTCAGCAACTTAAAATTATCGATATCCATCATGATGGCTGAGGTATGGCTCCTGTTACGTAACCCCAATGCCCATATCGGTTTAACAAATTTATAAAATGATCGCCGGTTATTAAGATTGGTCAGAGAGTCGATGCCAGCCATTTTTTCGGCGACCAGTTTTTCGCTTTGGCTGATCTTGAAGCGCTCAGCGAGTGCCAGTGCGAGTAAGATGGTATCAGCCATCATGCCAATATCGACAGCACGGTAAGTGAATACGTTAAAGGGGATCAGTCCCCATACAGAGGCCGTAGTAATGGTTGCGCCACATACGGCAGAAATGGATGCTAAAAGAAAATATTTCGCGAATTTGTTGCCTGCTCGCAGTGAAATAATTCCCAGTATGATCATCAGGCTGGAGAAAAAGAAAACAAATGTGAAGGAGGTAAATAGTGCGGTTGCAGAGCTGTTAGTCAGTATGGAGAGTAGTAATAATGCAACAAATGACAGGCAGCTTGTGATGACAATATGATAAATGCGCGGTTGACATATTTTAATACTCAAGAATTGCAAAGCGAATGCTAGTCCGCTCACCGAATAGGCCATGATTAGAATCGGATTCGACCATAACTGCCACTGTGGTGATTCAGGCCACAACCATTGATATCCATGCCCGGTGTAAGCCATATTCATGCTTAAGAAACAAAGCAAGTAAATGGAGTAAAGCAGATAAGGGCTTTGCCATAAGCCAATATAGAGCATCAGATTGTAGGCAATGAGGGCTAGAATAACGCCATAGAGAAATCCGTAGCTATATCCTTGTAATGTGTTTCTGGCGGCAATTTTTTCTGTGCTCATGAAATAAATCGGCAGAACCATTGGATCTGCCGATTCCACTCGAATCAATACTGTGGTTTCGCCGTATTCAAAGTCATGGCCAGTCACGAAGAATCGATGGTTTTGGGGGCGCTTGGAAAAAACTAAGCTATCGCCGACATGATAACTATTGGCTAATCGGTTGTTGTGCAGAAAATAAACATCGATTTTGTCCAACCATGCGGTCGCAAACAGAAGATTTCGATGGATTGCGCCATGGTCAGAATTTTTGACCTGTAGGGCAAGCCATACCGGTTTTGAACCTATGCCAAAATTAATGACAGAAGGATTAGTGACTGAGAAACTGCCATTTCTGAAGGCTTCTAAGGCATCGTTCATGCTCAACTGCGCATCTCTGCTTCGATAAACCTGCATGTGTTGACCGATGGTTTTTTTATATTCTCTGGCGACATCTATCGTGTTAGCGCTTGCTGGCACGCTATTGAAGATAAATTTGAAGATTAAAAAAGTGAAAATACAGAACTGCTTCATGGAATGCTTGCTGATTATGTTCGGGTATCGATAAAAAATAGGCCGCGGGTGATCACTGGATAACTTGAATGGTTTGTCAAATGCATTGTGTGTGAGAAATATCTTACATGATAATCCAATAATATTCAGTTTCTTTTCGGTGAAAATAAAAAATAGTAAATAACGAATTTATCTTCAGGTTGTCATGAGCATCGGCTATATTGAGCACTGTTTAAGCAGATTTAACAAAGACGATCATCTCGTTCGATTAATTTTTTGATGTTAATTAAATGGTATCCACTATGAATAAACCATTGGGTTACACCCGCTGGAGTTTCAAACTTGCACTAGGTGCTGCGTTGGTGGCAGTGATGGCGATATTGAGTCATCGATTGAATCTGATCGACTTTCAGCCAGCTTTACTCGCATTGTTAACGAGTACATTGACCGGCTTATTGGCTATCGTGATGGGTTTGATAGGAACGTTGAAGGCAATCAAGACGAAAGAGTCAAAAATTATTACTACACTGAAAGGTTCAACATTAGGGCTGCTGGTGGTGATGCCGATTGTCATAACGATGCTGGTCGGTGCCGGGGTGCCGAGAATTCATGACATTACAACTGATCTCGCGCAGCCACCTGAGTTTGTGGCAATAAAGGAATTGAGAACATCGTCACATAATCCTTTGGATCGCCTTGAGCCAGGGAATTTAGCTGAGTTGCAGCAAATCGGTTATCCTGATCTGGCACCGGTATTGATTGATCGTCCATTCGATCAGGCATTTGAGCAAGTGGTTGCCTTGGTAAAAGAACGTGGTTGGGAGGTGGTTGCGGTTTCCTCTCAAGAAGGCAGAATTGAAGCAACCGATACCACACTCATCATGGGTTTTAAGGATGATGTTGTCATTCGAGTGCAGGGAGTGGGCAGTCGCACACGAGTTGATATGCGTTCTGTTTCCCGTGTTGGGAAGAGTGATCTGGGCGTGAATGCCAAGCGTATCCGGCTTTTTCTTACTGAGTTGAAAGATAGCCGTGAATGATGTGCGTTCAAATTTTGCCACCGCTCATTTATTCAGCAATTGGGCGGATTATTCAAACTCAAAGGCACAGTGCGATAGAGTACCTAATGTTATCATCGCCAAATTCATCATCATTTACGACATATAATTGATTTCATCATGATTAATCCAACATCTATTCAATTGATTGCAGCAGCGTTATTTGCGCTGGCGGTAGTCCATACATTTTCTACTAAGTATTTTGAGCACTTAGCGCATATTCAGCCTCAGCATGCAGGGATCTGGCATTTATTGGGCGAAGTGGAAGTCGTATTTGGCTTTTGGGCAATGGTTTTGATACTGTTTATATTTGCCTTGAGCGGTCAGCATGAAGCGATCAACTATCTTGACTCGCGCGACTTTACCGAGCCTATGTTTGTTTTTGTGATTATGGTGATCGCTGGGACGCGCCCGATTCTGGATTTTGCTGCTGCTACCGTGCAGCGCGTTGCATTGCTATTGCCACTGAATTCAGGTGTGGCGATGTATTTCTTATTGCTGGCTTTTGTTCCCTTACTGGGGTCATTTATTACAGAACCGGCTGCCATGACGCTTGCAGCACTGATGCTACGGGATACGCTGTTCAGTAAAGAGATATCGACTCGATTGAAATACGCCACCGTCGGTGTGCTGTTTGTCAATATTTCTATTGGTGGCACGCTGACACCTTTTGCTGCGCCGCCAGTGCTAATGGTTGCCGCAAAATGGAATTGGGACATTGTGTTCATGATGACGACCTTTGGCTGGAAAGCTGCATTGGCCGTTGCCGTTAATGCGTGCGTGGTGACATGGTTATTTCGCCATGAATTAGGACATGTTAGTCAAACGGAAAATGCAGCTGCGCCTAAAAGTCCATTATTAGTGGTATTAGTCCATTTGGTGTTTTTGGTTTTGGTAGTTTTGTTTGCACATCATCCCGCAGCCTTTATGGGGTTGTTTTTGTTCTTTCTTGGATTTACTACCGCCTATCAGCAGTACCAAAATCCACTGATCTTGCGCGAAGCGTTATTGGTCGCTTTTTTCCTGGCCGGTTTGGTTGTGCTGGGTGGGCAGCAGCAGTGGTGGCTTCAGCCGATATTGATGGATATGGATGACACGGCTGTATTTTTCGGTGCTACCTTGTTGACGGCAGTGACGGATAATGCGGCTTTAACCTATCTGGGTTCGCTGGTGGAAGGATTGAGTCAGGAATTCAAAGTGGCGCTGGTCGCTGGCGCGGTGACCGGTGGCGGACTGACTGTGATAGCCAATGCGCCTAATCCTGCCGGATTTGCTATTCTGAGGAGTAAGTTTGATGAACAGTCTATTCATCCATTGGGATTATTGATAGCGGCACTACCACCGACGCTGGTGACTATCATTGCATTTCGTGTGCTATGAAGTTTCTTCAAGTTGAGAGACTGCTTAAGATATCGATTAGAAAGGACAATAACTTACTCTGAAATTAAACTAGGTTGTTTTTTTATTCGAGATGATCGGCAGGATTGGTGTTTTTTAATTGCCAATCCTGCTTTTCTTTGTTTGCAGATCTGCTTTGAATCGATCTTCAGATGAGAAATCAGACGTTCTTGACAGGTTCCTGATCAATAGCTGGTAAAGCAGGTGATTCTGGTTGTGTCGGTGTTACTTTATCAGGCATATCGTCAAACCAGCGATATAGCATGGGCATGACGACCATGGTCATCATGGTTGCTGTGATTAATCCGCAAATAACTACGATGGCGAGTGGTTTTTGTACTTCGGAACCAAGGCCCGTGGCCGTCAGAAAAGGCGCCAGTCCTAACACTGTAGTGGCTGCGGTCATCATGACAGGCCGAAAGCGCTGTTCACAAGCTTTCCTGACAGATTCATCTATGCTTAATCCTTTCTCGCGCAATTCTCGCACGAAAGAAATAAGCACTACACCATTTAATATCGAAGTACCCCATACGGCAATAAAACCTACCGATGCGGGTACGGATAAATATTCGCCAGTGATAAAAAGCCCAACAATGCCACCAACTGATGCAAAAGGCAGGGCCAGATAAATGAGTCCGGCCATTTTGACCGAATTAAACAGCATGAACAAAAGAAAGAAAATGGCCCCCAAGGTAATGGGAACAATCACGGCAAGAGTCGACATAGCCCGTTCCATATTTTCAAACTGCCCACCCCATGAAAAGTAGTAACCCGGTGGTAATTTTATTTCTTTTGCAGTGCGTTCCTGCAGCTCTGCCACAAAACCGCCCAAGTCGCGTTCATGCACATTGGCTCCAATTACCACGCGACGTCTGGCGAATTCACGTGAAATGATGGCGGGACCGTCAATGACCTTGATATCAGCGACAGCACTCAGCGGAACAAGAACACCGCCTCGCGCAACTACTCCGCCTGGCCCAGGTGTATTCACAGGAGGGCGTAGTAGAAGCTCACGAATATCTTCTACATTGCCGCGAAATTCTGCAGGAAGACGTAAGAGAAGTGTAAAGCGCCGTTCGCCTTCAAATACTTGAGTAACTGCTTTACCGCCAATTGCTGTGGCAATTAACTCATTTACATCAGAAACGTTGAGACCGTGGCGGGCAATGGCGCGACGGTCAATATTGATCGTCAGTTCCTGCTGTCCAGAAAGTCGTTCGATACGGATATCCCTTGCACCGGGTGTCGATTTGATAATCCGCGCCACTTGTTCCGACAGCTTGCGCAACTCTTCAAGGTCATCGCCAAAGATCTTGACGGCAACTTGTGAGCGCACGCCCGTTACCATTTCATCCACCCGCTGCGCAATCGGCTGTGATATGACGATATTGACGCCGGGTATTACGGTCAGCGCTTTGCGAATATCCTCTTCGATAGCTTGCTGGGTGCGGCCTGATCCTTCCAAGTCAAGGTCCACAATCGGGTCTGATTCGTTTTGTGAGGCAGGATCAGCCGGTGATTCACCCCGCCCTAGTTTGGATACGACGGACTTGACGCCCGGAATGGCTGCGATCAGTTTCATGGCTTCGGCTTCCAATTTAATCGCCTGCTCCACAGAAATGGAAGGAGCGCGAATGATGACAGGCGTGACAGAGCCTTCTTTCATAATTGGAATAAACGATTTGCCCAAGAGTGGGAACAGAACAAATGCAATCGCCAGCGAGCTCAATGAAATAATCATTGTTTTCTTCCGATTTCCTAGCGATAGATTGAGCAGATACAGATAGCCGGATTTCATAATGGCAATGATTTTTGTATCCTGTTCGCTACCACCTTTGAGAAGGTAAGCACTGAGCACCGGCGATAACATGATTGATACAAGCAGTGCGACAAACAGTGAGATAGCTATGGTGACAGCCAGCGGACTAAATGTTTTTCCTTCCATGCCCTGTAAAGTCATTAATGGCAGGAAAACAAGAACCGTGACAATCACGCCAAAAATAACGGGTGTCCCTACTTCGGCTGTCGCTTTGACAATGATGTCGAATTTCGACTGATTGGTGCCGCGTGCTTCACCCAAGCGTTGGTAAATATTTTCTACAACCACGACCGTTGGATCTACCATCATACCTAATGCAATCGTTAACCCACCCAGCGACATCAAATTTGCAGGCATGCCATAGTGATTCATAACAATAAAAGTCACTAACGGGGTGATGATCAGGGTAAAACACACGACCAAACTGGTTCTGACATTTCCAAGAAAGACCGATAGCACAACGATGACGAGTATCAATGACTCAATCAGTGTGGTTTGTACTGTGGTTAGCGCAGAATCAACCAAATCGGTTCGGTCATAAAAGGGAACGATTTGGAGACCGCCTGGCAGCAATTGGCGCTCATTGATTTCAGCCACTTTTTCCTTGATACGTCCAACGACATCCTTGGCATTGCCACCGCGCAGCATCATCACAATGCCGGCGACAGATTCAGTATAGCCATTCTTAATACTGGCGCCCTGACGAACCTCTCCTCCAAGTTTTACTTCAGCGACATCACGCACATAAACAGGAACACCATCCAACTCTTTGAGGACAATATTCTTAATATCTTCCAAAGTCTGAATCAAACCCACACCACGGATCAGATATTGCTCGGAATGTAATTCTAAAAGATTGCCGCTGGCATTGGCATTATTGCTCGCAATGGCTCGATCTACCGTAGAGAGTGTCAGATCATAGTGACGCAGCTTGTTGGGATCAAATAGTACATGGTATTCCTTAACATGACCGCCAATGGAATTGATTTCGGCAACACCCCGGATTGAGCGTAGCATGGGACGTACGGCCCAATCTTGAATCGTGCGCCGCTCAGTCAGCTCTTCAACAGTTAATGCCCGTTGGCCGTCATCCGGATGCTCGATGGTGTACTGATAAACTTCTCCCAGACCTGTTGAAACCGGTCCAAGTACAGGTGTAATGCCTGGAATCAAGCGCGGAGATACATCAATCAGTCGTTCCATGACCAATTGGCGTGCAAAAAATACGTCAGTTTGGTCGGTAAATACCAATGTGATG
>Ga0138256_10007192_pt1 | contig 11758 bp, 11 predicted proteins | sample KNB2016incub_MG_FD_105486 | JGI IMG/M metagenome (GOLD analysis project Ga0138256, IMG submission 105486) | Active sludge microbial communities from wastewater in Klosterneuburg, Austria - KNB2014incub_MG | ecosystem: Engineered > WWTP > Activated sludge > Unclassified | place: Austria...
GGTCTTGATATGTCCGATGCCCAGCGGCAAGCCCGGCTGGGTGCGCTCCAACGCCTGACATTGTGATTTCTCGTCACAACACAGCACCAGCGTTTTTTCCGGTGGATTGAGATACAAGCCGATGACATCCCTGAATTTTTCCTCGAAATGAACATCGTTCGACAGCTTGAAGGTTCGGATCAGGTGCGGCTTGATGTCGTTTGCCGCCCACAAGCGTTGTACGCTGGCTGTCGAAATACCCGCCGCTTGCGCCATGGTGCGGCAACTCCAGCGCACACCGGATTAGCGGGCGGGCGCGTTACTGTCTCCAACACTTTCTTGACCGCCGTATCGGGTAACGAAGGCTTGCGGTCACGCCCGGGCGCATCCGATAGACCAGCCAATCGTTCCTTGGCAAAACGCTGACACCAATAACTCACGGTCACACGTGCCACACCTGCTTTCGCACCGATTGCTATCTGGGTATGTCCTTCACAAGCCCTCAGCAAAATGATTTGTGCGCGCTGCCGATCTCGTACTGACACGGTGCTGGCACGTAACCGCCTGTTCAGCTCTCGTTTCTCTTCCTCATCAAGGACAATCTTTGTCTTTGCCATGATTTACTCCTCAAAACAATTTGTACTTCGAGTATAAGCAAAATCAGAATAATGTAAATTCATTTACAAGACACTACACTAGTAGTACAGCACACTACAATGACCATTTTCCCCGGCGTTATGTATTAAACTTTACTGCTCACTTTACGCCCAGGAGCCTGTCTGACTCGAGGTCAATCTACTGCGCAAATGAAGAAAACGGTTCATATTTCATCAATTTTTCATTGCATAATCTCGCTATGCGCTTCTAAATTGAGAAATTCTGCACCCGTTCTCCCACTTGGCCCGCCACGATTGCTTAAGTCCGACAGGTTCCTGGCAAACAATACTCAGTAAATCTCATTCCATCAGTACAAGTTGAACAATATACAATATAGTCTGATCGCCTAAAAAATTTGGTAACGTAGAATTTGAGAGACCTGAGAGTATAAAAGATAGTTGCCCTCCAATATAGTGTTTGGTTTTTTGCATAAACGAAATCCTAAAAGGAGGGCAGTATGGGAGCGACCCCACAGCAGAAGGGTATTACGATCGAATTTGACTGTCAATTCAGAGTCTGCGTGGTGCAGAGTAGTTTTTCATCGATTATGAAGGCGTTTCTTATGTTGTTGCCACAGTTGCTTGAGGATTTCTTCCAGAAAGTGCTTGTTGGCTTTGGCGAGCATGAGATGGCTCAGGAAAGAAAGTCATTCGCTTGTCAATGTTGTGGCAATGACAGGGAATTCATTTGGAAGACGCGGCATGGAAAAGCAACGATTGTTCTCACCTGGTTTCGATATATCACGCTCAAACAGCTGCAGGTGCAATGCAAGGCGTGTGGCAGCAAGCAGTACATCACCCGAACGTTGCTCGGCATGGAACCGAGGAAGAGAATTACCGAAGAAACGCGGCGCAAGTTGGTGCTGATGGGAGCGTTGACGTCCTACCGTGTATCAGAGAAATTCGGCAAGATGTTCGGGTGGGCGATAGACAAGATGACGATCTGGAGGTCTGTGCAACGGGTTGGCGCCGGGATAGATTTTGTTCTGGATGAAAATGAGGTGCCACGTTGCGAGGCGGATGGAACCGGTGTGGGGATTACTGGGATCGCCAAACGGGGAAAGGAGTTGAAAGTGTTGGTGCAGTATAAAAAAGGGGGAGGCATCAGGGTCGCGGGTATCGATATCGGCAACTACAACGGCTCATGGGACAAGCTGTTTCAAAAGAGTATTGAGGTGATCAAGAAATTCAAGGAACCATTTTTGCTTTTAACCGATGGCGATACTTCTATTTTTGAAAGCTTGAAAGGAAAGGTTACCGTCCTTGTTCAGCGATGTTTGTGGCATATTCCCTACCAAGCACAGTATGCTTTATGGTCTGACGGCGTTAAAAGAAAAAGCAGGGAATGGTTACATGTTGTGGCGGAGCTGATGAAGATATGCGCGATCCGGTCTCTGGTAGACTGCCCCGATACGATTAAAGCGATGATCGAATCCAAGAAAGCGCGATTGAAAAAAGTGATAGATTATTGTCAGGAAAAAGAATTCAAGCGTTGTGTATCTTATCTTGAGAATGCTCGCGAGGATATGTTTACGGCTTTGGAGAACAGATTAGCAGGAAAGACGACAAGCAGAGTAGAAAGATTGTTTCGGACGGTGAACATGAGGGTCAATGTCAGCAAGTGGAGCACAGAAGGAGCACTTAATGTCACCAAGGTTCGACTCGCTTATTACTACAATGGGTTTGATGCTTGACGGTGATACAACGACAGCAAAATGGATGGCCATTATTTCAGGTCTCTTATTGACAACGCTACCAAAAATTTGCACGGCATCATTCCCTAGAAGGTGTATTTTCTGGCTCCGTGCTTTCGATCTGAGGTATGGCTTTTTGCGGATGACGCTTGATAATCTTCTTCATTTTTTCATCCTTCCCGGCACCCTGAACGCTGCTTTGCTGCATCTCCGTATCTGATGGGAATTCCTGAGATTCAGATGTGTTGTTTTCAAGTTCGACTTCAGCCAAGAGCCAATCTTCAATATCATGTCCGTGGGTATAGCCACGCTTCGCGTAGTAGTGATAGGCAGCCTCACGAATTATCGCTTCTCGCTGTTCAAGGTTAAAAACGCCCCGCTCCGTAATGGTTGGATTGTTTTGTTGATTGACGAAAGTACGTGTCTGTTTGGCCATAATTATGTTTTCCAATGTTGATGATGAGGGGCACGGAGCATATGCGGCCAACCCACATATATTGATCATTCCACATGACTTATAGGTTAATTTGTTATCACTAATCAGTGATAACAAAAGTTCTTCATACATATACTCACAAGATCAGCTTTCTCTTACATATCCATAGCATTTACTTTATTCAGCGCCACTTGCTTCTTTTCTGGTAAATTTGCATCATGACATCGGCCGTAAGTATCAAACTGGCTAGCTCGCAGCAATGCCAGACAACTGCCGGGTGCGATACCTTCTTCCACTGTGGCACGAGTCGGATGCATGTCGTCTTCAATGCGGGTTCTTTCTCTTTCATACCCATTTCAGTAGCAGCACACACTTTGATTACCGCAACATTGCCAGAAATTCTGGCTGCACGCTCGTGTAATTTATCCTTGTCGTAATCAACAGATTTCTTTTGGCTACTTAATTTTAATCTGCTTGAAGTTTTTTCCATTCTTCTTCGGCAGAATCAATTCAAGCACTCCATTTTCATACTTAGCCGAGGTATTGGCTTCATCAACATCGCTATCCAACGTAAAACTCCGGTAGCTGGAGCCTTGATAACATTCGCGGCGAATAATTCTTTCACCTTTCTTTTCTTCTTTTTCTTCTCTTGTCTCGGCGTTGATGGAAACGCGATTTCCATCAACTTGCACTTTGATATCATCTTTGTTTACGCCTGGAATTTCAGCGTGGATGGTATAAGTTTTATCGTTCTCGGTCAGATCGATTTTAATCAGCGGGGCAGTTTCTATTTCATCGAATAATGGACGTAGTCCAAAGCCTTTAAACCAATCTTCAATATTGGTGAACGGGTCGAATCGAGCTGCATCACCAAGACGTGGGGAACGTTTAGCTATATTAGCCATGATATTTTCCTTTTAAAGTTTTAAAAATTGATTAAATTATTTTATTTACGAACTTAGAACTTAGAGCTATTAGCTAATAGAAAATCTATTCTATTAATATTAATCCCATTCAGTTCATTGCCTATTTACATTTCAGACTCAAGGGCATCTCTGAAAATCCAAACTTCGTTACAACAACACTTTGTTGCTCGCAAAGAATGTTTCCTTACATATCAGACATATACTGCGTCACCATTTTCTGTTCACGCCTTGTTTTGTTTAGGACTTTGAATTTTTAGAGGTCCCCTCAAGTCAATCTTGCGATGCCGCATCAGATCAACAAAAGTTTTTTGAATTTCTCCGCCCTCCTTCTAGAATTGTACGAATCCTTTGAAACTCGCTACGAATATTGGCAGGCGTTGTTTTAAAGTAAGCAGCAAGTATTTTAGAGTCTGTTGTTTCCAGAACAAGGCACGCTTCTAATAGTTCCTTCAGAGTGCTGGGGATATCATTTCCCATGTCATTGTCTGCATCAATGAGACGTGCCGCATGCATCTTCGCTCGCCTTAATTGACCGGTTTCAATAAACTTATAGTTAGCCTTCCACTCATCTAAGAAATTATTTACCTTATGGGTATCTAAGATTTCATATTGTTTCATTTGAATTATCCTCAAAGAACAGAGTCCAGTAAGTTTAGAGCTCGTCACTGAAGAAAGATATAAGCATTCTGCTTATTTTTATCAGAAATAAAGTATTTGATGTGTGTTTAGGTTATAAACCGGATTAGCTTATCAAGAACGATGTGGTAGGGAATGTTATTAACAAGCCGCTGAAGTAAGTATTCGAGGCAGTCGATACCAGGCAAAAAACAGACGAAGAATCTCAGTTTATGCTTTATAAATGAGCATTCTGAGTTCATTCTTAAAACCGCAGCAGCAACGCAGATAGTTTTTCAACAGCCTGTCAGCTTCCGCTAAAGGAGAAACGGTTAAAGTTAAAAGAGACCATTCCATCTTAGAATTAGCTCTCTTTTTTTTTAAGATTTTACTTTATTATAGACTTTGGAAGTAATCAGATTGTGCAGAGAATAATAAGTCTTTTCAATATAATACTTGAACACCGTGAACGGCATGTGAAAGGAATATTTATCTTCGAGAATATCACGAGCAACAGTGTAGATCGTTATGCTTTCAAACTTACCGTTATTCTGAAAAAAATTCACGCGCCTTATCCATCCACGATTTAGCACGAGGACTGTGACGAGGGCCATCTTTCAGACTTATTGTCTCCAATTCTTCCAACAACTCTTTCTGACGTGCTGTCAATTTAACCGGAGTCTCCACAACAACATGACATAGTAAATCACCTTTCTCATGGCTGCGCACACCTTTAATTCCTTTGCTGCGTAAACGGAAAATTTTTCCTGTTTGCGTTTCGGACGGCACTTTAATTTTTGCATGACCCTCTAATGTGGGCACTTCGATTTCTCCACCTAACGCAGCTACAGTAAAACTGATCGGTATTTCACAGTGCAGATTATCACCATCACGACGGAAAACAGAATGTGCTGACAAGTGAACCACCACATACAGATCGCCAGGCGGGCCACCGTTCACACCGGCTTCGCCTTCTCCGGAAATGCGGATACGATCACCATCATCGACACCTTCTGGAATTTTTACATTCAGTGTCTTATGCTGTTTTACGCGCCCTGTTCCATGACAAGCTGCACAAGGATTCGCTATAATCTTTCCATTACCCTGACACTTGGGACAAGTTTGCTGGATGGAGAAAAACCCCTGCTGCATTCTTACCTGCCCATGACCATTACAGGTAGGACAAGTTTTCGGCGCACTACCTGGTTTCGAACCGCTTCCATGGCAAGGCTCACATTCTTCCAACGTCGGAATGCGAATTTTTGTTTCGGTTCCGTGTGCTGCCTGCTCCAGGGAAATCTCCAAGTTATAACGTAAATCAGAGCCACGATGCACATTTGCACGTGCTCCACTCCGCCCCCCAAAGATATCTCCGAAAATATCACTGAACGCATCACTGAATCCCTGTGCCCCGCCTCCACCTGCTGCACCGGCATCAACACCGGCATGACCGAATTGGTCATAGGCAGCGCGTTTATTAGGATCAGTCAATATTTCATAAGCTTCTTTGGCTTCCTTAAACATCTCTTCCGATTTAACATCGCCAGCGTTCCGATCGGGATGATATTTCATTGCCAATTTACGATAGGCTTTCTTGATTGTACTCTCATCGGCATCACGGGTTACGCCAAGTACTTGATAATAATCGCGCTTACTCATATCTATTTCCTGCTATCGGGATAAAATTTATGCCGCTCTGATTGTAAAAAATATTTTTAATTTCACATCAAACACCAAAACGCAGAGCACGCAGAAGAATACGAAAATCCTCTTCTCACGTCTCTGCGTCTAAGCGAATCTACTAAAATTTATTTCTTGTTTTTGACTTCTTCAAACTCTGCATCAACCACTTCACCTTCTACTGGTTTCTCACCCTGCTTCGATGAAGAACCTGATTCAGGCTGCGATTGTTGGCCTTGTTGATCATTCTGCTGATACATTTTTTCAGCCAGTTTGTGGGCTGCCTCGGTCAATGCTTGTGTTTTGGCATCGATGTCATCTTTTTTGTCAGTTTTGAGTACTTCCTCTGCATCCTTCAATGCAGTCTCAATTTTAGCTTTCTCATCGCTACTCAGTTGATCGCCATGTTCTTTCAACGATTTTTTAACCGAGTGAATGATGGCATCGCACTGGTTGCGGCTGGAAATCAGTTCCAGCGCCTTATGATCTTCTTCGGCATGCGCTTCGGCATCTTTTACCATGCGCTCGACTTCATCATCCGACAAACCAGAGCTTGCCTGGATTTTAATCTTGTTTTCCTTGCCGGTGGCCTTGTCTGTTGCTGACACGTGCGAAATACCATTCGCATCAATATCAAATGTCACTTCAATTTGCGGCATGCCGCGCGGTGCTGGCGGGATATCACTCAAATTAAATTGCCCCAGGCTTTTATTACCCGATGCCATTTCGCGTTCACCCTGTAACACATGGATAGTAACCGCTGTCTGATTCTCTTCCGCAGTAGAAAATACCTGTTGAGCCTTGGTTGGAATCGTGGTATTTTTTTGGATCAGTTTGGTCATTACGCCACCCAGCGTTTCAATACCTAACGACAGCGGTGTCACATCCAATAACAACACATCTTTTACGTCGCCCTGCAGTACTCCGCCCTGAATAGCTGCACCTACTGCCACTGCTTCGTCGGGGTTGACATCCTTACGGGGTTCTTTGCCAAATATTTCCTTTACTTTTTCCTGTACCTTGGGCATACGCGTCTGCCCTCCGACCAGAATCACATCGTCGATATCCGATGCAGACAAACCGGCATCTTTCATCGCAGTGCGGCACGGTCCAGCCGTACGTTCGATGAGTTCTTCCACCAGACTTTCCAATTTGGCACGGGTTACCTTGACTGCCAAATGTTTAGGTCCGGATGCATCAGCAGTAATATACGGCAAGTTAACTTCGGTCTGTTGACTGGATGACAACTCGATTTTGGTTTTCTCTGCAGCATCCTTCAAGCGTTGCAGCGCCAGCATATCCTTCTTCAGATCAATACCGGTTTCTTTCTTGAATTCATCAACCAGGTATTCAATCACGCGTGAATCAAAATCTTCACCGCCAAGGAAAGTATCGCCATTGGTAGCTAACACCTCAAATTGATGCTCGCCCTCAATTTCAGCAATTTCAATAATGGAAATATCAAAAGTACCGCCACCCAAGTCATAGACAGCTATTTTACGGTCGCCTTCTTTTTTGTCCATGCCAAAAGCCAATGCTGCAGCCGTTGGTTCATTAATAATACGTTTGACTTCCAATCCGGCAATACGCCCGGCGTCTTTAGTTGCCTGACGTTGAGAATCGTTGAAATAGGCTGGTACCGTAATAACAGCTTCCGTTACGGGTTCACCCAGATAATCTTCAGCTGTTTTCTTCATTTTTATCAGCACTTGTGCTGAAACTTCCGGTGGCGCAATTTTCTTGCCGCGCACTTCCACCCACGCATCATTGTTATCAGCTTTAATAATGCTGTAAGGCACCATTTTGATGTCTTTTTGCACCATGTCTTCGTCAAAACGGCGCCCTATCAGACGTTTCACTGCAAACAACGTATTTTTTGGATTGGTAATTGCCTGGCGTTTCGCTGAGGCACCTACCAAAACCTCATTATCTTCCGTATAGGCCACGATAGATGGCGTGGTCCGTGTACCCTCCAAGTTTTCAATAACTTTTGGTTTTCCGTTTTCCATAACGGCTACACAAGAGTTGGTGGTACCCAGATCGATACCGATAATTTTTGCCATGTTAAGATCCTTTTAAAGATTAATTCTGTCTATCAACTGACCTAGAAGTGGAGATACTTCGGGTAAATTCAAGTATCTTTTGCTTTCGAAACCGATACAAGTGCTGGACGGATAATGCGTTCGTGTAACTTGTAGCCTTTTTGCATGACTTGAACCACCGTATTCGGAGCCAGTTCAGATTCAACTGTACACATTGCCTGATGTTGATGCGGATCGAACTTTTCTCCTTTTGGATCAATCGTTTTAATGCTGAATTTATCAAACACGTTAGTCAGTTGTTTTTGTGTTAATTCCATACCATTTTTAAAACTTTCCACACTTGCATTTTCAATTGCCAGCGCAGCTTCGAGACTATCCATTACTGTCAGCAATTCAGCAGAGAAATTCTCGATGGCATATTTATGCGCATTGGTCACATCACTCTGAGCACGTTTTCGAATATTCTCTGTTTCAGCTTTGGCTCGAATCCAGGCATCATGATGCTCGGCTGCTCTGATTTCAGCTTCTTTCAACAAATGCTCAAGGCTGGGCTGCGGATCTTTGCTTTCTCCGGTTTGAAGAGTTGCATCACTGGTTATTCCGGGTATTTTATTTTCCTCTGTAGCGAATGGTAATTCAGTTGGGTTAGCTTCTGGATTATGTGGATTTTCTGGGCTTTGCATCGTACCTCCTAATGACTGTGCAAGCGATATTGGGACGGTTTTTTTAAATTTCAAGCCGATAATTAAAATTATTCACAAACCATGGAAATATTATAGAATAACCCGTTGGTTCAATACGTTACTTGCAGTGGTTTTTAATCAGATTTTATTCTTCCGGCCAAAGTACTTGCCTTGCCGATATAATTGCGAGGAGTTAGTGCCAGCAGACGTTCTTTCTCTGCTTCAGGAATATTCAGATCAGCAATAAATTGATGCAGTGCTTCCTTGGCAATCCCGCTCTTGCCGCGTGTTAACGCTTTCAGTTGCTCGTAAGGATTGGCTACTCCGTAGCGACGCATCACAGTCTGAATTGGTTCAGCCAGAACTTCCCAAGTGTTATCCAGATCAGCCAGTAATTGAGCCGGATTGACATCTAGTTTATTAAGCCCTTTAGTACAGGAATCATAAGCCAGAAGGGTATGCCCTAACGCCACTCCCATATTGCGCAATACGGTGGAATCGGTTAAATCCCGTTGCCAGCGAGACACTGGCAATTTCTCACTCAAATGACGCAACAACGCATTGGCAATACCCAGATTGCCTTCCGAGTTTTCGAAATCGATTGGGTTAACTTTATGCGGCATAGTTGAAGAGCCGACTTCACCCGCTTTGGTTTTTTGCTTAAAATAACCCACTGAAATATATCCCCAGATATCACGATTCAGATCCAATAAAATGGTATTGATTCGTGCATACGCGTCGAACAGTTCAGCGATTGTGTCGTGGGGTTCAATCTGAGTCGTATAAGGATTAAATTCCAGCCCCAGCTTCTCAACAAACTGCTGTGCAAATTTTTCCCAATCAAGTTCCGGATAGGCTGACAAGTGCGCATTATAATTACCCACCGCGCCATTGAACTTAGCAAGTATAGAAACAGCCTCGAGTTGTTTCCTCCCGCGTTGCAGACGAAAAACAACATTGGCAATTTCTTTTCCTAAGGTCGTCGGCGTAGCTGGTTGACCATGCGTGCGGGAAAGCATCGGAACATCCGCTAATTGATGGACCAGCTCGATCAGTCTATTAATTATTTTATCGAGCGCAGGCAACATGACTTGTTCCCGGCTGGATTTGAGCATGAGACCATGCGATAGGTTATTGATATCCTCAGAGGTACAAGCAAAATGAATAAACTCAGCTACCTTAGTTATTTCAGCATTATCCGCCAGTTTCTTTTTTAACCAATACTCAACAGCTTTCACATCATGATTGGTAGCGTCTTCAATTGCTTTAACAGCCCCTCCGTCAGCAACAGAAAAGTTTGTGACCAGTTTATCCAACTGTGTATTGGTTTCAGCTGAAAAAGGCGGAACTTCAAAAATTCCTGGCTCGTTACTCAGCGCTTTAAGCCATGCCACTTCAACCTGAACACGGTAACGAATCAAGGCAAATTCACTGAAATAAATTCGCAGCGGCTCAACTTTAGTTTGATAACGACCATCCAGTGGAGATAAAGCGATAATTGCAGAGAAATTCATAGTATCTTCAATTTTTTTCAAGCAGGGATTTTAACATGCCTGCTTTATAGTGGGAGCAGCCAATTCTGAATCATCAATCCAATGTTGCCCCACGAGAGAAAAGCGGGCATATTCTCCACGATTTCTAACTTAATGCAGCTTAAAAAATTTATCATGGATACGCCGCGTAGTACGCCAAACTATCCAGAGTACGATAGGAATCATCAATCCGACAGCCATTTCCGGGTTAACGGGTAAACCAGCAGCCTTGCCGGCTTTGGCAACGTAGAGCAGCAGACTGATTACGTAATAGGTAATGGCGGCAATCGACAAGCCTTCCACTGTACTTTGCAACCGCAATTGTAATTCCTGGCCACGAGTCAGTTTTTCCAGTAATTGCTGATTTTGTGTTTCGGTCAGAATATCGACTCGCGTTCGCAGCAAGGCGCTGGCTCGTGAGACGCGTGCAGAGAGATAACTCATTCGCTGCGCAGTCGCTTCTACAGTCGCAATGGCTGGGGAAAGCCGACGCTGCATAAATTCGCCAATGGTCTGGGTGCCCGGTATGGCTTGTTCTCTGAGTTCGCCGATACGTTGCGTGACCAGTTTGTTGTATGCTTGTGTCGCTGCAAAACGGTAGGCATGTGCAACAGTAGCACGTTCGATACGCGTAGCTAATGATATGAGCGTATCAAGTAATTCTTGATCAGAAGCGGCTTTGTTTTCCAATTGTGCTGTGATATCAGCCAACTGCTGCTCCGCTTTGGTCAATTCAGGAATAAGTTGTTTAGCTACTGGCAGGCCTTTTAACGCCATGAGCCGGTAGGTTTCAATTTCAAGCAGGCGTTGCGAAACACGCCCTGCCCGCGTCTCTGATGCATTAATCGGCATAATTGCCAGCATGCGCTCAAAGCCACTGGGACGCAGCACAAAATCTGTCACCGCAAGTGAGTGACCGTCTCTACCGATCAGTGAAGCCACCACTGGATTCCCTCCAAACCACTTACGTGCCTGGATGAGTAATTCATCGGGTTCGTTCAGATCACCAGGCATCATGGCCAGTTTGATCGCAGCGAAAGTCCGGCCAGGAATTTCAGCCAGCCAACCTTGCGGTAAGCTCAAGTAAGAAAGTAACTCTGGATCTGCCGCACCCAATTGAGCAACCTCAGGTAGGTGCTGTACAAGCGAATATCGCGTAAATTCGCTATGACGCTCCCATCTCAAAGTATAGCCCTGCAAACGCAAGCGCAGAAAATTATTCTGCAATTGTTCGAGCATCAGCGTCTCCTGCCCGGGGAGGCGGCGCAAGTATTCACACTCTTGCTCGCGTGTTATACCATCATTAATTACTGCCACATAAATCACCAATGCGGGTAATCGGATCCGCTGACTCGGACGTGCATGCACTTCATTGTGCAATGAAATTCGTTGCGGGTCGTCGTCAGGCAGCAAACCGGATGAATAAAGACCAATGTTTGAATGCATAAGTACAGAAGAATAAGTAATCTTTTTGGAAGACATGAATGTACCAAGGATCCATTACTTGGTCAAAAA
>Ga0138256_10007193_pt1 | contig 11758 bp, 11 predicted proteins | sample KNB2016incub_MG_FD_105486 | JGI IMG/M metagenome (GOLD analysis project Ga0138256, IMG submission 105486) | Active sludge microbial communities from wastewater in Klosterneuburg, Austria - KNB2014incub_MG | ecosystem: Engineered > WWTP > Activated sludge > Unclassified | place: Austria...
CATAATCGGCGATTCTTCGATATTTCTTACGTTCAATCATGGCATCCCTCCATTCGGTAACTGCAATAGCGGCTGGATTGTTCATATATTTAATATGCCGTCTGATGCTGTAACCGAGACAGTAGTTCCAATAGTGTAATTTCTCTAATTTTGAACTAAGCAATGGGTATGCATTAGATTCAGACGTGTAGGCAGATATGAATTTAATATAGGGCATATGATTCATGCATAATCAGACACATATCCTGTGTATTGAATGGGTTCCGAGCGGTGTGATCTGACACCAATCATAACAATACTTTTGAAGCCTACAATTGGTAATTATATTCCTTCTTTGAACATCTGAACGATACCATAACGCAGATAGAAAACAGGCTTCTTAAAGTATGAATGGCAAGTCTTGTGTATGAGTTATGGTTTTGGGTATCGAATTCATGCCTATTCTGACGTTAAGTATCAATAACCAAAAAATTAACTATCAAATATTAGAGGAACACACAGAATTTGTTATTGCGATTAAATATTCTGGCTTTTGTCGCAGGCACCAGTTTGTTGCAACTGCAAGCTGAATTACCGAATTTAATTTTGGTGATGTGGTTGCTGCTGCCAGTAATTGTGATCAGATTGCTTGGGGATAATCTTTCAAATATTGGCGCTATTGTTAATAGCGTCTTATTGCTGATGGTTTGCTTGGGACTTGGATTTTTCTGGGCGGCTGCTTTTGCTCACTGGAGATTGGCTGATGCACTACCTTCTGCTTGGGAGCAGCGGGATATTCAGGTGGTTGGTGTGGTGGCTAATTTGCCTTACAAGACTGATCGCAGCGTGCATTTTCAGCTAGATGTTGAACATGTGATTACCGATGGTGCGATTGTCCCCAAGCGAATTGCACTGTCTTGGTATAAAAGTTATCAATCAGATATGGGTGGAATACCATTACCCTTGGTTAAAGCGGGGGAGCGTTGGCGATTGATTGTTCGCCTTAAACAGCCTCACGGAAATGCGAATCCCCATGGTTTCGACTATGAAGCATGGGCGTTGGAACGAAATATTCGCGCCGTCGGCTATGTGCGTACATCTATCGATAATCAGCATTTGGAATCAATGATCCATCATCCTGCTTATTGGGTTGAATATGTGCGCGAAGATATCCAACAGCGTTTCACCCAAATTTTGACAGATCAATTCTATTCCGGGGTATTAAAAGCACTGGCGACGGGAGATCAGCAGGCTATTCCTCGTGATCAATGGCAAGTATTCGTGCGTACTGGAACGATTCATCTGATGGCAATATCCGGCTTGCACATTACTTTGGTATCAAGCTTGGTATTTGTGATGGTTTTTTGGATGTGGCGCTGGAGTTCTTATCTGGTGTTACGTATGCCAGCGCGCCGTGCGGCAGTGATTGCCGGATTGATGGCGGCTTTGGGCTATACGTTACTATCGGGTTTTGCAATTCCGGCACAGCGAACGCTCTATATGCTGGCTGTAGTGGCTGTTGCGTTATGGAGAGCGCATTTTGTTTCGCCATCAATGGTATTGGCCTGGGCTTTATTAGGAGTTGTGCTATTGGATCCTTGGGCAACTATTGCTCCGGGATTTTGGCTGTCATTCGGGGCAATAGCCATTATCATGCTGTTAACGGTGGGGCGGATAGGAAAAATGAATTGGCTGCAAGAATGGCTGCGTATCCAATGGGCGATGACACTGGGATTGATTCCTTTATTGTTGGCGTTGTTTCAGCAGGTATCTTTAGTTTCACCTATTGCGAATGCCGTTGCCATTCCAATGGTCAGTTTTTTAGTGGTGCCGTTCACATTGCTGGCTACAATTCCATTTTTTGATTTCATGTTGTTGCTGGCACATGAGGTACTTAGTATCTGCATGACAATTTTGCATGAATTGGATCATTTGCCACATGTCGTGTGGCAACAACATGCGCCACCGGCATGGACAATAGCGATTGCTGTGATTGGAATTTTCTGGATGTTTCTGCCAGGAAGTGTCGGATTGGGCTTGTTTTCGGGGTTTCCAGCGCGGTGGTTGGGAATGGTTGCTTTATTGCCCATGTTTCTGATACCACCCGCTAAACCAAAAATGGGTGAGTTATGGTTGACGGTACTGGATGTAGGTCAGGGTTTGGCGGTTGTTGCGCGCACTGCAAATTATGCATTGTTATTTGATACGGGGCCAAGTTTTGGAGAAACTGATAGTGGTAATCGCATTATTGTGCCTTTTTTACAGGGAGAAGGCATATATCAGCTTGATGTCATGATTGTGTCACATGCAGATATTGATCATAGTGGTGGCGCATTATCTGTGTTGGAGGCTATGCCTGTTAGAGCGTTGCTATCGTCTCTGAAAGATCATCACCCGATTCAGCAAGCCAAAGTGCATAAAGATCGGTGTCGTGCCGGTCAATCCTGGCAGTGGGATGGCGTGTACTTTGAATTGCTTCATCCTATGTCGCATGATTATGAGCATCAGAAGAACAAAACTAATGCGAATAGTTGTGTATTAAAAATTACGTCGATACATGGGAGTGTATTGTTGCCTTCGGATATTGAAGGCAAAGATGAGTCAGCGCTGTTAACGCGTGCTGGTGATAAGCTATCGTCAACAATTTTGATTGCACCTCATCATGGCAGTAACACTTCTTCAACAACCGCTTTTGTTCAACAAGTCAATGCGCAACTAACCATATTTACAGTGGGATATCGTAATCGCTATGGTCACCCACGCGAAGCTGTAGTAACACGATATTGTGATTCGGGTAGTCAATTATTGCGCAGCGATACGGATGGCGCTATTTTGCTTCGCCTTAGCGATAATCAATGGTTTGTCGACCGTTGGAGAGAATTACATCGTCACTATTGGCAACGTAAAATCAATGGTAATTCTTCTGAATACTATGATGGATGTCAGAATTCAGTCTATGGCAGATGACCATTTGTCAGTGTGACATCGTTAGAATCATGTTTATTAGTAGGCAACTCAATATTATTAAACATGATGGTGAAAGATGTGCCAACACCAGGTTCACTAGTGACTTTGATTTGTAATTTATTATTTTCTGCTGCGATTCTGACAATCGATAAGCCGATGCCACTGGACGCTTTATTATGCAGAGATGCTCTGGGTGAGTAAAAATACTCATTAAATATATTAGGTAAATCTTTGTTTTCTATGCCGATGCCATGGTCAGTGATGGTGATGCTGGCATTCTGAGTAGATGGGTTAATTTCAGATGTAATTTCAACTGAAGCGTTGTCGTATGAATAAGTGATCGCATTGGCAATAATATTTTCCAAAAGAATTTCTAGCTGCTCTGGAATCACTTTGCATTTGAAATTTTCAATAGCTAGGTGCAATTTGATGCGCTTGGAATTCGCAACGGGAGTTAATTTGTCAATTCCTTTTTGTAAAGCAGTTTGAATATCTACGGATTCCAGCACAGCTGTGCTAAGACAAGTATCTTTCAATCGTTCTAACCGAAGTAAATCAAGAATTAACCCCGACATATTTTGTGCACGATTATCAATTTTATCTAATGCTTCATTCACGCCAGCAGAAGCTTCTCCGCAATACCCTCCTTTGATGAGGTTAATTTTACTGCGAATCGCATCCAAAGGTGATTTGAGCTGATGAGTCATGAGGACGGCATATTGATCTTTCTCGACTTGTGCCTGATTTATTTGCTTATAGGCATCTAACAGATGCTGTTCATGTGTGCGTACAACCAAAGACAGTCTTGAAACCACATACCAAACTATAAAGAAAAGAATATCAAGTGCAAACATCCATAGTAAAACACTGTTTCTGCGTATGCTCTCAGTTGAAGAGTTGTCATCTATGAGGATCGAATGCGATATATGAACAAACATTGAGTTTTCCATCAGCAATACGATGGTGTACATGGCAGAAACCAGTACGGTTACACACAGACTTTCCAGTGTAGAGAAAAAGATACAAGCCAGAGCGATATGCAATATGTAGAAAAAAGATGCAGGCGTAGAAGTGCTGCCAATGTAGTGAATAACAATGGATAAGCATACCAAGTCAATAATAATCTGTGCCCATAAATTAATAGACGGAGAGTTATATTTGCTGGGCTGTGAGTGGTCTAACAGATAAATGTATACAATATTTGCAAGACTTAGTATGACTGTGATGGCAATAGGCCAGCTTTGTTGCTCAACGATACCGAATTGAGTCAGTGTTTCTGAGGCTAATAACGCCAGGATTTGGAAGATAATTAAAGCTGCAATCACTATCCAGCGGAAAATAATAAACCAGCGAATATTGCTGATTAAAATTTCGTCGTTCAGTTTTAACCTAACTCCGTTGACCCCGATCAACGTTGTTTGTTTTTTAGAATTACCCCAGGAAAATTCAGCGATGGCCATGATAGAATCTAAGCGGATTGTACTGTCGTCTCTTTATTATCTAAACGATCATGAATAATCGCTAGCAAACTTTTCGGTTCAACGGGTTTCTCAATGATACAAACCCATTCATGAGATCCATCTTCAAAATAAGGTCTGATCATGTCACCCAAAGAAGTCAAGAATATAGTTTGTATTTGCGGAAAACGTTTGTGGATTTGTGCATAAGTTGTTAATCCAGAATCCATTGATTCAACCATTACGTCAAGGATAGCCAGATCGGGGCGTTTGGTGTCATCTTGCAAGGAATCGATAAAGTCTTGCATGGTCAGATAACTATCAACTTTGAATCCATCTTTACCCAAAATACATCCAACCGCTTCTCTGATATCTGCATCATCATCAACATGTGCGATTCTAAGTGCCACAATAATTCTCCTTTCTTCATAATTCGAACCTAGAAAGCTAAACGTCTACAAGAAACCGTTCACTTATCATGGTCATCGGTGTTTAAGATCATATATCAGCATATGTGAAAAATATGTGAAGCACAATCAGTAAATGTAGGAATATTCTTTCAATTTTAATTGAAATATTGCTTGCTTTTCATGAGAAATATCGCATCTATCTGATTATTAGATCGATATCTTTAAGGTTAGCATGCATTAGATACTTGCTTTTTGTCTCATTTGATCTTTTAACTTTGGAGTTTATAATATTTTAAGAGTCCATCTTGCGCTCTCTGCAGAGTCAAGCTTCCATTCCAGGAGGCGCAAGACGACTGAAATCCAGCAGACTGAAAAGAGTATATTGATTAATATCTCGGTGTTTACTGTGAAGCTTTATGTTGGCGGTTTCACATAGTTAAAAAATGCTAATGAATCGTCGGACTTGCTTCTCTAAAAATGGCATCGACTGCCAGAGCATCCAAACGATATTCGCGGTTACAAATATCATCGGTAATAATGATTACACCAAATTCTTGCAGGATTGAATCTACTTCTTTGCGACCGAGTGAACGTAGCATGGCGTAAATTTTTGCGGGATCTTCATGACAGCCATAATGCACGGCGTGTGAATCAAAGATGCGGATAGTTTCCTCGTAGAACAAGCGTGTCAGCATTTCTTCGGCAGTTAATCCTAACAAGGTTTGATCATGGATGGTAGCAGCGAGTGTCTCGGCACGCGCCCAGCCATCGGGGTCTTGCTGATCAGCCGCTGGTAGTTTTTGTAACAACAGCCCAAAAATGCTTTGATTGGTAGTGATCAGAAAAAGACGCGAGGGCAACTGTTCGGATTGTTTGAAGTAATGTTGGAAAATTTCCGCGATACTGTCGCCATCAAGCGGCACGATACTCTGATAGGATTCACGCATGGAAGGCATATCCAGCGTAATGAGCAATTGGCCATGACCGAGCAATTCAGGCACTGATTGAGGTTCTATATGCTGTGCACATTTCGCCATGCCGCGTATCTGCAGGTCTTCATTGCAATCGATGACGAGCATGGAAACGGGACCGCTGCCATTCAATTGGATGGTCAAGCGCCCGGTTTGCTTGAGATTGTCGCCCAGGAGTAATGTGGTCGCGCTCATTTCTCCTAATAATTGTGTGACAGGTTGTGGATAGTGTCGATCCGACAGCATTTGCTGCCAAACTGAATCGAGATGCACGACGGCACCGCGAATATCCAGGTTTTCCAGAAGAAAGCGTTGTACGTAATTACTCATTGCAAAATTCCTGATCAATTCATCAACTAAATGTGCATTATAAACGATTGTGATGCAACGCTATCCATGCTTGACCTAATGCAATTGCGCTGTCATCCGGCGGCAATTGTTGTGGGTTATGAATATGTAATGATTTTTCGGCCAAGCGATGAGTTAAATCATGTCGCAATAGCGCATTGTGAAAGCATCCGCCACCCAATGCCACATGAGTTACCTCATATTGATAAGCGGCTTTTTCCACCCACGCAGCCAATCCTGCAGCGACTGTAGTGTGGAATAAAGCGGCTGCATAAGCATGATCGTATTTTTCGTCGTGACAATCAATCAATGCCGACAGTAGCGACGAAAAATCCAGATTATTATTTTCCGTGATTTGATAGCCCTCGGTCAGTGCATGAACAGGCCCATATTGCTCGGCTAAATGCTGTAACTGCATGGCCGCTTGTGCTTCATGCACTTGAATAGAACTGATTCCCAATAAGCCGGTTGCTGCGTCGAATAATCTTCCCATACTGGATGTTTGGGGACAATTGAGATTGCTTGCTAGCATAACAGCTACGGTCTCGGCTGCAGGTTGATTGGCAAAACGCTGCACAATTTCATAGCCGCGATTGAGTCGAGCTAATGCTGCAGCAGCCATGCGCCAAGGTTCTTGCGCTGCGCGGTCACCGCCGGGCAAGGCGAGTGTAGTCAGGTGACCGAGTCGCATAAAACGAGCGCCATCCACCCATAATAACTCTCCTCCCCACGGTGTATTGTCGGTCCCTAATCCGATGCCATCGAGTGCCAATCCCAATACCGGTTGCTGCAGTTGGTGTTCAGCACAGATTGCCGCAATATGGGCATGATGGTGTTGCACGGCCAGTGTCGGAATGTTTAGCTGTTGTGCAAAAGCGTAAGCAAACTGAGTACTGTAGAAATCCGGGTGCAAGTCATGTGCGACCACTACAGGCGGTATCGAATATTTCCGGCACATGCTTTCTACGGTTCTATCCAATCGACTACGGGCATCTATAGTTGATAGATCACCTACCAACGGGGAAATATAGGCTTGATTGTGTTGCGTCAGGCAAATGGTATTTTTTAACCATGCACCACAAGCTAGAACGGAGGGAGCGCTGACAGCCAATGTAATGCGGTGATCGTGCAAATTAGCCAAGCGTAGAATAGATGGAGTGTGCTGATTGTTTGGCAATTGCCGTTTGGCGGCAACAACCGGATGCGATCCAGTCGATCCAAGCCGGCATGCCGCTGCCATGTGTGGCTGAAAGCTGGATGACAGGTAAGGTGGGATTGATGCGGTGTGCACAGTCAATCGCCAAATTGACATCAAAATTCAGATGAGGCAGTAAGTCGCATTTGTTCAACAGCATCAAATCGGCTGCATGAAACATGTCAGGATATTTGAGCGGTTTATCTTCGCCTTCGGTGACAGACAAGATCACCACTTTATGGGCTTCACCCAAATCAAAACCCGAAGGACAAACCAGATTGCCCACATTTTCAATGAATAACAGACTGTGATTTTGTAAGGGCAATTGCTGTATGGCATGTCCCACCATATGCGCATCCAGATGACAACCTTTGCCAGTATTGATTTGTATGGCTGGGACATCAGTAGCCCTGATACGGGCTGCATCGTGATCAGTTTGTTGATCTCCTTCAATTACTGCAATCGGTAGTTTCTCACGGAGCATCTGTATGGTTTTAACCAGCAGCGTGGTCTTGCCGGATCCCGGACTGGAAACCAGATTCAGTGCAAAGATGCCGCGCTGAGTCAGATAATGGCGATTTTCATCGGCATACTGGTTGTTTTTCGCCAAAATGTCGCGTTCAATCTTTACCATGCGTGATTGACTCATCCCTGGCGCATGAGCAGCAGCCAACCCTGTGCCGAAATGCAGAGTGCCGGGTGTCTGATCAGGGTTGACAGGGATTGAATGAGAATGCGTGGCTTGTGCCTGCTCGAGCGGGAGATACTTCAGAGATTGACCCGTAGTACGGTTTGCGGCTATCGATTTGCCATTTATGCGCGCTTGACCCACGCCACATCCACAGGTTGTACACATATTTGTTCTCTCTTTATTCTACTTCAAGTTCTTTAATGCGCATTTCTTCACCTTGCGTAATTTTTACTGCGTAACTTCCACAATGGGAGCAGATGGAATGGTATGAAGCGATGAACATTGATCGATGACAATGATCGCATACGCCTTGTCCAAAAATTGCAATAAACTCCAGTTTTGCCTGCTGAGCGATACTATCTTGTGTAATGACATCGAAATAGAATCGCAGCGATTCTTGCTCCACGCAAGTCAGTTGCCCAAGCTCCAGCCATACTGTTCTGACTCGGGTAAAATTTTGCTTAATAGCAGCTTCTTCAATCAGTTGTAACAAACTTTCCGCCAACGACAGTTCATGCATTACTTATTCTCATGACTCATGGGATTGAAGGGTTGTAAGCACCATTGTTGCACATGCCTGACGGCTGCATCCAAGTTTATATCAGCTTGCTGGCTTAACATATCACCCAATTCAAAATAATAACCACGGATACGCAACAAAAAAGCAGGGGGAGCTTGGCGCTGATAAATCTGCTGATAAATAAACAGTAGTGCTGCAGGTGTTATTGCATGACTGGTATAGCTTTCATCTTTTTTTGCATCCACCGTTGAGAATTCGAACGGTTCATTGCATGACATATCGGCATCAACAAATAGTATCTGGTCAAATCCCGATAAATCCATCGCATGCTCAATCAATAATTGCATGTCAACGAGACAGGTTACTTGGGCTAGTGCCAGTGATTCCACACGTTCAATCAATCGGGTGCCTACAGCATCATCGCCGCGACCAGGATTTCCATAGCCAAATAGCAATAAATTGGGCATGCGTGACGTCATTTATTGGTGTGTTACACATGGGTGAATGATATGGCTTGTGCACCGATTTTAACTATATTTGTTATCAGTAAGCTTTTTTGTTTGATATTCAGCTTGAAAGTTTGATTGAGTACTATCATGGTCTTTGCTAGTATGTGTTAGCAAAATTCTTATCATTCATGTTGTTGGCCTGAGAAACTGTATGCAGCAATTACTCATCACGATTGGAGTTTTATTAATATTGCTTGGTTTAGCCTGGCCATGGATTTCACAATTGCCATTGGGTCGTCTGCCGGGTGATATTTATATTGAACGTGAAAATTTCAGTTTCCATTTTCCTCTAATGACGGGATTACTAATCTCCGTTGTGCTATCGCTCATCCTTTGGTGGACACGTAAATAAGATTATCATGGGTTATCGGTGAATTTCTCCGGTGATCCCTTTAGTCAATTGATCCACGATTTTCCCGTTCATGTCCTGCAGTGTCACTTGCAAAGGCATTTTGCCAAGCGCATGCGTTGCGCAAGAAAGACAGGGATCATAAGCGCGCACGGCAACTTCCAGATGGTTCAGTAAAGCTTCGGTAATTTCCTGACCATCCAGATATTGATTGGCTACCGAGCGCACGGATTCATTCATTGCCTGATTGTTGCTGGTAGTGGAAACAATCAAATTGGCTTGTGTGACCAATCCTTCTTCATTCACTTGATAATGATGGAACAGCGTGCCACGCGGTGCTTCGATGACACCGATACCTTGCGATTGGCGCTTGCCCTTTTCGACCATCAATTCTGTACTGATAATTTCCGCATCGTGCAACAGTTCATCAATGGATTCCGCGCAATGTAATATTTCAATCATGCGCGTCCAGTGATAGGCGAGGGTATGATGCACGAATTTACCTTGACCAAACGTTTTAAAACGCTGGCGTGCCACTTCCGCCAAAGGCGTTGATATCGTGTCGCAGTTGTTGATGCGCGCCAAGGGCCCGACGCGATACCAGCCTTGCTCAGTTCCAAGCGCCGAGAGATAAGGAAATTTCATATAGCTCCAGGAGCGGACTTCTTCGCGTAAGATCTGCTGATAATGGCAATAATCAAATTGATCAAAAATAGGCATGCCATCAGCAAAACTGGCCCGCAATCCACCATGATAAAATTCTAGTTCACCGCTGGCTCCGGTCATGCTTAGATAATTGCTGGCTAGTGTGGCAAAACCATAGTGCTCCGGATGTGCTGTATGGATGTGTTCATTCAACGCTACCGCTTCCTGGCTCCATTGTAGAATATCAGCGATATCCACCAACAAGGCATCGCGTTCAACGATGGGCAATGGTTTATTCATGCCGCCTGGAACGGTGCCGGTGCCATGGATGCGCTTACCGGTAATTGCCTGGATAATTTGCTGTCCGTATTTGCGCAGTTTGACGCCTTTCATTGCAATTTCCGGATATTTCTCCAGAAGACCGGCGATATTGCGCTGAGCGGGATCGCTACCAAAACCGAATAAAAAATCCGGAGCCGATAAATGGAAGAAATGCAAAGCGTGAGACTGCAGAATCTGGCCGAAATGTAGCAAGCGGCGTAACTTGGTGGCAGCCGGCGTAAGTTGCTGGATTCCCGCGAGTTGATCCACCGCCTTGGCGGCTGCCAATTGGTGACTGACCGGACAAATGCCGCACAAGCGTTGCACAAAGAAAGGCACTTCCCAGTAGGGCCGGCCTTGAATAAATTTCTCAAAACCTCGGAACTCGACAATATGTAGCCGTGCTTCACAAATGTGGTTATCGGCATCCAATAACAAGGTGATTTTGCCGTGTCCTTCCACACGCGTCACCGGATCAATGGCAATCCGCCGGGTAGCGGAAACAGAAGTATTATCCGATTCCATGATGATCTGGAGTACTGAGGTTAATCATAATGCACATGAGATTTCGGCAATTCTGGCTTATGCCCGGTCAATAGCGGTTGCAGAATTTGCAAGAATTCATCGGCGGAAGGCGGACAACCTGGCAGAAAATAATCGATGGGCACCACTTCACTGACCGGATAAACTTTATCCAGCAATAGCGGCAATTCAATGTTGCTGGGGATTTGCGGATTGGTGATGCCAATTCCATTTAAATACACTTCCTGTAAGCAATCCTGCAAGTCGAAATAATTACGCATGGCAGGTACGCCACCATTGATTGCGCAAGCGCCGACGGCGATGAGAATGGTGCAATGGGCACGAAAATCGCGTAATACATGAACATTTTCCGCATTGCATACGCCACCTTCAATCAGCCCAATGTCGCAGGGTCCGCATTGCTTGATATCGGTGAACGGAGAGCGATTCAGTTCAACTTGTTCAAGTAAGGCCGCGAGTCGTTCGTCCATATCCAAAAAAGACATGTGACAACCAAAACAGCCGGCTAATGACGTAGTAGCAATTCTGATTTTAGATTTGGCGGTCATTTTTCATCATTTCTCGTGATGTTCCTTGGTGATTTTTTCCTGCAAAGCTGTTTCGTGAATAGTGTGCTGATCGTAAATACGCTGTCCGATGGGTACTTGATAACCTTGTTCTTTAATCAAAATAGCACCCACCGGACAAATATTGGCTGCCAGATCGGTTACTGCAATCGTGCTGTCGCCCAATTTTCCCGTCGATGAATTGACTATCAAGTGGGCATCCGTGCCGCGTCCGGCAATGGCAAACACGTTTTTTTCATCCACTTCGCGGCTGGCGCGCACACATAAATCACACAGTATGCAGCGAC
>Ga0138256_10007195_pt1 | contig 11758 bp, 8 predicted proteins | sample KNB2016incub_MG_FD_105486 | JGI IMG/M metagenome (GOLD analysis project Ga0138256, IMG submission 105486) | Active sludge microbial communities from wastewater in Klosterneuburg, Austria - KNB2014incub_MG | ecosystem: Engineered > WWTP > Activated sludge > Unclassified | place: Austria...
GAGATATAAAACCGTATCCACGATGTGTTCCAACACGCGCGGACCCGCGATTGTCCCTTCTTTGGTCACGTGCCCGATGACGAAGACCGAGATGCCGCTGGTCTTTGCCAATTCGCGCAACTGTGACGAACACTCGCGCACCTGACTCACCGATCCAGCGGACGAATCCATGCGGGAGAGATACACGGTTTGAATTGAATCCACGATCAACAGTTCAGGTTTGACTTCGTTGATGTGATTCATAATGATTTCAAGATTGGTCTCGGTGACCAATAATAAATTTGCGGGTAGGGGCACAACGGAATTTTTGGATGGTTTCAACGATGATTCGTCCCGCTGTGCCCCTGCGGAATTGCCATTCAAACGCGTTGCGCGCATCTTGATCTGCCGTTCCGATTCTTCGCCTGACACATATAACACGCGCTTCGATGAAGCCATCTCCATTGCCATCTGCAACATCAATGTGGATTTGCCGATGCCGGGATCACCGCCGACCAAAACGATCGAGCCTGGCACGATCCCGCCGCCAAGCACGCGCGCAAACTCTTCAATTGGAACGTGGATGCGGTCTTCATCTCCAGCGGAGACATCGCCGATGGAACGCGGGGCAGACCGACCTGTGAGTCCGCGAACCGCAGTGGACTTTGTCAGCGGTTCATCGTGGATGACTTCCTCCACCATGCTGTTGAACGATCCGCATTGCGGGCATTTGCCCATGTACGACGCGGCGACGCGCCCACATTCCTGACAGACATATCGTGTTTGTGTTTTTGGCATTTCAAATCCATTCCCTCTCCCTGAGGGAGAGGGCTAGGGTGAGGGTGAAGTCCAGTATATCAGAATTTATGTTCTGTTTTTATTGGGTCTTTACGAGTTGCCGTGATGAATCGCCAGTTCCGGCGGCAGTTGCACTGCCGCCCGCCAGCAGTGCAACTGCTGGCGTAACAATCACGGCAATTCCCAGAGAGCCTTTTTATTTGCCCATATTTTGAAATTTGCTATACTCAATTTTCAAATGCAATACGCATAAATCGGATACTGTACATCTACATTTGAAACGGAGATATTTGCATGATCGAATGGTTCGTTCAACTCAACCCCGTGTGGCAGGCATTGATCGCCACCACATTCACATGGTTTATCACTGCGCTCGGCGCGGCGACAGTTTTCTTTTTCAAACAAGTGAATCGAAAACTGTTGGATGGGATGCTCGGCTTCGCGGCAGGCGTGATGATCGCGGCGAGTTTCTGGTCACTACTTGCGCCCGCCATTCAAATGACGCGCGAAACAAACGATGTGCCGATCTGGTTCCCCGCCGCAGTTGGATTCCTGCTGGGCGGCGCGTTCATTCGTTTGATTGATTTATTTTTACCTCATCTTCATCTTGGATTTCCATCCAATGAGGCAGAGGGCGTCCCGACAAAATGGAGGCGGAGCATTTTGCTCGTGTTGGCGATCACACTGCATAACTTTCCCGAAGGGCTTGCCATTGGCGTCGCCTTCGGTGCAGTTGCGGCGAATTTATCTTCCGCGACTCTGGCAGGCGCAATCGCGCTCGCTATCGGCATCGCGATTCAAAACTTTCCAGAAGGTGTTGCAGTGTCTGTGCCTTTGCGTTCGGAGGGAATGTCTCGCTTGAAAAGTTTTTGGTATGGTCAATCGTCCGCGTTAATCGAACCTATCGCGGGGATGCTGGGCGCGGCGGCTGTATTATTGATGCGACCCATTTTGCCGTACGCGCTGGCATTCGCCGCAGGCGCGATGATCTTTGTGGTGGTCGAGGAATTGATCCCCGAATCACAACTAGCAAAGAACACCGACTTCGCCACGTCAGGCGCGATGCTCGGGTTTGTGATTATGATGATTTTGGATGTGGGGTTGGGATAAAGATTTTCACCGCGAAGGCTTGCACTGAGCCTGTCGAAGTGACGCTAAGAACGCAAAGAAATATTATAAACGTAGCGAACTTCGCGCGCTTAGCGGTTAATCTCTTAATTCGCTGTCAGCGCGTACACTTGATTCAGCATCTCCAAAAATTCCCCCGAGGGTCGCTCCTTCAAGATCTCTTTACGCGCGTTGCGGTCAAGCGTTTTCAACAACAGATATTGCACCGCATACTTGCGGAAGAGTCGCTGCCCATCCTCTTCGCCATAAAACTGGATGCTCTTTTGCAAATGCTCGTGAATGGTTTCTTTCACCAACTCAACGGGGACTTCCTCGCGATCATAGCCCGCGAAAATCCATGGATTAGCAATCGCGCCGCGCCCGATCATGACCGCGTCGCAATTTGTGTGTGCCTTCATCTTCTGGATGTCAACCACGCTTCTCACGTCGCCTGAGCCTGTCACGGGTATCCTGATAATTGACTTCACCTCAGCGATCGCATCCCAATCCGCGTTGCCCGCGTAGCGTTGTTCTTTTGTGCGACCATGCACCGCGACAAGCGAACCGCCTTCTTGTTCAATGATTCGGGCGATGAGTTTGTAATTTTTATTTTTATCCCATCCCAAACGGATTTTTCCCGTGACGGGGACCTTCAACGACTTCACCAACAGCCTAAACGTGCGCGCGATCTTGAGCGGAGATGGCATCATGCCCACGCCCGCGCCGCGATCCGCAATGGACTTGGCGGGGCATCCCATGTTGATGTCAATAATGTCAGGCTTCCACTTTTCCACGATCAATGCGGCTTTCAGAATTAGATCGGGGTCATCGCCATAAATTTGAAACGTGACGGGTCGCTCGGCTTCCTCGTAATACAACCGCTTGGCGGGTTCCTTCGAGCGGCTGAGGATCTTTTCCACTTTGACGAACTCGGTGTAACTCATCGCCGAACCGAGCGCGCGGCATATTGAGCGGAAGGGCCAGTCCGAGTAGCCGTCCATAGGCGCGAGAAGCGTGTCCCCGTAGATGGGGATGTCGCGGATGTGGAAATTGGGGAGTTGTGTTTTTGTCATAGACCGACTCAGTTCAACCCGCAGTTCAACTGCGGGTTGAACGAATATTTCAAAAAGCGACGGCAAGTATAACAGACTGTTTGAAGCCTGACCTTGATGCTATACTACATGCAAAACATTTGATAAGGAGATTGGGAAATGAAACGTTATAAAACCATTTTGTACACGTTGTGCATTTTGATGCTGGCAAGTTGTGTGTCCAATCCGCTCCCGCCAGTGTCTGAACCTGCGTCAACGCCGACAACTGTTCCCTTCACGCCTACAGCAGAATCCATCCCGATGCCGACCACTGACCCTTCGCCAATCTTGTTCGATGATTTTTCTTATTCCACCTCAAACGAAATGACATCCAACGGCTGGATCGTCCGCAGCGGCAAAGGCTGGCCCGGCGTCACCGGCGCAACGTTCCGAACAGAGAACGTATCTTTTGTGAATCATCCCGACGAATCGGGGAATCGTCTCTTGCGAATGACCTCCTCCACAGACGGCACGCGAGAGAATACATACCAAACACAAATTTGTCACCAGCGCAAATATCTCGAAGGGACCTACGCCGCGCGCGTCCGTTTTAGCGATGAGCCGCTTTCAGGCACTGACGGCGATCAGGTCGTTCAGACGTTCTACATGATCACGCCTTACGATAAACCGTTCAATCCAAATTACAGCGAGATGGACTTTGAATATTTGCCGAATGGCGGCTGGGGCGGGCCCGAACGCACGTTTTATGTCACTACTTGGGAAACCGTTCAAATCGAACCCTGGAACGCGGATAACACCAGCAACCTGAAAGAAGGAAGCCTCGCGGGCTGGCATACATTCGTTGTGCAAGCCACCGACGGCGCAGCCCGCTATTTTGTTGATGGAGAGTTGATAGGAGAGCATGACGGAAATTATTTTCCCGATGCGCAGATGTCCATGAATTTCAATTTGTGGTTTATTGAAGGCGGTTTAGGCGAGGCAGGCGATATGCGCGAATATGAAGAAGATATAGACTGGGTCTTCCATGAAGCGGGAGTCGCGTTGACGCCTGAGGAGGTCAACGCGAAGGTGAGTGAGTTGCGCGGCGCGTCTGTCACGTTTCAAGACACGGTTCCTGTTGGAGCTCTCGCGTCACTCTGCGATCTTTAAAAAAACAGACCCTGAGAAGTTTCAACTTCTCAGGGTCTGTTTTACTACGCGGGTTGTTTCTTCAACATCTCCAAATGATGCTTACGAAACTTCGACACCTTCGGCGCGACAACCGCCTGACAATACGGCTGGTACGGATTCCGCGCGAAGTACTCCTGATGATACTCCTCCCCCATATAGAATTTATCCAGCTTTGACACTTCAGTCACGATGGGCTTATCCCAAATTTTCTGCGCGTTCAACTCGTTGATTAATTCCTCGGCGATTTTCTTCTGCTCATCGTCGTGATAGAAAATAGCGGAGCGGTATTGTGTGCCAACATCATTGCCCTGACGGTTCAATGTAGTGGGATCGTGAATGGCGAAGAACACGTTCAGCATGTCACGATACGAGACGATGTTCGGATCGAAGTGAATCTGTATCACTTCCGCGTGACCCGTTGACCCATCGCAAACTTCTCGATAGGATGGATTTGCGACCTTGCCGCCGGCGTAGCCTGATTCCACACCCTCGACTCCCTTCACCTCGTCGAAAACGGCTTCGAGACACCAGAAACATCCCCCAGCCAGCGTCGCAGTTTGAAAATTGTTGTTCATGATAAGTTCTCCTTTTCTTGATCTGCCTGTTAGACAACATGTTGCGAAGAAAACTTATTACGAAAGGGTTAACAGGGTAAAAAAGAGCAGAGACCCTGGTCTCTGCTCTGGATTCTCATTCATCGAAAAAATTATTCCTCGCGGCTTGCCAGGAAAATCGCTCGGGATAATGGTTCACGGGATTCTAGCGTAATACAACGCCGGCGACTCGTATGGTGTGCTGAAGAAAAGGAACTCAATCGTTTCCGGTCGGTTGAAGCCTTTCACAGACCATTTCACGGATGGGCTGGAGTCGAACGACGCCGAGCCTGAGTTTGCGATTACCAGGGTTGGGGTTGCCCATGTTCCATTGGAGTTCTTCTTGATCATGCACATATCGTCCATCGAGAGGCAGGTTGTGGCGCCCCCTAAAGAGTTGAACGGATGCCCGTGCCCGATGATGTAGATTTCGCCGCGACTGTTGATCGCGAGCGCCGGGTCGTGGGTCAGGGCGTTGATCGCCTGGTCCACCCAACCGGAACCGCTGTTTGTCACATAATGAATTCGTCCGTAATCGCCGATGCTCCCGTCGAACTCTTGAATATACACAAGATGCTTTGTCCCCGCCGGGTCGATGATCAAACTCGGCGATTGGTCGATATTCAACCCGGCCGAGGTGCTGTGCCAGACCGGGGACGTGCTGGCAGTTTCAACGTTGCCCCAGACCCCGTTGCTTGCCCTGGCGCGCGTCAAGATCCGCGCTGGGTTGGTGGCCTCAGATACCCAGGCAATCGTTACCGAATTATCCGCCGGGGAAACCGCAATGGTTGGATGATTCGAACTGCCTGCCGAATCCACCTGCGTGAAAGCGCCGGAAGGCGTAAGCGTGTTGAGCGCGGAATTATAGGTATAGGCGCGATGCTGAATGTGGTTCGCGCCGCTCCAATACACAATCTGCAAAATTCCACTGGCATCCACCATGCCGGAAACGCCGGTCGTGCCCACGTATGGCGATGAAGGGAATGCGCCTCCATCCGTTGCCAGCGTGATCGGGGCGCGGAACGTATTTGTGGAGGTGTCGAAGGGGTAATCCTTAATCTGGCTGTTTTGCAAGTTGACTAACACGTGGATGATCGTGCCGCCATCATAGACCGCATCGACCGAAATGGGGTTGCTGGTTTCCGTCACCTGCACGGGACCGGTAAAGTCTGCGGCAGAGGCGGGCAAGCCCGGGTTCACCGTCCGGTAGACGCGAATGACGCTCGACGATTGCTGGTTGACAAAGGCATACACACGGTCGTTCGCCGCGCGCACGACCTGATGCTGGGTCGAATCCGTTCCGCCTGTGCCAATGGAGAAAACGGCCGCCGCTGACGGGGCAGATGTGGCGGTGGCAGAAGCGCCGGCGATCGGCGTTGAGGTTCGGGTCGCGGTCGCGAACATCGTCGGGGTGAGAGTGGGAATGCTGATCGATGTGGATGTTTGAGTGGGCGTGCCGGTTAAAGTTGAAATGCTCACCGGGGTATTTGTGACCACGCTTCCGGAAATATTCCCGCCGCCGAAGTCATCGGCAAAGGCGTTGCTCGCGCCGATGAACCACATCCCAACATATCCGCCGTTTGCGGAGTAGGTCCAGCCGCTGGCATCGCGCGTTCCAATCAGGATGCCGTTCTTGTACACTTCCACGCTTCCATTCGACCTTGCGCGCGCTCCCAATTGGTCGCCGCTCGCCAGCGTGACAGGGATGTTCGCGCCGCGTTGCGCCCACCCCTGCGCGTTGGAGTACGTCAGCACCTGCGCGGCTTGGAATTGCGGCCTGTAGGTAACCGCGATAACGCCGCCTGTATAAGTCGTCCGGCTTTGCGATTTTAGGAGCAAGGCATTATCAGATCCGGAGGGACCGATGGTCAAAAACCTGGTAAACGCTTCCTGCTCTGCGCCGAACTGGGTCGCGCCCCAGAACACCTCCCCGCCTGACCCGACATCCATGCGGTTGGAGGCGACGGCATATCCGCCTGTTGAGGAAAACCAATTGGCTCCGAGGCTTCCATTCGCGCGGTTGAACGTATCGAGGGCTGTCGATTGCGGAAATCCGCCGCCAGAAGCGAGGGTGGGAGTTTGGAAGGCTGTAGATGTGCTCGTGAAGATGGCTGTTGTCGAGGCGACCGGGGTAAACGCGCGTGTTGGCGTTAAAGGGGCGGGTGTCGTGGTGTTTGTGGCGTTGCCTCCAGCCACCGTGCCGCCGCCGAAATCATCGACAAACGCATTGGCTGAGCCGATGAAAATTAATCCAATGTAGCCGCCGCTGGTTGCGTGCGTCCAGCCGCTGGCATCAGCGGTTCCGAGAAGTGAATTATTTTTATAGATTTCCACCAGCCCGGTCGCGGTAACATGCGCGCCGAGACGATCCCCATTTGCAAATGCGGCGGATACGTTGGTTCCGCGTTGCACCCATCCCTGCGTGCCGGAGAAGGTCCACACCTGAACAAGTTGGCTTGCCGCCTTGTATGAAACTGCAAGCGCTCCGCTCGACCAGGTGGTTCTGCTTTGAGATTTCAATACGATGGCTTGGTCTGACCCAGCCGGATCGATGGATGAAAAAGTGAAAAATGCCTCCTGGTCGGCTCCATACTGGGTTCCCCAAAAAATGCCGTCGCCGCTCCCCACATCCACCGTGTTGGATGAAATGGCGTATCCTGTGCTCGCGCCAAACCAGTTGGCTCCCAAACCTCCGTTGGCGCGGTTGAAGTTATCAAGCACGGGCGCGTTGATGTTGAGCGCCGAAGGCAGGCTGGTAAAACCAAGATTCCCCAGGACCAAACAACCGACAAGTACAATAAAAAGTGCTTTGTTTCGTTTCATGGCGCGTCTCCGGTATATCTTAATCTCGTCCACAAGGTGGCGAGGATCATCTAACGAACTCGGGTTCAGTATATGGAAGCAGAATGCTAAATTGTTAGCCCCAAAGCGTACAAAGCATCTTAGCATTAAGAGCCGATTGGTTGAATAGGAGAAAATTGCTATTTCATCTTAAAATCGAGAGCAGAGAGGAATTTCTGCTCTCGACAAAAGTTATCCCGCAGTTCAACTGCGGGATAACTAATTTACACTACCGGCTCTTCCTGGGCTTCGGCAATCTCTTCCCGTTCGAGGATGATCTCATTCTCCGGGTCGAGGGTGACCAAAATGGCAATCCCATTTTGGAATTCGCCGCTTAACAGTTTATCCGAAAGCGGATCCTCCACCTTCTGTTGGATCACGCGGCGGAGGGGGCGCGCGCCGAATTCGGCGTCGTAACCTGCGTCCGCGATGGCCGCGAGGGCTTCGGGCGTGGCGGTCAGGATGAGGTCGTGTTCTTTGAGACGCTCGGCAACCTTGTCCAGTTCGAGCGAAACGATCTGTTGGATGTCTTCGCGATTCAAGGAGCGGAAGATCACGGTCGCGTCGATGCGGTTGATGAACTCGGGGCGGAAGGCGCGCTTGAGCGATTCATTTAACTTCTTGCGCATGTCTTCGTAAGAAAGTCTTTCTTCGGTCACTTCATCGCGTTTGAGCGCGAAGCCGAGCGAGGACTGCTTCTTAATCACATCCGCGCCAATGTTGGAGGTCATCACGATGATCGCATTGCGGAAGTCCACTTTGCGACCTTTGGCATCGGAGAGGTGACCCTCTTCCATAATTTGCAACAACATGTTGTGTACTTCGGGGTGCGCCTTCTCCACTTCGTCGAAGACGACAATCGAATAGGGTCTGCGGCGCAAGGCTTCGGTGAGTTGACCCGCTTCTTCGTAGCCGATGTATCCCGGAGGCGCGCCGACCAAGCGTGAGGCGGTGTGCCTTTCCATGAACTCGGACATATCGAGTTGGATTGCGGCTTCTTCACTGCCAAACATGAACTTGGCGAGCGTTTTGGTTAATTCAGTTTTGCCAACGCCTGTCGGTCCGAGGAACATGAATGAACCGATCGGGCGTTTGGGGTCTTTCAGCCCGGCGCGCGCGCGGCGGACGGCGCGCGAGATGGCGATGATGGCGTCTTCCTGCCCGATGATTCCCTTGCGGAGTTCATCTTCCATTTTGAGCAGGCGTTGTGATTCTGCTTCGGCAAGTTGCATGAGGGGAACGCCCGTCCACATCGAAACCACTTCGGCGATATCTTCCGCTGAAACAACGGGACTGGTCGCGCGATCCCAACCTGTGCGCAGGCGTTCGATCTGTTCACTTAAGTCAGTCTCGCGCTCCTGCCATTCGATGATATCTTCGTTGTTGCCCTCTTCTTGCGCAAGGGAGCGATTCTGTCGGGCTTGTCGCAATTGACCAAATAAATCCTTGGCGTGTTTCGCGGCGGGACTCTTGTACATCCGCACGCGCGAGGATGATTCGTCAATCAAGTCTATTGCTTTGTCGGGGAGGAAGCGTTCGGTCACATAGCGGGTGGATAAATGCGCGGCGGCTTCGAGCGCTTCATCAGATATCACAAGGTGATGATGTTCCTCGTAAGCGGACCGAATCCCTTTCAGGATTTGAATCGTCTCTTCTTCGGAGGGTTCGTCCACTTGGATGGGCTGGAAGCGGCGTTCGAGCGCGGCATCCGATTCAATGTGTTTGCGATATTCGTCCATCGTCGTCGCGCCGATCACTTGCAACTCACCGCGCGACAACGCGGGCTTGAGGATGTTCGCCGCGTCTACGGAGGAACCAGCGGCTCCCGCGCCGACGAGCATATGCACTTCATCAATAAAAAGGATTGCGCCTGATTGTTTGAGTTCGTCAATCACGCGTTTGAGTCGTTCTTCAAATTGACCGCGATACATCGTGCCAGCCACGAGCGAACCGACATCGAGTTGCAGTAAGCGTTTGTTCATTAATGGGGCGGGCACGTCGCCGTCAACGATTCGTTGGGCAAGTCCTTCAACAATTGCAGTTTTTCCAACACCGGGTTCGCCAATCAATGCGGGGTTATTCTTTGTGCGGCGCGCTAAAATTTGAATCACGCGCTCGATCTCCATTTGACGACCGATAACGGGATCGAGTTTTTTCTCTTCGGCTTTGGTCGTCAAGTCTGACGCTAATTGATCAATGAGCGGGGTCTTCTGATTGGGCTGAGCGCCGCGCGCGGGTCCCGCGCCAGCTGGCATCGGGGAAGCAGAAGCGGATTCGTTCAACACGCGGCGAGTCTGCCGGCGGATCTGATCCGGCGTCACGCCGAGTCTCCGCAACACTTCCAATGCCGCGCCATCCACGCGCACTAACCCAAGCAAAATGTGTTCCGTGCCGATGTAATGATGACCGAGTCGGCGCGCTTCCTCCACTGCAAGTTCGAGGACTTGCTGTGTGTCGCCCGCGAGTTCCACGCGGCTGGGGTCGAACCCAACCGAACCGGTGGAGACGCGACGAATCACTTCGCGCACGCGGTCTGATGTCATGCCAAGTTCGCGTAGAACTCGCCCTGCAACTCCGCCCTCTTCATCCATTAAACCTAACAATAAATGCTCTGTGCCAATATTATTGTTGCGGGATTGCTCAGCCTCTTGATGTGCCAGGCTCAAAACCCGTCTTGCTCGCTGTGTAAATCGCTCCATACCAGCCATGATTTTTTTCTCCTGAACGTGGATGTATTCTACCAAAAAGCCCTACGAGTCGTTGTAGGAAAAAGATTAGAGTTTGTTTACAACGCTGATACAATGATGCAAGGTTGAATATTCTTGCTGACAACCTTGCGAAGGTTGAGAACCTTCGCAAGGTTGGATAAAGGATGGATGGTATGCAATCAATTTGTGTTTTTTGCGGATCTTCGGACGCGGTTCACTCCGACTATATCACTGCCGCGCGTTCCCTCGGCATTCTCCTCGCGGACAGAGGGATTCGCCTGGTTTTCGGCGGCGGCAGGACCGGCTTGATGGGGGCGGTTGCCGATGGGGCGCTCTCTGCCGGCGGAGAGGTAATCGGCGTCATCATCCCTTCGATGAACAACCCGGCTCTTGCACATGACGGACTGACCCGCATGGATGTTCCACCCGATATGCACGCCCGTAAGGCAAGGATGCACGAACTCGCCGAGGGTTACATTGCCATGCCCGGCGGCTTCGGCACGTTCGATGAATTGTTCGAGACCATCACCTGGGCGCAGACGGGCGCGCACCAAAAACCTGTGGGGTTGTTGAACGTGAGAAATTATTACGCGCCCCTGCTCGCCGCCATGGATCATGCTGTGGAGGAAGGCTTCATCTTCAATGAACATCGCAATTCTATCGCGCGCGACTCTGACCCCGAAAAATTATTGGAGGCGATGGCGAAATACGACCATCCGCACGATGCGGTGAAGAGGTGGTTGAGGGAGGAGTAGTTTGAGAGTTGGATAGTCGCTTGGTTGCGTAGTTCGCGCTGCGTATGCAAGGATGAAGGATAAAGGGCGAAGGATGAACATCAAGAATCTTGAATTGGCAACGCGGGATTTATCTTTACAAAGGCAATTTTATCGAGAGACGCTTGGGCTTCCGGTTCAACTTTTTCCTGACATGTGGGAAGTTCAGGCGGGAAGCGCGAAGATACTTTTCAAGCAGGCTGATGCAGATTTCGACGGCGCGTATCACTTTGCGTTCAACATTCCCGCGAATCAGCTTCTCGCGTCAAAAGCGTGGATTGCGGAGCGCATTCCCTTGCTTCACGATGAAAACGGCAAAGACGATTTCGATTCAACGAATTGGAATTCGCATTCGGTTTACTTCAAAGACGCGGCGGGGAATGTGCTTGAGTTCATCGCGCGGCGTGATTTGAAGAATTCTGTCGAGGGTGAATTCAACAGCAGTCATATTTTGAATGTCAGCGAGATTGGTTTGCCATCGGAAGATGTGATCGGCTTGGCGAATGAACTTTGCGCGAAATTGGGGTGATCCGTTTTTCACCAACAGCCGAACGAAAATTTCACCCCCGTCGGTGACGATTATGGATTGTTCATCCTGCCGATCAAGGATCGCATCTGATTACCTTACACAATGGTTTTGGGACGAAGATAAACGCTGATTTCGCTGATTCAAAAAGAAAAAATCTGCGTTTTCAGCGTGAATCAGCGTCCTGATTTTGAAAGTGTAAGGTAATCAA
>Ga0138256_10007196_pt1 | contig 11757 bp, 10 predicted proteins | sample KNB2016incub_MG_FD_105486 | JGI IMG/M metagenome (GOLD analysis project Ga0138256, IMG submission 105486) | Active sludge microbial communities from wastewater in Klosterneuburg, Austria - KNB2014incub_MG | ecosystem: Engineered > WWTP > Activated sludge > Unclassified | place: Austria...
CGCAGCTGGAAAAATAGCGTATTTTTTAGTTGGATTACCTGATAATGCCGTAAAGGAATCTTACCAAAGAGTAGAGGCAGCAATAAAAAATATATCTTTTACTTTTCCTAGAGTTAAAATTGTCATCAACCTTGCTCCAGCTGACTTGAGAAAGGAAGGATCGGCATATGATTTACCAATTGCTATTGGAATACTTGCTGCCACTAAGCAAATTCAAACTACCAAACTTGAAGACTATATGATCTTAGGAGAATTAAGTTTGGACGGTGGTCTTCGTCCTATAAAAGGAGCTTTACCCATCGCTATTCAAGCAAGAAAGGCAAAGTATAAAGGTATCATTTTACCAAAGGAAAATGCCAGAGAGGCCGCTATAGTCAATCAATTAGATGTTATCGGTGTAGAAAATTTGGTTGAGGCTGTAGAATTTATGAATGGTATTCGGGATATTGAACCTATGATTATTGATACACGTGAAGAATTTGCATACCAACAAGTTGCATATGCAAAGGATTTCTCTGATGTAAAGGGTCAAGAAAATATTAAACGATCATTAGAAATTGCAGCAGCAGGAGGACATAATGTGATTCTTATTGGTCCGCCAGGTGCTGGAAAAACAATGTTGGCACAAAGACTCCCATCTATACTTCCACCTTTAACTCTTCAAGAAGCATTGGAAACAACTAAAATACACAGTGTTTCAGGTATATTATCTAAAGAAGCTGGTTTAGTGTCTATTAGACCATTTCGATCACCCCATCATACTGTTAGTGATGTCGCTTTAGTTGGGGGAGGATCTAATCCAAGTCCTGGTGAGATTTCTTTAGCACATAACGGAGTTTTATTTTTAGATGAATTGCCAGAATTTAAAAGAACTGTGCTAGAAGTACTTCGTCAACCGATGGAAGAAAGAAAAGTTACAATCTCAAGGGCAAAAGTGAGTATTGAATATCCATCTAGTTTCATGTTGGTGGCATCAATGAATCCTTGCCCATGTGGATTTTATAATCATCCCGAAAAAGAATGTGTTTGCGGACCAGGGATTGTCAAAAAATATTTGAGTAAGATAAGCGGGCCATTGTTAGATCGTATAGATTTACATGTAGAAGTTACTCCAGTATCTACCGATGATCTCATGGAAAACACGAAGCTCGGTGAAAATTCAGCCACCATCCGAGCCAGAGTATTAACTGCAAGACAAAGACAGGAGGAGCGATACAAAGAGAATAAAGATTTGCATAGTAACGCACAAATTTCTAGCAGCATGGTCAAAGATATCTGTCAAATAAATCAAGCTGGAACAATTTTATTAAAAACCGCAATGCAAAAGCTTCAACTCTCAGCTCGTGCATATGATCGAATCCTTAAAGTAGCTCGAACTATAGCAGATCTAGCTGATTCCGACGAAATTAAAATAGAACATCTTGCAGAAGCTATTCATTTTAGAAGTTTGGATAGAGAAAGTTGGGCCGGGTAAATAAATTTTTATGGTTGCAAGTAAGTTAAAGAAAAAAAATCTTAAAATTGAATTTCATTATATTGAGGTAACTGTAGGCATTGAAGAAAAAAAGATTTCAAAATGGATTAATCATGTCGTTCAACAACATCAAAAGGATCCAAATGAGTTAAACATTATTTTTTGTAATGATGAATACCTACTTGAAATTAATAAACAATATTTGAATCATGATTATTATACCGACATTATTACTTTCCCCCATAGTGAAGAAGAAGTATATGGTGATTTATATATTAGTATAGATCGGGTACGCGAGAATGCAAAAAATTTATGCATAGACCAAGAACTTGAAATCCTCCGTGTGATCATTCATGGAGTATTACATTTGTTAGGATTTAAAGATAAAACAAAAAAGGAAATTGAAGTCATAAGAAAAAAAGAAGATGAGGCAATTTCTCTTTACAAAAAAGAGTTTTTGTTAGAGCATCATTATTATGATCAAGTATATGAAATCGTATCAATGATTCCTAAAGGAAAAGTTACAAACTATGGTGCTATTTCAGATTTTTTAGCCTTAGGTTCAGCTCGAATGGTTGGATATGCATTGAACCAATTGAAAGGACATCACCGAGATCATATTCCAGCGCATCGCGTAGTAAATGCAAAGGGAGAATTGTCTGGGAAAAATTATTTTGGTGGCAATATTATGCAAGAGCTATTAGAGGCAGAGGGCATTTTGATTGAAAAAGATAAAATTATTAATTTCGATCAACATTTTTGGAATCCGAAGTTTATCTAATTATGACTAAACTAAGATTTTTATTTATAATTGTACTTCTTCCCTATTTTGGTTTTGCACAGAATTCAATTCTTGGTGTTTGGCAAACGATTGATGATGAGTCAGGGGAGGCAAAATCACATGTTGAGATTTATGAGAAAAATGGAAAAATTTATGGAAAAGTAATAAAACTTCTCCCCGCAGCAACTGTAAAAATTTGCAACAATTGCCCTGGAGAAAAGAATGGAAAATCTCTTATTGGAATGGATATTTTATGGGAGTTGCGTCCCTACAAGAATTATTGGTCTTATGGTCAAATCATTGATCCAAAGAATGGTAAAATTTATTCAGGTAGCGTTTGGTTGGAGGGTGATCAATTAAAATTACGCGGCTACATTGGAATTTCATTAATTGGTCGAACACAAATTTGGCATCGTGTAAAATAAAGATACTATTGTAATTTAAAATTTTGTTGTTACTTATTGTTTAATAAATTTTTGGAGATAGGTTTGATTGTCTGACTCACATTGTAAATAATATATTCCAGATTTTAATTTTGAAATAGACAGATGATTGGATTGTTGATTTGCGTTCTGGTATATAATTTTGCCTTGCAAATCTGTTATTTTGACATAGTTTAATTTTTCAGGACCATTTATATTTATTTCATCATTAGCTGGACTTGGAAAAATTACGAATTTGGATGACGCGTTAGTTTTTAAAACATCTGTAGTCGTTTGAATTTCTCCTATACGATATTTTACAGTTCTACTTGCAAAATCTTCCCAAACAACAAAAATTTTATTTTGAGTGAGTGCAACATCTGCATTATCAATATTTAACAGCGCTACAGTATCATAAGTTGATGGAAATCCTTCCTCTATATTTCTGGTATATAACAATGGCAGCTGTAGTTTATTGGAAACATCTTGTTTCCACACAATTGCAGCAGATTTTCCGTATTTTGCAATTCTTGGAAAGTTTTGATTATTCAAGCCAACAAAATAAGACAATAGAGATGAAGTTTTGATATGTTTAGCTTCACTAAGAGTTGTTTTGCTTAAATATGCTAAGGTGCGTCCACCTGAACCGCTCATGAATACACTATAAACAGTATCATTGACAATGATTGCATCTGGACCACTCGAAGGACAAGAGGAGATGTTCCACCTTAAATTATCTACATTACATGCGTTTGAAAAGGTTTTCCCACTATTGTAAGAAACTGACATCCAACTGTCGCGAATATTTTTATTATTATCTCGATATAACAACACACAATTCTCTTTTTCTGAAATTAAAACTCCAGGACAACAATCACAAACTTCTTCGGAACCAAACCAATTACTTGCTTTTATATCTTGAAGGAAAGTAAGTCCAAAATCAGTTGATTTCGATACTACCCAGCGCGAATCTTTAAAGCTACTATTGAATTTCATAAAAGCTACTATTGCACTTCCGTATTGATCTGTAGATACGGTAGGAAATCGAGACAAACTATCAGCTATTTTGTCTATTCGAATCAAAGTAGAAAATGATTTTCCACCATCAAAGGAACTTGTTAAAAAAATACCAGAATTTGAATTGTTTTCTGGTGTTTGTTTCATGACAATATATATTGTATCACCATGTGAGGCGATGTCGGGTCCCATCCATGAAGCTGTGGCTACAGTTATATTTTGATTTAATTTTGTTGGAACTGCAAATTTATTTCCATCCCAATATGAACTATGTAATGATGCATCACTATCTCTACCCCACACCACAACAGGCGATTCATCTCCATTTAGGACAATACGTGGGTGGTTATTTCCAAAACTACTAGTTGCTAAATCTTTTGTAGCATTCCATTTTATTTGCGATTGCGAAGTTAATGTGCAGCTAATCATAACTAATAGAAAAGTATGAGATATATTCATCATGAATTTCTTTAATTTAAACAAATGTAAGCATTTCTACGCTAAAGTGAAAAATTGAATTTTATTTTACCAGTTAACACTTAGATTTTTTTTGTTATACTTTGATTGATTTCCAACGTCCTTTTATAAAATAGAAATAAGCTATAATTGCAATCAAAGATTCTGCAATGGGAATCGCAATAAAAGCGCCAACATAAGATAAACTTGTGTAATTAATTAAAATATAAGCTAGTGGAATTTGAAAAAACCAAAAACCAATGAGGTTTATCCATGTTGGTGTTTTAGTATCTCCAGCACCATTTAAAGCTTGAAGGATCACCATTCCTATGCCATAAAAAATATATCCAGTTCCAATACTTCGAAGTGCTAAGACACCGGGTTGAATTACATTGGGATCATTGCTAAAAAATGAAATAATTGGATATGATAAAAAGATAAAGATTAAGGTAACAAAAGCCATAAAGATGATATTGTACTTCATTGTAAGAAGTACACTTTTTTCTGCACGTTCGATTAATCCTGCACCCATGTTTTGGCCGATAAGAGTTGCAGCGGCATTACTTAAACCCCAAGCGGGAAGGATAAAGAAAACAACATTTCTTATTGCAATTTGATAACCAGCTGAGATATCTGTTCCGCCTGATTCAGAAATGAATTTTGCCAATATAATCCATGATCCTGATGCGATTATAAATTGAAAAGTTGCAGGCCAAGCTAAAGCTGCTATTTTTTGTATTGTATCCCATTGTGGCAAAAAATCTTTCATTTGTAATCGAATTAATCCTTTTCCGAAAAATAAATGATATAATTGATAGCAAACTCCAGAAGCTCTGCCAATGGTTGTAGCAATAGCTGCTCCTTTTAATCCAAATCCATTCCAACTTCCTATGCCATAAATAAAAATTGGTACAAGCAAAATATTAATTAAACTGGCAAGCCAAAGACTTCGCATGGCAATTGCTGCATTGCCAGCTCCTCGAAATATTCCATTGATTAAAAACAAGAAAACAATACCCAAATTGCCGATAAACATAATTTGAGTAAAGACTGTCCCTTCACGGATTACTGCTTCAGAGCCACCCATAAATCGTAAGATGTCGGATGCATAAAAATATCCAAAGAAGCTTATAAAAAGAGAGACAAAAAAACCAAAAATCATGGATTGTGCAGCTGCAGTTCCAGCTTCGCCAGGATTTTTTTCACCAACCCTTCTCGCAATTATTGCAGCAGCAGCTGTACTAAGTCCAATAGAAACGCTATAAACTAAGGTCATTACAGATTCAGTAAATCCGACTACTGCAATCGCATTAGACCCCAATTTGCCTACAAAAAAAATATCAACAAGTGCAAATACTCCTTCAAGGCTTAGTTCCAAAATCATAGGTATGGCCAATAAAAAAATCGCTTTGTTTATTGAACCTGTAGTATAATCATAGCTTTCACCTTGTATTGCCTCTTTGAGTAAACTCCAATATTTTTTCAAAACTTATAAATTCAAAATCAAAGGTAGTCAATCCAATACATATCTCGAATTACTACAGTAAAGTATTAATTAATTATTCACTATCACTATCTAATATATAATATTTAAATAAAATTTGAAAATATAGTCCGTAAATATGATCTTAATGCAACTTTTGTGGTTCGAAGGTACCTTATAAGAATAAATTTAAAGATGACAAGGTATAGAATATTTATTTACTTTTACTTGCTTACTTTTTTTGCTTGTTCAAAAGAAGCTGGGTCAGGAGGTTTTGCCGAAATTAGTGGAAGAGTTTATGCTTATAATTTGAATTCTACTGGCGGTATTGCAGATTCCTCATATATTGGGGACGAACGAATTTTTATTTCATATGGTGATCATACAATCATTGATGATGAAGCAAGAACATCTTATGATGGTTCTTATCGATTTAATAACTTAAACAAAGGAGACTATACTGTTTTTATTTTTTCGTATTGTGGAAAATGTCCATTAAATCAAGAAGTAATTCTAAAAAAAGTAACCATTACGGAGAAGAAGCAAGATGTAAAACTTGATGATTTTAAAATATTTATCAATTAAATATGGATAGTACCGCAGTGATCGATTCAATATTGAATAGTTCTCAATATTTTAATTTTACACCAGGAAATTTACAAGATTTTATCTTTCGTTTTATTTTAAATATCGTTTCTGTAATTATTCTTGTGCGATTTATATATTATCCTAGACATCGCAATAAAGATTATGTTTTTACTTATTTCGTATTCAACTGTCTCATCTTTTTAGTTTGTTATTTATTGAATAATGCAAAGATGATGTTTGGGGTTGCATTTGGATTATTTGCCATATTTTCAATATTAAGGTATCGCACAGTGAGTATTCCTATACGTGAAATGGGTTATTTTTTTACTTGTGTTACTTTAGGAATTATAAATTCTATGACGAATTACCAAGAGCATTTCTATGAGATTTTGTTTTCAAATATTATTGCCATTTTACTTATTATTATTTTAGATAAATTCTTTTCTGTTGAGCGGGAGAATTTTCAAATTATGGTATATGATAAATTGGAATTAATCAAACCTGAAAATAAAACCTTACTCATTGAAGATATTAGAAACAGAACAGGACTTCCAGTGATTAATACAAAGATAGAACGCATCGATCTTTCCAAGAATCTTTGTAGACTTAAAGTCTATTTTAGTATTGACAGCAAGGAGATTGATTCTCTCGAAAGTACGCAAGATGATGATGATGATTAATCGAGGAATTTTTGCATTGTATATTATCTTTCAATCTTATCTTGCTATTGGGCAACAGATTGATGATCAACAATTATGGCTCAATATGAATCTCAAATCTGAGATCAATAATCGATGGAGCGTTGAGATATCTCCAGAGATTCGATACAACAAAGGTATGCAAGGATTTAAAAATTTCAATTTTCAAATTGAGCCTGCTTTTCGCATTGTTAAAGATTTATTTGCTGATATTTCTTATCGCATTTATACAAATAGAACAACAGATGATTACAGAATTCAGATGGGTCTTACTTATAAGTCAAAATTTAATAACAACATTAGATGGAATTCAAGATTGAGTTATTATTTTGATACAAAGACTTTTGATTCTGATTATTTTAATGAATATCCTGTAGAGCGTGTATTGCGAATTCGAAATTCAGTTTCAAAGCAAGTAAAAAAATTCAGTTTCGCTGCTATTTCTGATTTGAGATTTAGGATAAATGCAAATAGCACGGAAAATTTTAACACCAACAGATATGGTATAACTTTTGAATATGAATTCCACAAAGGACATTCTTTTCAGTTGAGTAATTTAATCAATACTAAATATAGCAAAACTTCAAAAACTGACTATATCCTAAGTTTAAACTATAGTTATGAATTTAAATTAAGAAAACTTCTTAAGACTATTAAAAAAAAGAGTAGGCAAATGAAGATTTCCTAAATTTTTTATAGGATGTAACGAAAATATTCGATATTTACATCCTTAATTTAGGAATCATGAAGTTTAGATTGTCTTTTCTATTTGTACTATTATTTTGTTCTCTCATTCGTTTGTTTTCTCAGCCCGATCAACATATTGGATGTCATCATGCGACGTTGGCTCAGCATACAAAGGCCCCTAGCATTGATGATCTACTTTTAATGGAGAATTCAAATCGAAGAAGTGATTCTATTGATATATTGAATTATTCAATAAATTTGGATATTTCTGATTATGTTGGGAAAAAAATAAATGGATTTACTGAGATTACTTTCAAAACTCGTTTACCGAATATCGAATCAATTAGCTTAGATCTAAGAGAGTTAAATATTAGTGCGATTATTTATAAGAATGAAAACATTACATTTGATTATGATGGAGAATTGATTCGAATTCCATTTAAAGAAATGTTGCCAATAAATCACACAGCAAAAATTGTAGTTTATTATAACGGTGTACCAAGTCGAGATCCTGTTTGGGGTGGATTTTATTTTGAAAATGACTATATTTATAATTTGGGTATTGGGCTTTCTTCTACACCACCTAATTTTGGCAAAGTTTGGTTTCCGTGTTTTGACAATTTTGTAGAGAGGAGCACATATGACTATATTATAACTACGAATCCAAGTATGAAGGCGTATTGTGTTGGTAGTTTTATTAGTGAAGAAATATTGGCAAATGGTAAAATAAAGAGACATTATTCTATGTTAGACCAAATACCAACTTACCTGTCAAATATTGCTGCAGCAAATTATGCTGTTTCAAAATATACACATCAAGGTAAATATGGACCTATACCAGTAGAGTATATTGCAAAACCTGCAAATATAGCTCAAATGGGTACGCAATTTGCAAACATGCCAAAGGCAATTGATGCATTGGAATTTTGGTTTGGTAGATATAGATTCGAACGAGTGGGGTATGTTGCTACTACAGTTGGTGCCATGGAGCATCCGACGAATACTGCGTTTCCGATAAGTAGTATTACACAGGGTCAACAAAGTTCTGTGGAACAAACGATGGCACATGAGTTAGGTCATCATTGGTGGGGTGATCTAACGACATTGGATGATGCTAGAGATATGTGGATCAAAGAGGGCACCGCAGAATATAGTAGTCATTTATTTCAAGAATATACATATGGTAAAGAACATTTTATCCGAGCTATAAAAGGAAATTTAAGCGATATTATTAAAAATGCGCATCGAAGTGATGGTGATTTTTTACCATTGTCACCAATGCCTTATGAACATACATATGGTACTCATACTTATCGGAAAGGCGCCGCAATGATTCATAATATGAGAACTTATATGGGTGACACCATTTTCAGAAAAGCATCGCATACAGTATTTGATAGTTTGACAGGCAAGTCGATGAATGCATATGAATTTAGAGATTTTCTCAATAAAAATTCTGGTGTAGACATGACTGATTATTTTAATGATTTTATTTTCAATCCTGGTTATTTGGGTGTATATATCGATTCTTTTTTTGTAGATGACCAAAATGTTTTAACCGTTTATTTACATCAAAAATCTTATCGTGCAAATCATTTGGGCAATAACATTCCTATTTTATTAACTGCCTACAATGAGCAATGGAAAAGAATTGAAAATCAGGTCAGAGTTTCAGGTGAAAACACAAAAATTTCGTGGATTTTGCCCACAGGTTTTGATCCAAAAATGATTTTGATAAATGAAAGGCAAAACCTAAATTTAGCGGCAATTCAAAGCAATACTGTCTTAACTAAATCCGGAGCTGCTAATTTTGGATTAATTGATATGACATCGTTGAATGTTTCGTCGCTTACTGATTCTATACTGATCAATATAGCACATCATTATGTGGGGCCTTCAGGTACAGAACATCGTGCAACAAATTTAGAGAAAATATCAAACACTCATTTTTGGCAAGTCAATGCGATTTCTCAAGGTGTTTTTCAATTATCGACTATTTTGGAATACAATGGTGTGGATAAATTCAATTTGGATTTTGATTTGATTCCAGCAAAAGAGGATAGCTTACTTTTGGTTTTTAGACCCGATTGGAAATCCCCTTGGGTGGAATATCCATTTTATAATAAATTAGGAACAAATTTGACAGACAAAAAAGGTTTATTGAGAGTAACAAAATTGTTGCCAGGTGAATACACCATGGCATATGGTGCACATGTGTCAGTAGATAATGAAGATGTAGCAATAAATGAAATTAAAGTGCAACCAAATCCAGTATTAAACAAAGTTTTAATTACTGACAAAGATCAGCCAATTGATCGTATTTCAGTTTATTCTTTGCAAGGAAACTTATTGCTTCAAAATACTTCTTTACATTCGCATCAAGTAGAAATGGATCTTTCCAATTTACCACAAGGAATATACGAATTTATTTTAGAATACAAAAATGGTAAGGATCGTAAAGTTAAGCTCTTAGAAAAATTGTAACACATGAAATATATTGTATTTACAATACTGATGTTTTTTTATTGTTTTTCTGCATTCGCAAATCCCAGAGATACAAGTGTGTATAAAGTGAAATCTCAGAAAGAAAGTAGATTTTATTTTTATTGGGGATATAATAGGGCATTTTTTGCATTAAGTGATATTCACTTTAAAGGACCGAATTATGACTTTACCTTATACGATATAAGTGCAGCCGATCGTCCCTCGAAATTTGGGGCGGTATATGTTAAACCGAGTACGATTACTATCCCACAGTATAATTATCGGTTAGGTTATCGCCTAAACAATCGATGGACAATTTCGCTTGGAATGGATCATATGAAATATGTGATTCGTAATCATCAAAAAAGTACAATTTCTGGATACATTGATTCACTTGAGTCAAAGAATTATAGTGGTCAGTATCAAAATGACACGATTACTATTCGTAATGATTTTCTTCAGTTTGAACATACAGATGGATTGAATAATATATCTTTGGATATTGAATATTCATTTCTCAAAATTCCGCTTTATAAAAATAGTTTGCGTTTGAATTTCATAGGATCTTTCGGGGGACTCGTGGTTATTCCTCGGACAGATGTCACTATATCAGGATACAGAGTGAATAATAAGTTTCATCTTTCAGGTTACACATTCAATGCGAAATTGGCACCAAGAATCGAATGGAAATCAAGATTATTTCTTGAGTCTACGATTCGCTGCGGCTATATGATTTTACCAGATATTTTGGTAAATACGAGTGATGCCATTCGAGCTGATCAGAATATAAGTTATTTGATGTATTCTTTAGCAGTTGGTGTATATTTTTAGATGTAATTTTTGAAACAGTAAGTTTGTAAAATCAGTATTCTATAATAAAGTTACTTATACTTTTTATCTACTTGCAAATAGTTTTAGCAATATTTAAAATCTCAATATGAAATCGATTTCTTTCAATCCATTCCCAGTCCTAAAAACGGAAAGACTAACTCTTAGACAACTTTCTATCGATGACGACAAAGAGATATTTTTACTTCGTTCCGATATGGAAGTGAACAAGTATATTGATAGAGACCCATGTGGTACCATTGAAGAAGCAAGAAAATTTATTCAAAAAATAACTGAATTTGTTGATCAAAATAATGGAATTTATTGGGCAATTACACTTGAAAACAATAATTTGGTTGGCACAATCTGTATGTTTAATTTTTCATATGAAATTAGTCAAGCTGAAATCGGGTATGAATTATTGCCAACTTTTCAGGGGCAAGGAATAATGCATGAAGCGATAACAAAAGTAATTGAATATGGAATTCATAATATTGGATTAAAATCAATTGAAGGATTCACTCATATTGAAAACCTTCCCTCTTCTAAACTTTTAGAAAAATGTAATTTTAAGAAACAAGAAGAAAAGGATAGCAATTCAAATGAACTATTTGTGTTGTATAAACTTAGTACAGTCTGAGCCGAAAAAGTAACATGGAAAGATTTTTAAATTCTACTTTCCAGTTGCAGCAAATTTCAGAAAGACTAAGGATTAACTTTGTCAATTTTACTCCCTATCTTTGCAGTATGAAATTATTAGTTTTGCTTTCTTTTTGTCTTGGTGTACTTGCTGAGATAGCAGCACAATCAGATACAATGCAATGGAAAAAAGAGCTAGA
>Ga0138256_10007197_pt1 | contig 11757 bp, 10 predicted proteins | sample KNB2016incub_MG_FD_105486 | JGI IMG/M metagenome (GOLD analysis project Ga0138256, IMG submission 105486) | Active sludge microbial communities from wastewater in Klosterneuburg, Austria - KNB2014incub_MG | ecosystem: Engineered > WWTP > Activated sludge > Unclassified | place: Austria...
GCGGTTCCGACTCTGCGTCTTTGCGGCTCTGCGGGAGCATTCTTATTTGCACCACGACATCCGCCTTCTCGCCATGCGGTTTCGTCACGGCAACCGACGAGATCGCCCCCGGCTTATATCCCATAAACCCAAGCCAAACCACCGCCTCCGCATCCGTCCGCCATGCATTAAACTTAGCCGCGATCTCATCCTCATTCGCAAACCCGCCCTTAGCCGTCCGCGACCCCAACTCAACCGCCTCGGCCCGATCCGACGCAGACACCACATCCTGGCCAAATAGCGGCCCGGCCAAAACGAACACCGTCAATAGAAATGCGGCTAGCCGCCAATGGTTAATCATCAAGCGGGCTGCGCACAAAACTCTTGTTTTTCAAAACGTGCGTATATATCTGCGTCGTCTTAACGTCCTTATGGCCTAAAAGGTCCTGAACGGTTCGAATATCATAATGATTTTCAAGCAGATGCGTGGCAAAACTGTGCCGAAAGGTATGGCAATTTCCGTGTTTAATGATTTGGCACTCGTCCATTGCCTTCTTTACGGCCTTCTGAATCGTTGTTTCGGACGTGTGGTGTCGCCTCGGCTTAGCGTCCTCGCGGGTCGGCGAGATCTTCGTCGATGGAAAGACATATTGCCATTTCCACTCATGGCCGGCGTTTGGATATTTTCTGTCAAGCGCGAACGGCATCCACGCTTCGCCTAATCCGAGGCTCAAGTCCTTTTGATGAATAAAACGAGCCCTCGCCATCTGTCTCTCGAGTCCCTCGTGCAAAGATTCAGGCAGAATTGTTATACGATCCTTTGCACCCTTCGCATCGCGGGCCGCAACAGTGCCAGCCTCAAAGTCTATGTCTTTTATCCGCAGTCTAAGCGCCTCAGACAGCCTTAATCCCGAACCATATAACAAACTCGCCACCAACTGCGGCACACCTGACATATGCTCGATAATGGCCTTCGCCTCGGCCGCCGAAAATACGACCGGAAGATGTTCGGACCGTTTGGCTCGGACAACGCCCTCTATCCGCGGCAACTCGATCGCGAGAACATCTCTATACAAAAACAATATCGCAAATAATGCCTGATTCTGTGTGGATGCCGAAACCTTTCCCCGCACGGCCAGATCAGTCAGAAACGCCGTTATTTCGTCAGCCCCCATTTCCGCCGGGTGCCGCTTGTTGTGAAACAAAATATACCGCTTGATAAAGTTGTGATAGGTGTCCTCTGTCCTGTTGCTCAGATGCCTCGCGCGAGCGACCATCCTCACCCGATCCAATAATTTTGGCTCGTTCGGCGGTTCCATGCTATCCTCGCAATCCAATACAAATTCTGACTGTATATAAGCTTCTTATGCAGAAAAGTTTCTGTATAATACATCAAAACGAGTAATTGAGCAGAACGAATGGTTCCGCTCAATCATAAGTTGGGTGCTTTTGGGTAAATTTTAGCGTGACGGAAAATGAAAATATCAAAAGGCAGCAAAATCGTTATCGCCCTTGTGCTTTTTATCGGCGGACTTTTTGCAGCTTTTTATTATCTGTTTGCGCCCAAAACCATTCAAAGCAAAACAAACCCAAAAGGTTCGCATACTGCTACGCTTGTCCGTCATCAAGGAATTGATGTAAATTTCAAAGTGCTTGCTGACGGTGAGCGTGTTTATTATTCGCCAGACTTTGCGCCCGTCGAGTTTGACTTTCGAGAACAAATTGCGTGGGATAAAACTGGAAACATTATCATTTTGGAAGTCGCTGGAAAACGGCTCTTTGCTTATGACGCGGAACAAAAGCGACAGCTTACGGACAGTGAATTGCTTTCTGTTGAATACACTCCGTTTTCAGAATATTGGTATGAAGGCAAACTTCCTGAAGAACAAAAGCGTTAGGAAAATAACGCCGCACCCAACAAGTTATTGGACGTGAGGGCGAAACAGCGTCCTTGTTATCACGTTGCGCGGTTTATTTGGTGTTGACTTCTGGCGGTTTCGCCCCACGTCAACGCCGCCGTTCGACAGCTTCCCTTAAAATTTAGACATTTTGATTTTGAAAAATTTGTATTTTAGCTTGAATCTGACAATCGAAAAGCGCATCATTTAGGCGTGAGCCTGTTTGAAGTCATCAGCCGAATCGAAGGCATCGAAATAATCGCTGTCGGCAATAAAATTCGTGACCTCGAATGGTTGCGGAAAAATTATGGCTCTGGACGCTGGCGGAAATTGAAAGGATTTGCCCGCGTTCGTTTTCTTGATGACGGTGAAGAATTTGATGCCGAGTTGCACTGGTATGAAGCGCACGGCATCGGCAAAGTCGAAATGAAAATCAAAGACCTTTTCGATTGAAGATTATGAGTATTAAACCGCAATTTGCAATTTGTGTGAAAAATGAAGAGTATCCGGCTTCATTACAACTATGGAAAGTTTATCGTGTCTTGCCCGACGAAAAGGGAGCTCGACATAATATGTTGAGAATAGTTGACGAATCAGGCGAAGATTATCTTTTTTCCGCCAGTTACTTTGTTCCGGTAGAGTTGCCGCAAGCAGCCGAATCAGCACTTCTGGCATCGGCTTGAACGGATGTCAACGAGCCGCCCAACAAATCAAAGGCCGCGAGGGCGAAACAGCGACTTTGTTATCGAAGGTTTTTGGTTACTTTGGAGTTGCGTGTAATCGGTTTCGCCCCACGTCAATGCCATCGTTAGGCGGATTTGCGTGAAATCGAACAGACTTTTTCTTGACACTTTTTCGTCGTTAGTTGCGGTTGAATTATGAATCAACTAACACGAATCACGTTCGATCAGAAAGTTATGGGCGGCAAGCCTTGCATTCGCGGCTTGCGGGTTACCGTCGGCGCGATCGTCGGGCTGATTGCAGCCGGACATTCATTCGCTGACATTCTAGAAGCCTATCCGTATCTTGAGGAAGAAGATTTGCGCGAAGCCCTGGCTTACGCAGCGTGGCGCGTGGAAGAGATCGAAGCTCCGCTTGTCGCCGCATGAAAATTCTGATTGACATGAATTTGTCGCCTGATTGGACGGCGGCTTTTTCGGCCGAGAACATTGAGTCAATCCAATTGGTCAACGGATGGCGACCCGCGAGCCGAAGATACGGAAATAATGGATCACGCGCGAGCGAATGATTATGTTGTTTTCACGCACGACCTGGATTTCGGAACAATTCTGGCTTTGACCCAAGCGGCGAGTCCGAGTGTCGTGCAGGTTCGCACCCAAGACATTTTGCCGTCGCACCTCGCTGCTACCGTTATTGCGGTTTTACGCACAAATCAAGGATCTTTAGAACAAGGCGCACTGATCGTCGTGGATGAAGGTCGAGCGCGAGTGCGGATATTGCCGTTGCAGAGGCACTCCTAAGACGCGATTCGCCGCCCAACAAATCAATTGACCTGAGAACGCGGGCCGCGACTTTCTTATCAGCGTCTTTGGTTTATTCGGAGTTTCGTATAGGCGGTTTCGCCCGCGTCAACGCCGCCGTTGGCTATCTTCCTTTCGTTATTGTTGATCCTTGTCAAAAATAGTATTTTGGCGATTATGCCAAAATTTTTCCTTAAGATCATTTTGTCGGGAAAGCGGTCCGGTCTAGTGCTTGTCGGCCTGTTGCTTATATTTTCATCGACCGCTTTTGCTCAGACTCTGCCGGTTGCTCCAAAGCCCACGGGAAGTTACAGCGTCGGGACGCAAGAATTTTCTTTGATCGACAATTCGCGTCCCGAAACGTTGACTGACGATGTCAATGACAAACGTGAGCTTTACATTCGCGTTTGGTATCCGGCACAGAATGTTCCCGCAGATGCCAAACCGCAGCCGATCTTCGGCAAACAAACGAAAGAGATCGCCGAAGTCCTCGCCGCAAGCCTGCGTTTGCCAAAAGGAGCACTGAATTTTCTTGCCCTTGTCCCGTCACATTCTTACCCTGACGCGCCGATCGCCGCGAAAGGCAAATTCCCTGTTATCATCTTTTCGCACGGCTATTACCAGGGTTTCGCCGCACAGAATGCCGTTCAAATGGAAGAATTGGCGAGCCACGGCTATGTTGTTTTCAGCATCGGGCATACCTACGAAACGGTCCTCAACGTTTTTCCTGATGGCCGCGCGGTTCCCGCCGGAAAGCCGTTGCTGTTCGAACCGAATTCAAAAGCAAACGAATTGACGAAAGCATATACCGAGTCAAAGACCGCAGCAGAAAAGGCCGCCTACGCCAGACAGCTCGTTTTGCTTTCGCCGGCAATCGACCGTTTGCGTGTTTGGACGGCCGACGTCGCTTTTGTAATGGACGAGATCGAACGGATGAACGCGGGCAAGGCCAAAAGCATATTTGCCAATAAACTCGATCTTAAAAGGATAGGCGTAATGGGAATGTCCTTTGGCGGAGCGGCCGCCGGACAAGTTTGCCTCAAAGACAAAAGATGCCGCGCCGGGATAAACATGGACGGCCGACAACACGGCGACCTTTACGCAAACGGGTTAAAACGTCCGTTTATGTTCATGAACAACGAAACACAGGATACCGGGATCAACCGTGATATCTTTCAAGCGGCCCGATCGGATGCCTACTTTGTGACGGTCAAGGGCGCGAAACATTTAAATTTCTCCAACTTTAACCTGTTTTCCGCACTAGACCGCGGAAACCAGATCTTAGGCAAAATTCCCGGCGACCGAATGGAGAAAATAATGAGCACCTATACTCTGGCATTTTTCGACAAGTATTTGAAAAACATTGACTCGCCAACGCTTGAAAGTTCGCCGTCTGACTTTGCCGAAGTCGTTTTTTCAGCTAAGCGTTAAAATAACGCGATCCGAGAACAATACATCAGAGATGATGTGCGAAAATGGCGATCTTTTTATCGGCGTAACTTTCTAATCGACCGTCGAGTGCATTTGCTTTCGCCACATGTCATATCAAACCCCGTGCATTTCATTGCCTGTCAGGAGTTTTTTAGAGTGTCTAGAAATCGTGTCCTTCATATTTCATTTTCCATTTCCGCTACTTTCGTACTGTTAACGACGGCCGCAAGTTTTTGTCTGGGTTCGCCGGGCGCGGATGAATTGCTTAAACGAAAAGGCTTTGTTTGGAAATCGACTGTTACCCAACATTTCCGCTTACACTTTGAGCCGGAAACCTTGGCCGAGACCCGCATCGAAGATCTAAAGCGTTGGCAAGTGCAAGCTTTCGCCAAAAATTTACAACTGCTGAAGGCCGCCGAATATTCATTTCAAACCGATATCTTTATTGTCAGCTCGCGCGAGCGGATGAAAAGGCTGACCGGTGACGAAACCAACGGTGTCGCCTTCCCGAGCACAAAGGTCATTTGCTTTGTATTTAATGAGAAAATTAACGCATCAGGCTCACACGAACTGATGCACGTAATGGCGAGAAATGTTTGGGACGGCAAACCTAAAGCATGGATCGGCGAAGGCATTGCGGTATATGCGGATGATATTTGGGGCGGCTATCAACTCCACGATCTGAACAAGCATCTTTTGCTCGAGAAGAAACTGGTCCCGCTTGAGAAATTGATCGAGGATTTTGGAGACTATTCAGACTTGATAACCTATCCGCAGGCCGGAAGTTTCGTCAAATATCTTTACGAGCAGTATGGCATTGATAAGATCAAGGATGTATGGAAACATGGTTCGGCCAAAGATCTAAAGCAAGTGCTGGGAAAGGACGTTCAGACGTTGGAAAAAGAATGGCACGGCAGCCTAATGAAAGCTGACGCGACAAAAGTTAAATATCGCGTTTCGCCCGAACGATAAGCTCGGCACAGATTCGCCGTCCCTCTCAATGAACGTGAAGCTCCTAATTTACTGCCGGTATCTTTTGTTTCCTTAACTGCATATATCATTCGCGGCGCGTCAAGACACCTTGACCGTTTGGCACTATTATTATCACTCGATCGGGATCTCTATGGATGCAAATAAAATTAACTCGCTGGCCAGGGCCACCCTGGATGGTTCGTTGCCGTTTCCACAGGTCGTTGCCGAACTTATTGCAAACGACGTGGAGTATTACCACGTCGATTATGCCGCAAGTTCATTTACTTTCTACAGTGCTGCAGGAGCAGTCGTAACATCTGCACTTCCATTTGAAGGTTTGCCTTCGATCGCGTTAGTGTTTGATGCAGCGGCGCTAAAGGCAGCAATTATCGCCAGCCAGCAACAAGGGCAAAAGTTTCGCCAATTTTCCGAGCGGGCAATACTTGCCGGCGTTCAAGGCTATTTTGCGTTCCTGATCGGACAGCGGGTAACCTATTTTGGCCGCCTCGGAGACCAGCATATTGAGTGGTTCCCAGGCGCCGGCCCAAGCGGCAACTAGCCGTCAGCAGATGATGACCTTGCTTAGCGGCAAAAATTTCCGCATCTATTGGGCAGCAGGGTAAGGTTGCCGGAGTTTTAAGTTAGCGTTAGAACGAACCAAACGATGGCACACTTTCGTGTTGAGGGTTTTTCCGTTTTGCTAGACGGCTATGGGGCCGCTTACAGATCATGACCGCAGATGCAGTTGACTCTAAACGTGAATTCCTACTTTTTTGGAATTGCCTGAAGTACGAACATTTGCTCTGGTGCATGGCCGATCTCGCGCCCGGCAGGTCTAAAATTCCTATAGCGTTTGCTTACCAAGCCGCTATGTATTAGAAAAAGGCCCTGGCCTGTTACGCAAGAATATACGAGTACACACGTCTAGTACTTCTGTGGAGGTTTAAAAAATATGAGCGAAATTAGTGATCTGGAACGCGATTTTCAAAATGAGCAGAAGGGCGAAGGCTCGTTGTCGGTTTTCATCACAAACGGCGAGAGTTCCGATTATATCGGATACAATATCAACCCCGAGGACGTCGAGGCAATTTATTTCGAAGGCATCGGTGTTCCCCGCTGGGAAAGCCTAAAGGCGGACTCTGTTGAAGAACAGACTGCGATGTATTGGGACCGATTCAATGAATGCATGGCCAAATTCCCGTTGATCGGACGCGTTCGCGACACCGATGTGCGGGTTGAATACACCGACGCCGAAGTTCCGGGACTGATCGACGAATGCCGCGGCATCTCAGGTTCGACCGATAACGCCAAGGCACTCCGTTCGATTGAAAAGGTTTCCCTTGCCGCAAACCGTGCAGTCGAAAATCAGGCGGGATTGAACTTCAAACCCAGCCAGCTTCCCGATTTCAATGGATTTTGACGGAAAGGAGCCTGGATGCGCAGAGACTGAGGATCGATGTATCGGGCCGAGACGTGATGCCTTTTCCGAAACGGATTCGTGAGATCGGGCGGCTGTTCTGAATCGTATGCCGGGATCCAAATTTGAGTTTGGACCGTAAGTTATGCTTACCGTCGTTTGCAGGTTAGATCAGACCCATATCCTGCCAGGTAAATGGCGTTGTCATGCGATCATCGCGGGATCCGACTGCACTATGGATTCGGCCCTGATCGACTCCATCGCGATGTCGTCGAATACAAAAATGCAGTCACGTCCGCATTCTTTCGCCCGGTACAATGCTTTATCGGCGGCCTTGATCAACTCTGACTCATTGGTATCCAATTGAGGGAAAAGTGTTGTGAGGCCGACACTCACGGTCAGTTGTCCGCTCGTCGCCGAGCCGGTGTGCTCGATGCCAAGATCTCTGACATTAGCAACCGCATTTTCCACTATCAGAAGCGAACCGGCCGCATCGGTCCCGCCCAAGACAAGAGCAAATTCCTCGCCGCCAAATCTCGCAACCAGGTCGGTCGGCCGCTTAACTGTCTCGGCAAATGCCTCGGCAACCCGCTGCAGGCAATCGTCGCCGGCCTGATGCCCGTAAGTATCATTGAAGCTCTTGAAATGGTCTATATCAAAAAGGGCCAGCGAGATCGGCGTCTTGAACCGGATCGCCCGGTGCCATTCGTCGGCAAGGAAACTTTCAAACCTGCGGCGGTTGCCGATGCGGGTCAACCCGTCAGAATTTGCAAGATTTACAAGTATTGCATTTGCCGCCGCAAGGTCGGCCGTTCGCTCATTTACAAGAAGCTCGAGCCGGCGTTCTCGGGCTTCCAACCGGCGAACACTTGCCTTCCAAACGAACAAAAGGACCGCCGCAAAACCAAGTGAACAAAGGATATAAAACAGCGTGGTCTGATAGAAGTACGGCCTGAACTCGATCGAGAGCTGCTCGCCGGTCTCATTCCAGACACCGTCGCTGTTCGCAGCCTTTACCTGAAAAGTGTATTTTCCCGGCGGAAGATATGAATACGTCGCGGTCCGTTCGGTTCCAGCGTCGATCCAACCCGGATCATGGCCGACGAGCCTGTACATAAACTTTGTCTGGTCCGATTTGATCAGGCTGATGCCTGTAAAACGGATCTCGACGTCGCGCTCGCCGGGCGGAACGTCGAGGCCGCCCTTGAAATCTACCGGCTCGCGTTCGACCAGCACCTCTTCAATGACCACAGTAGGCGGAAGCGGATTTGGCTTTTCGGCCGAAGGGTCAACGACCGCGATGCCGTCCTGGGTCGGAAACCAGAATTTTCCGTCCTCGGTACGCAAACTGGCCGGCTGGCGTCCGCCGTTGCACTCATTCGACAACATTCCGTCGCCCTTGCCGTATCCAACACTGTTGATCTTGCTTATCCTTCCGTCCGCCAGGTCGTTTAGCTCCTGACGCTTTACCCGATAAATACCCCGATTCGAACTGATCCAAAAATAACCGGCCTGATCTTCTTCGATCGCAAAGACGCCGCTGTTATAAAGTCCGTTGGCCTCGGTATAGTTTACGAACCGGCCGTCCTTGAACCGGCTCATTCCTTCATCGTAGGTCCCTATCCATAAAACTCCGTCGCCGTCCTCATAGATAGTGCGGACATAGTTGCCGGCCAGCCCTTCGTTCTTTGTATAGTTTGTAAACCGGCCGTTCTCAAACTTGCTCAATCCGCCGTAGCCGCCAAACCACAATGTCCCTTTCGAATCTTCGAAAATAAGGGTCATGAATTCATTTGGCAGCCCGTCCTTTGCAGAAAACTGGGCTGTCACCGTGTAGTCGTTAAATCGCAGCAGGCCCTTGTTCGTAGCCGCCCATACATTTCCCGCCCGGTCACCGCGGATCGCAAACACATGCGAACCCCTAAAGAGTATTTCAGCATTCCCGTCACGAACCAGATAAATGCCTCCATTCAGCCCAACCCACATTTTTCCCGACGGGTCTTCCCAGAAAGACTGTACCGACATTCGTCCCGGCCGCCATTTGTCCGCCGGGGCCGTACTCGCGGGCGAGCTAAGTTCGAGCGGGCGAAATTTGCCGTTGCTGTAAATGCTGAGGCCGCGACTGGTTCCGATCCAAATATCGCCCTTTCGGTCGCGATAAAGCGGATAAACCTCTGGATGATTTATGCCGTCCGCTGTTGAAAATGTCTTGACCACCTGCTTTCGACGGCGGAACAGCCCGCGGTCCGTTGCAAGCCAGCTGTTGCCTTCGCGGTCGTTAAATACCGATTGGATAGAACCCGACGTCAGTCCTTGTTCGGTTCCCCAAATTACTAGATCGTCGCCCTTTGCCTGGACCAATCCAATGCTTCGGCTGGCCGCTCCTCCGCTTGAGAACCAGACGCTTCCATCTTCTTCTTGCCAAAATGAATGATAGAGTGAATTTTGAGGCAGGCCCTCGCGTTCGCCGAATGTCTTCAGCCTTCCGCCTCGGATGCGATGGACGCGGTTTTCGCCGAGCCATAGGCTGCCCTCATGGTCAACAAACGTGTTGACCCTGTATGTCAGTTTGGTTAGGTCGATCGCTGTTTTAAATATCTGTCCGCCGCGATATTCGGCTACTCCTTGCACGCCCACGACCCACTTTGTTCCATCCGGCCCGTTGATCTCGATATCTTCACCAAAACTGGGACGCGTTTCCATGAACTCGAATTTGCCGTCGCGCATGCTGTACCAGCTTTTTGTTGTTCGATCCTCATCCTCGACCAAAAATTTGAGTATGCCGTCTTCATTCCGTTCGATCCGGTCAATGTAATGACCGGGAATCTGGTCCGAGGTCATCGAACTAAATATTCCGTTTCTGTAAACGGTCAATATTCCGTCTTCCATGGTGGATCCGTAAACCGTGCCGTCAACATCGCTGAAGATCCCCGTAAAACGATTGTTTATGATGCCTTTTGTATTGCTTTTGTTGAATGTTGAAAACCGAACGCCGTCGAACCGTACCAAACCGTCAAAGGTCGTAAACCAAAGATATCCGTCCGGCGTTTGCGTGATCTGCCTCACCCCGTTTTGAGGCAAGCCGTTATCAGTGTTCCATGAGTCAAAACGGTATTGGCCGCTCACGGAAAACGCAAACAGGAATGGTATGCACAGCAATATCCGCGGGTAGAAAAACGAGTTCATCGAAAAGGGGCGGGGCCGGTGAGGCTGGAGTCGGGGCCAAGAAACGAAAGAATGGCCCCAACCTATTAAATCAGGATACTATGTGTTAGTCAATAGATTTCATTGCACAACGTGTTTGCAACACTGGATTTAGCTTTCGGCCTCAGTACGCCTTTGTCACATCAACGCCGGTATAGTAATGCTTGATTATCTCGTCGGCCTTTACGCCCATTTTTGCAAGGCCGTAGGCGCCGTACTGGCACATACCAACGCCGTGGCCCCAACCGCGGCCGGTGAACGTATAGCCGGTGACAGTTGAGCCGGAGTAGCGTTTGTCGATGATAAAAAGCTGTTCCCTGAGACGGAGGGCCGAGCGGATCTGGCCGCCTTTTAAGGTTTTCACTCCGTTCGAGCCAATGATCTCAAGTTCAACGGCACGGCGCGAATAGCCTTTCCTCTTAATGTTCACATCGTATAGTGTGCCGATCCCGCGAACATATCGCGAAAGCCTCGACTGTACCGCTCCGGCACCAAGCGTTGTGCTCCAGTTTGTAAAAGGGGACATATTTTCTGCCACGGTCGGCATATCGGTCGGTTCGATCTCGAGGTACCAGACCGATCCGGCGGCATCGGTCTGAAACCTGACCGATTCGCCGCCGACCAACGCCGCCTCTCTGACCGGATAAACGTCCCCGCCGAATTTTCTGAAGAGAAATACGTCCGGCCTTATCGACAACTGTCTTTCCGACCTTCCTGATCTCAAGACAAGTTTGCCGTCAACTGTCGCCTTTGTCGTGCCATTTTGCAGTGAAGGCGTCCAGCTCTTCTTTTCGTAAATTTGCCTTATCAGCCGAAGCATCTTTGCCCGCGAAAATGGTTTTGGCGGTTTTAGCGTAAGGTCGGCATGGAGGGTGAAATAACCATCGCGAAGCAGCATCGCCAGATCAGCCCGCTTTTCTTTAGGTATCTCGGCAGCGTCATCAAATGAAAGGTGATAGTTTATGTCCGAATCGCTCAAAAGCGTATCGGCCGCGCCTGGCGTATATATGAATCCGGAAAGGATCTGTGCAAGTTCGACGGGCTTGGCTGTGTCCTTTGTTACATTCGGAAAAACCTTGCCGAATTTTCCCGCGATCTGATTGAGCCAATTGGACATTTCACCCTGCGTTGGAACATCCTCGAACCACTCGTCGGTCATTTGCGCGGTCGTCAGTGAAAAACCGTTCACCGCAAGCAGCGACATCCAGCGGACAAGTTCTAAATTCGCATCGTCGCGAAGTTTTGCGGGTTGGCGTACCGTTTTCACCAAAAACGGTTCGAAATGTCTGTGGCCTTCGAGCGAACATTCAACGCCGCGAAGGTAAGGTTCCGCATGGTCAAAAATGTTTTCCGAATTCTCGGTCCGGCCGCCGCA
>Ga0138256_10007198_pt1 | contig 11756 bp, 10 predicted proteins | sample KNB2016incub_MG_FD_105486 | JGI IMG/M metagenome (GOLD analysis project Ga0138256, IMG submission 105486) | Active sludge microbial communities from wastewater in Klosterneuburg, Austria - KNB2014incub_MG | ecosystem: Engineered > WWTP > Activated sludge > Unclassified | place: Austria...
GCACGTTTGGCGGGTAAATTTGGACAGGCTACGGATAAAAGCAGGTGGAATATTCCTGCACTTACTTCCTATATTCCATTCGATTTTAAATTGCTTGGATTGGATACTGTTGGAACATTTACAGTTTCGTTAACTCCGATCTCTTCTAACATTCAAACAACAGGAGCAGTAAAAACATTCAGTGGTTTAAATTTTAACTTATCGGTTGCTGACTCAATAACCATCACATTAAATTCAACTACATTACCCGGTGATGAAGTAAAATTTCTGTTAACCGTAAACAACGGATTGTATGACATATCTGATACCATTATAAAATATTATGGTCCTGCCGTGACGCCATTTTTTGAAAATGGAAGCACTGCATCAGCATGGAATACACAATTCTGGGGAACAGCAACATCCTCTTTTGTATCAGCACCATCAAGCATTGCAGATTCTCCTGTTGGCGATTATCAATCTTCTTCAAATAATGCAATTACAACAATCAGTAGTATTAATTTACTGAATGCTGCTGCTGCACGACTAACCTTTTTTGCAAAGTGGGCAACAGAACCGCAGTATGATTTTGCACAGTTGCTTATTTCTGATAACAATGGCAGCACATGGACACCATTATGTGGAAAATATACAGTGCCGGGAAGTAATTTTCAAGATCCGGGCAATCCTGTTTATCAGGGCGTAAATTTAGACTGGGTAAAAGAAGATATAAACCTGAATGCTTATGTAGGAAAAAATGTGAAGTTGAAATTTATTATGGTGAGTGATGGTTTTGTTGAGTATGATGGATTTTATGTTGATGATTTAAGTTTAGAAAAAATTGTAGCATCAGGTGTGGGTATTCAAAATTTAACACAGCAGCCTATTCAGATTTACCCGAATCCGGCATCAGATAAAGTTAATGTTGTATTGACGCAAAGCAATGCAAAAGAATTGACTTTGTACAATGCATTAGGGCAGCAGATTCATTCAAACCCCATAAACAAAAATCAGCAACATGTTGTGTTAAATGTTGCTGATTTCGCTCCTGGCATTTACGTAGTTAAAATAAAATTTGATGATAACACCATTAGTCAGTGCCGACTGACAGTTTTTTAAATACTGCGTATTTATCAATGGCCACCACCACTCATTTTCATGAGTTCTTCGCGTGTCATTTGCTTGTAGTCTGATGGGATTTCAAAAACCTTATCATCAACCTTATCAGCTTTTATTTCTGTACAGGTCATTTTCATGGTAAACATTTTCTGTGAAACAGAGTATTCAAGCATCATACCGTCAATACCATCATAACCTTGGCTAAAACCATTGTTAATGGCTAAATCTTTTGTAAACCAGATTTCAACAGGTTCTGCACCTTCTGCTTTTACAATGGCTTTAGTACAGTTGTAGCCTGCAATCATTTTTGTTTCGTTAGTGATTTCAACTTTTGGCTTAGCACCTTTGTTTTTTTCTTTTTCAATATCAGCCTTAGTTATTTTAACAGCAACTTTATTGCCCATCATATCCATAAGCATGGTTGACTCTTGTTTTTTAGAATCGGAAATTGTTTTCTGATCAAACATGCCGCCTGTTGTTTCCACCATAAACATATCGCCCTTAAACGACATATTGGCATCTGTAGGTAACATGCCTTTCATACCGCCTTCGTCAGACTCCATGGTGTAATCAATTTTATAATGGGCAGTACCTTCTTTTAATTTTTGTGCATAAAGTGTTACACTGCATACAGTGAGACATGCAAGGATGAATAGTTTTTTCATTTGTATAGATATAAATTTTGAGAAAGCGAAGGTAAAAAAGGAAAGCGAAGAATCTACTTTTTTAGCAAAAAAATTTCTTAAAACAGGGAGCAGAGAATGGTTACCATTTATTTACATTTAAGAGTGAATGATAGCTCATCTACTTTATAGTGTAAACCTATTTCAGGACAAGTCATTTTTCAACTATTTTCCAATGTCCTGTTTTGTCGCTTCCAATGCGTTTTATCAAACCAAGTTTTTTAAGTTCCTGAATATGTCGTTTTATTGTTGCTGCGGAATAGCCTGTCTTTTCTGCAAGTTCAGCGTAATTTGCATTCGGGTTTTGTTGTAACTGTTGCAAGATGTTCGCTTTTACAGGGTCATTTACTAGGTCATTTCCTGCTTTTACAGGGTCATTTTGCTTGTTTACAAGATCATTTACAGGTTCAACAAACTGAACGTGCATTTCTCTGTTTTTAAGCAAATAATTTTCTTTGAATAATAAGTTTGATAGAAAGCGAAGAAGAAACTTTTCCGTTTTATGAATGCCTTTTGATAAATCTTCGTAATTCGCTCGTACAAGTGCATTGCGGAAATACCAAGAATTTTCGGCAAACAAATCATTATTCACTTCTCTAAAACCCAATTTTCGCAAATACTTGATTAAGAAAATAGCTGTTGTTCGTGTGTTGCCTTCGCCAAAAATATGAATTTGCCACAAGTAAGAAATGAAGTGTGCAATGTGTTCAATAATTTCTTGTTCACTTAATCCTTTGTAGCTAAATTTTTTCTCATGCTCAAAGTCGTATTCAAAGGTTGCTTTCAAACTGTCGGCACTTGCGTAGAGAACTGTTTCTCCATTCAGCACCCATTCGTTTTTTGTGATGTTGTAATCACGGATATTACCTGCGAATTTGTAAATACCCGTGAATAATCTTCGATGAATGGACAAGTATTCGGCTGGCGAAAACGTGAAAGTTTGTTCACTCAATATTTCGGCAATGCGTACGGAAACTTTATCGGCTTCTTCGGTGCGGTCTTCGTCTGTTTTGGTTGGGTGTTGTTGGTAGTAACTGTCAATGCGTTTTTTTACTTCGTCAATGGTAATGTCGCCTTCAATGTTTTGTTTGGCGGTTTTAATCAAGTAGTCAGACGGTTTTAAGCCGTCCACTTGTTGCAAGCCGATAGCTGTTTTCCAAACTTTTACTTTTTCTGCTTTGTTTGGCTCGCCTTGTCTTATATATTCATCAAAGTTTTCCATTTTCTTTCTTTTTAAAATGCCGTTTTTATGGTACATTCACTTCAGCTAATCGGTCTGCAAATGTTTTCCCTTCATAAGTAAACGCTTCCGAAAAGTTACCTGTTGGTGTAAATACAAACCTTCTGCACATTTCAGCATAAACATCTTTTACGGTATCAAATTGTTCAGCATTATTGTCAATAGTTCCATTGTTGTCTGTGTCACTTACTTCACATTTACAGTAGATAGAAATGTGCGGTGCTATTCCGTCTTCTTCAATTAAACCAAGTCGCTTGAATCGGCTTACTCGCTGTCCGTTTGTAATATGGCTTCTATGTTGTTGGTCACCTGTCAAAATGGTTTACATTTTCTCGTTTATGTCAGTCGTTTGTTTTTTGTTGTGTCGTCCAATACGTTTGCTGGTAACGTTTATAGTATTGGCGAAGTGGTCAAATATTTGCACTAAAGTTCAATAGAATTACTGCCGTTGAATTTAGCACAAATACCCAACAGAAGCACTTCTCCTGCTCTATTGCCAATTTGTTTGTTAGCGGTTCGGCTTTTATTTCCACGTTTTTGCTTTTAATTGTTCTGCTATTTCAGTTATGTTGTCTGGCACTTTTTCTAATGCGTCTTCAAGGTTGAAATACCTTACTCTAAAAATGCCACCCGGGCTTGTCTTTTTAAAGTCAGTTTTAGTAAAGTTTGTCAATAGGAAAAATGTATGGTCTCTCCCTATACTCCAACCTTCGCTAATTGATTCTTTGATTGCATCAATTAGTCTTTGTTTTTGTTCTGCGGTGACTGTATTTTTAAATTTCTTAATTATTAGTCCGTTAGCAGCATCCCAATCTGCTTCAATTATATTTTCAACAAGTCCAATTTGTCTAACCGACTTCCATTTGTAAATTCCTAAAAATTTGAAGTCGCTATAACCTCTTGATGCTAAGTCAAAATAGAATTGGTGTTTTACATTAAGGTTGTAGGATTGTCCACATGCCATTGCTCTTAACACATTATTACTTCTTGGCATTAATCCCATTCCTAAGCAATAACTTTCAAAATGTTCATTCAGTCTTTGTAGATAATGTTCGTATTGATAATTACTCGCAAGTTCTTGTAATTGGTCAACTAGATCCTGATATGTCAATGAGTGGAAGTTGATTTTTCCAAGTGCTTTTAGTTCGCTTAATTTGTTCTCAATTTTTTCTACTTCTGTTTCGGAATACCTTGCTGAACTTAAATGAATTAGTAATTTGTATTCATTCGAGTCAAAACTTTTTGAATACTTTACAAGTTTGTCTATCCACTCTAAGCTGTTAAGTTTAGTCTCAATTATGATTTTTGATGCTTTTACTTGAATATGTCCGTCAATAATTCCGTTATCACGATTTCCAACTTGTTGTCTGAAATTTGGAATTACTTCGTATTGGTCATTTTCAGTAAGTCCTTTGATAAATTCTTCGTAATACTTTGGATTGATTTCATAGAGGCTTGACAACATTAGAAGAACGTTGTTTGTTACAGTATTTTCTCCTTGTGAGTATTGTTGGAATTGGTTTAATACTGCCATTTATTTTCTGCTGTCTTGTTTTGTTGTTAGATCGTACTAAACTGAGCGCTAACTCACAAATATACGAAACTATTCAATTTTCATTCAAGCAAGTAATTTTCTACTTTTAAAGTATAGACCAATCGAAAGATAGGGGCATATTGCTAAAGTCAATCATTCGCATTTTATATTGTAAGTTTCTAAAACCGTTTCGTATATCAAATCATAGGAATGACGGAAGGTGCAAGTATAACACCATGTTTTTTACAATGCTATTAACCCTTTCAATGTGATGTAAAGTGTCTAAATGTCATTAAACACTTGAAGGGTAAAATAGACTTTTGGTCTATGGCTAAAACCACCTTATTTCACATTTAAGTCTTTTTTTACACCGGCTTTTTATTTGGTTTCACTAACCAAATAAGGTTGGTAATACTTCAACAAAACGTTTTCTGAAACCATGGAACGGTTAATGCCAAACCTTGTTTTACTTTTACCAGTGGGTTGTAGCCAAGATACATTTGTGCACGGCTGATATCGGCAAGTGAATTACGTACATCACCGGGTCGCTCGTCTTTGTAAACGGGCGCAATACTTTTACCTGTAATGTGCATGAGGTGTTCAAGCAGTTTGTTCAAACTAATACTCTCGCCAACGGCAATGTTATAGACTTTGTTAAAAGCATCTTTATGGTCGGTAAACAGTGCTCGGATATTTGCCTGCACAGCATTTTCAACAAAAGTAAAATCGCGCGATTGCTCACCATCGCCATAAATGTATGCCGTTTGGTTTTTCAATAATGCTTTCATGAATAGCGGAATAGCAGCAGCGTACGGATTGTCGGGGTTTTGTTTAGGACCAAAAACATTAAAGTAGCGCAGTCCAATAATTTTCATTCCGTAGTGCATGGAAAAAGTGTAAGCATACAGTTCGTTCGACATTTTGGAAACGGCATAAGGCGAAAGAGGATTGCCTGTAACGTGTTCGCGCTTGGGTAACTCAGGACTGTCGCCATAAACGGATGATGAGCTTGCATATACAATACGTTCAATGCCCGATTCTTTTGCTGCCCACAACATATTCAGAAAACCAGTGGCATTGGCATGATGTGTGGCAAGTGGATTGGCAAGTGAACGTGGCACAGAGCCAAGAGCAGCCTGATGCGAAACAAACTGTATTCCTTCCATAGCTTTTTTGCACGTGTCGGCATTGGTAATGTCACCTTCCATAAATTCAAAAGCAGGATGATTTAAAAAAGGAATAATATTTTCTTTATAGCCGTTGGCAAGGTTATCGAGCACACGCACTTTTTTGGCACCATGCACTAAAAGATATTCTACGATATTGCTGCCTATAAAACCTGAGCCACCGGTGATGAGGAAGCTTTTATCTTTTAGTGATGAATGGTGGTAGGCGCGTTCATAAATGGTTTCTGTCTTCATTGTGGGTTATCTTGTTGCATACTGATGCTCGTAATAGGTCATATATTCACCGGAGGTAACTTGTTGCAGCCAGTTATCGTTTGCCAGATACCAGTCAACGGTTTTTTCTAATCCCTCCTCAAACTGTAATGAGGGTTGCCACCCTAATTCGTTCTGAAGTTTTGAAGAGTCAATGGCATAACGCAAATCGTGTCCCGGACGGTCGGTAACAAACGTAATGAGCATTGCCGAAGTACCTTCAGCACGGTTGAGTTTTTTATCCATTATACGGCAGAGCAGTTGTATCAGGTCAATGTTTTTCCATTCGTTATTACCACCTACGTTATACTTCTCTCCATCTTTTCCTTTATGAAAAATAAGGTCAATAGCACGGGCATGGTCTTCAACATACAGCCAGTCGCGCACATTTTCGCCTTTGCCGTAAACTGGTACGGGTTTGTTGTTTTTTATGTTGTTAATGGCAAGAGGAATTAATTTTTCCGGAAAGTGATGCGAGCCGTAATTGTTGGAACAGTTGGACAAAACAACAGGAAGATGGTAGGTGTGATGATAAGCAAACACCAGATGGTCGCTGCTGGCTTTAGATGCAGAGTAAGGGCTGCGGGGGTCATATGATGTGTTTTCGGTAAAAAAGCCTGTTTCGCCCAACGAGCCATAAACCTCATCAGTACTGACGTGATAAAACCTTTTTCCATCAGCCACCTTTTTGTCTTTTATCCAGATGTTGCGGGCGGCATTCAGCAGGTTAACAGTGCCCACAATATTGGTCATAATAAAATCAAGCGGGTTGGTAATGCTCCTGTCCACATGCGACTCTGCTGCAAGATGAATGACTGCATCAGGATTGATTTCAGTAAACAGACGGTTAACAAAAGCGGCATCGGTTATATCGCCTTTAATAAACTGATAGTTGGGTTTGTTTTCAATATCTTTAAGATTGGCAAGGTTACCTGCATAGGTCAGGCTGTCGAGGTTATAGATGTTGTAATCGGCATAGTTGTTTACAAACCTGCGCACAACATGAGAACCTATGAATCCGGCACCACCTGTAATAATGATTGTACTTTTTGGCATGAGGGTAAAATTAAAAAATTAAAACTTAATAAAGAACTATTTGCTCAGATAAAATCTGTTCTTCCGGCCAGATGCAACTCCCAGTTCCAGGCTGTGCGTATCATATCGTTCAAATTGCGTTCAGAATTCCATCCAAGAACAGTGTTGGCCAAGGTAGTGTCGGCATAAACGGCTGTCACATCACCGGCACGTCTTCCTTCAATGGTAAAATTTAATTTCTGACCGATGGTTTTTTCAAATGCATGTATGAGTTCAAGAACAGAAAATCCTTTTCCTGTTCCCAGATTAAATACCTCGTAAGCAGACAAGTTTTTTTTGTTGAGCAATCGCATTACAGCTATAACGTGTGCCTTTGCCACATCAACTACATGTATATAATCTCTGATACAACTGCCATCGGGTGTTGGGTAGTCATTACCGAAAACAACAAACTTTTTGCGTTTACCAATAGCTACCTGTGTAATTATAGGCATTACATTCAGTGGCATCGTTGTAGGCAGTTCACCGATTAAAGCACTGTCGTGTGAGCCAACAGGATTGAAATATCTCAGTGAAACAGCTTGAAGTAAAGACGATTTAACAGTATCTGTTATAATTTCTTCGCCTATTTTTTTGGTGTTGCCATAAGGCGACTTGGCCGTTTTTACAGGAGCATTTTCATCAATGGGTAGCTTATCAGGGTCACCATAAACAGAGCAGCTTGATGAAAACACAAAATTATTACACTTATTAGCAACACAACATTGCAGCAGGTTAATGAGTGAAAGCAAGTTGTTTCTATAAAACTCTAAAGGCTGTTCAACAGAAAGCCCAACTGCTTTATGCGCTGCAAAGTGTACAACAGCATCAGGTTTATGCTTTTTGAAATAGTTTTTTATTTCGTTAGCATCACAAAGATCAATGTTAATCCAATATGGGCGTTTGCCTGTAATTTTTGTAATAGCATCAACAACATCTTCTTTTGAATTATTCAGATTGTCAATAATATCAACATCAAAACCACTGTTCATTAGTTCTACAACAGTGTGTGCCCCAATATAACCGGTGCCTCCGGTGACCAACACTTTCATTACTTGTAATATTTTTAATGGATTAGTATTTCTGAATAACGGTCAAGGTGTTGCCGCACTATGTGTTTACAGACTCCAGTATTGAAGATTATGGATTTTATTTCTTAAAAATCCTTTTATGTCAACAATAACACCATCAGGCTTACAGATACTCTTAAAATAGTTTTCATCCATTTTAAGATAATCTTTATGCGAAACCGCTACTACAACAGCATCATAATCGTTGCCAATTTTATCAACTAATCCAAAACCATATTCATGCACCAACTCTTCAGAAGAAGCATAAGGGTCGGTTACTTCTATGGTTACTCCAAATGATTTAAATTCGTTCACCACATCAGTAACTTTACTGTTGCGGATATCTTCCACATCTTCTTTAAAAGTAGCTCCCATCACCAGCACTTTCGATTTGGAGATGTCTTTGCCTTTGGCAATCATTTTCTTTACGGTTTGTTTGGCAACATAAAATCCCATGCTGTCGTTAACGTATCTGCCTGAGTTAATTACTTGCGAGTGGTAGCCAAGCTCCTGCGCTTTATAGGTAAGGTAGTAAGGATCTACGCCAATACAGTGGCCGCCTACAAGACCCGGAAAAAATCGGAGGAAGTTCCATTTTGTGCTGCTGGCTTCAATAACTTCATAGGTATTTATTCCCATTTTATTGAAGATGATAGAAAGCTCATTCATCAGTGCAATGTTTACATCGCGCTGTGTGTTTTCAATAATTTTAGCTGCTTCGGCCACTTTTATACTGCTGGCACGGTGCACACCTGCTTTTACGATTATTTCGTAAACTTTTGCAATCACATCTAACGATTCGGCATCGCAACCCGACACCACTTTCATAATTTTTGTGATGGTATGTTCTTTATCGCCAGGGTTAATTCGCTCTGGCGAGTAGCCTACTTTAAAATCATTCGGAAACTTAAGTCCTGAATGTTCTTCAAGAACAGGAATACAGTCTTCTTCTGTACAGCCCGGATAAACGGTACTTTCATACACAACATAATCACCTTTCTTCAACACTTTGCCAATGGTGGTAGATGCACCTATCAACGGCTTCAGGTCGGGTAGTTTATGATCGTCAATAGGAGTAGGAACAGCAACAATAAAAAATCGTGCTTCGCGAAGTACATCCAATGAGTTGGTGAAAGTTATATCACAACCATCAAAAGCCTCGGCTGGCAGCTCTCCGCTAGGATCAATTTTATTTTGCATTTTTTCAACACGCTCTGCATTAATGTCAAATCCGATTACGGAAATTTTCTTTGCAAATTCCAGTGCAATAGGAAGTCCAACATAACCTAAGCCGATAACAGCAACTTTTGCTTTTTTATCTAATATGTCCTGATACATTTATTTTAAAGATGAAATTTTATTTCTGATTTTTCTATTTTACGAAGTGCGTAAATACGCTCAATTATTTCTACGACTTTTAATCCTTCAAGGGCATTGGTTGTAATTGAAGTGCGACCACGCAAAACATCGGCCACATTTTCGATTATGTAGTGATGGTTGGCGGCAGAACCTTTGTATGCACCATAATCGTTTGCCGGATTAACGGGGTCTAACTTGGGCATGTTATAATTTTTTATATGACAGTATTCTACTTCATTCATATACTGTCCGCCAATTTTTATAGAGCCGTTTTTTCCTATTACGGTAATACTGCTTTCAAGGTTTATATCCCAAACAGATGTAGTGTAGGCAATATTGCCCATACCTCCATTTACAAACTTAAAGTTTACAAATCCACTGTCTTCAAATGATGTGTTTTGCTGATGTGTAAAATCTTCAAACTTGCCTTGTATATCTGTAATATCACCAAACACCCAGTACATAATATCTATAAAGTGCGAGAACTGCGTAAACAATGTTCCGCCATCCATGTCGCTGGTTCCTTTCCATCCGCCTTTTTTATAATAACGTTCATCACGATTCCAATAGCATTGCAACTGAACCATAAAAATTTCGCCAATGACATTTTTATCTATAACTTCTTTTAGCCATACCGATGGTGGTGAATAGCGGTTTTGCATTACACAAAACACATGCCTCGATACCTGAAGTGCCTTAAAAATAATTTTTTCGCAATCGGCCTTGGTCAGCGCCATTGGTTTTTCGCAAACTAAATGCTTTTTTGCTTCTAATGCTTTTAATGAATGTTCTGCATGAACGCCATTAGGTGAGCAAACACACACTACATCAATATCCGGTACGCTGGTGAGCATTGCGTCAACCGACTGAAAAAACGGAACATTAAAGTCGGCAATGCCAACTTCAGTTTCCGGTCTGATGTCACACATGGCAACAAGCTCACATTCCTGGTTACGTCTAACCATTTCGGCATGACGTTTACCAATGTGCCCACAACCGATGACAGCAAATTTTATTTTTTCTTTTTTTTCTGTGCTCATACAAGCGTGGTCTTTCTAAATTTTTGTTACCTGATTGTTTTTAAGCAGGTATTTTTCTCCGCTTTCAGGGCAAACAGCCTGCCCATCTTTATCAAACTGCAGCCGATGACCATACTCACTCATCCAGCCCATCTGACGGGCAGGATTGCCTGCCATCAGTGCATAGTCGGCAACATCTTTTGTTACTACGGCACCGGCACCTATAAAGGCAAAACGACCTATATCATGTCCACAGACAATAGTGGCATTAGCACCTATTGAAGCACCTTTTTTCACTACAGTTTTTTTGTATTCATTCTTGCGGTTTACAGCACTTCGTGGATTGGTGACATTGGTAAAGACCATGCTCGGTCCTAAAAAAACATCGTCTTCGCAAACAACGCCTGTATATAACGAAACATTATTCTGAACTTTTACATTGTTACCCAAAACAACATCAGGTGAGATAACCACATTTTGACCAATATTACAACCTTCGCCAATGCGACAACCGGACATAATGTGTGAAAAGTGCCATATCTTGGTACCTTTTCCTATGGTACATCCATCGTCAACATAGGACGATTCATGTTTAAAATAATCCATATTCGCTTCCTTAACCCGCTTTAATTGGGGGGCAAATTTACTTTAATTTTGTTAAGAATGATAGTCTGTTTTTAGATTATGATGGTCATTATCTTACATTTTTTAGAATATATAGAGTTTTTGCTGTTAAAACTTCACGACAAGATAGGGTGCCAGTTTTTCAAACTCTGTAGGTTTAATTATTTTCAGATCGCGTAATTGTTCTATTGATTTGTAATCACCATGCATTTTTCTGTAATTTACGATAATAGTTGCCAGACTGCTGCTGATGTATGGGTGTTTAAGGCTGTAGGCATCATCGGTATTAATGTTTATCTTTTGAATGGGCTTTATGTTACAGAGTAAATATGGATTGATTTTTTCAAAAACAGAATCCACAATGGAGTTGATTTCAAGCAATTGTTTAACAGAAGTAAATCCACCTAATTTATTTCGGTATGCAACAATTGCCGCTGCCCTTCCTACACCTATGGCAGGAAGCAGCTGCCACTCTTCGGCATCTGCCAGATTTATTTCAATAGGCTCAATAATTATTTCTTTTTTAGATTTGATGGAGTCTGTCACATATTTTGTCGTTTGGAATTCTGGTAATGAATCAGGTAAAAGCAGATAAGGATAAATACTGTCGTAAAAC
>Ga0138256_10007199_pt1 | contig 11756 bp, 11 predicted proteins | sample KNB2016incub_MG_FD_105486 | JGI IMG/M metagenome (GOLD analysis project Ga0138256, IMG submission 105486) | Active sludge microbial communities from wastewater in Klosterneuburg, Austria - KNB2014incub_MG | ecosystem: Engineered > WWTP > Activated sludge > Unclassified | place: Austria...
GGCACGGCGCGCGGCACCGTGCAGACCGTGGCGCGCACCAGTACGCTCAAGGCCTACCCCGAGGACATCACCTCGGGGCACGCGCACGGGGTGGCGCTCGCCGACCGTCTGGCCGACTTCGCGGCGAAGCTGCGCTCGGCCATCGACGCGGCCGACCGGCTCGGCGATGCCGGCACGGCCGACCTCTTCACCGGCGCGTCGCGCGACATCGACAAGCAGCTCTGGTTCATCGAGGCTCATCTCCAGGACACCGACTGAGGGAGTGGACCCGCCCGCTTCGCTGGAGGCGGGCAGGTACCCTTGCTAGCATTGCCCGCTGGTGGGGGTGCCGGGTCGGTGCCCCGCGGTATCCCAAGACTCAAGGAGTGCCTCATGGCTGAGCCTGTCATCGCCGCACGCGCGCCGATTCCCGTCGACGTCGAGGTTGGCAAGACCTACCACTGGTGCACCTGCGGCAGGTCCGCGAAGCAGCCCCTGTGCGATGGCTCGCACAAGGGCAGTGAATTCGCGCCCCAGGCCTACACGGCTGACAAGTCGGCAAAGCTGTGGTTCTGCGCCTGCAAGCACACCGGGAAAGCGCCGCTCTGCGACGGCTCGCACAAGACGCTGCCCTAGGGTTGCCCTAGGGTCCTGGGGGCGCTTCCTGGGTGCGAACGCCGCGCGCCGCTGAAGCGGCGTGCGTGCGAGGGGAGATGAACACACATTTTGAGTCGCGGCGTGCCGGCGACGTCCTGAGCCTGCAGCTGGCGGGTGAATGGCGCGTGGGCGAACTTGCGCAGATCGAGGCCGCGCTGGGTGCGCTGCCGCTCAGCGGCGCGCGGCGTCTCGAGATCGATACCGCCGGCGCCCATCTCGATCTCTCCGGCACCTGGCTGCTGCGCGCCCTGATTGCGCGCGCCCGCGCCGCCGGAGTGGAGGTGCACTTCATCGGTCCGGCCCCCGAGGCGCTGGAACTCGTCGAGCGCACGTTGAGCGGCGCCGCCGAGGCGGCGCAGCCGCCAGACGATACGCCGCTGGCCGCCGCCGTCGGTGGCATCGGCCGGCGGGCGGTGGGTGCCTGGCAGAGCGTGAGCAGCACGCTCGCCTTCATTGGCCACATCGCCATGGCCGGCACGCGCGCGCTGGCCTCGTGGCGGCGCCTGCGGCCGATCTCGATCGCGCGCCACGTCTACGACACTGGCATCACGGCGATGCCGATCGTCGGCCTGATCGCCTTCCTGATCAGCGTGATCCTCGCGTACATGGGCGCGCAACAGCTGCGCAAGTTCGGCGCCGACGTGTTCGTCGCCGATCTCGTCACCATTGGCGTGCTGCGCGAGCTCGGTGTACTGCTGACGGCGATCATCATCGCCGGCCGTTCGGGGAGCGCCTTCGCCGCCGAGATCGGCGCGATGCGCCTCAACGAGGAGGTCGACGCGCTGCACGCGACCGGCGTGGATCCCTTCGAGGTGCTGGTGCTGCCGCGTATCCTCGGCCTGATGATCGCCCTGCCGCTGCTCACCGTACTGGCGGACGCGGTCGGCCTGCTGGGCGGCGGACTGCTGTGCTACGCCCTGCTGGACATGCCGCTGGCTCAGTACATCAGCCGCGTGCAGGACTCGATCGCGTCGACCACCTTCTGGGTGGGAATCATCAAGGCGCCGGTGTTCGCCGTGCTGATCGGCGTGTCGGGTACCTGGTGCGGACTGCGCGTAAGAGGCTCCTCGCGCGACCTCGGTCGCCAGACGACGCTGGCGGTCGTCGAGTCGATCTTCTTCGTGATCCTGGCCGACGCCCTGTTCGCCGTGCTGTTCATGGAGATGGATATCTAGGGCATGGACACACCCCAATGAGCGCGATCATCGACGTGCGCGGCGTCGTCAACCGCTTCGGCCGCCAGGTGGTGCACGACGGCCTCGACATGACGGTCGAGGCCGGCGAGATCTTCGGCATCGTCGGCGGCTCGGGTTCCGGCAAGTCGGTCCTGCTGCGCACCATCCTCGGCCTGCAGCGCCCGGTTGCGGGCAGCGTGCGCATCGAGGGCCGCGATGTGACGCGCCTGCCCGCCGAGGAGCTGCGCCGCGTGAAGGCCGGCTATGGCGTGACCTTCCAGCACGGCGCGCTGTTCTCCTCGCTGAACGTGCTGCAGAACGTGCAGCTGCCGATGGTCGAACACCTGCGGTTGCCCGCGCGTCTGCAGGATGCGCTCGGGCTGCTGAAGATCCGCCTGGTCGGGCTGCCGCAGGACGCGGCGCACAAGTACCCGGCGCAGCTCTCCGGTGGCATGATCAAGCGCGCGGCGCTGGCGCGCTCGCTGGCGCTCGACCCGCGGCTGCTGTTCCTGGACGAGCCGACCTCCGGCCTCGACCCGATCAGCGCCGCGGCCTTCGACGCGCTGGTGGCCTACCTGCAGCGCGAGCTGAAGCTGACGGTGGTGATGATCACGCACGATCTGGATACCATCTTCCAGGTCTGCAACCGCGTCGGCGTGATCGTCGAGGGACGCATGGTGAGCGATACGCTCGAGGGCATCCAGCGCAATCCACACCCGTGGATCCAGGCGTATTTCCGCGGCGAGCGCGCGCAGCTGCGCGGGAGGCAACATGGAGCGTGAAGCGAACTACGTGGCCGTGGGCGTGTTCGTGCTGCTGCTGGTGACGATGGGCGCGCTGTTCGTCTACTGGTATTCGGCCAGCCGCGAGCACCGCGACTACGAGCGCTACGAGATCTACTTCGACGGCAGTGTCTTCGGCCTGTCCGACGGCAGCGAGGTGCGCTATCTGGGTGTCGAGGTCGGCCGGGTGCGCGACATCCGCCTCGACGGCCGCACGGCCGATCGCGTGCTGGTGATCGTCGACATCGATGCCACGACGCCGGTGTCACCGCGGACGCTGGCGCGCCTCTCGCTGCAGGGGGTGACCGGCCTGCTGTTCATCGACCTGCTGCAGCAGCAGCCTGGTGCCAGCTACCGCCGCATCCTCGAGTCGGTACCGAGCCAGCAGTACCCGGTGATCCGCTCGGTACGTTCGGACTTCGATGTGTTCGTCAGCAGCCTGCCGGACCTGGCCACGCGGGTGGGCGAACTGGTGGCGCGCGCCAACGCGCTGCTGTCGGACCGCAACATCGCCGCCATTTCCAGTCTGGCGCAGAACCTCGATCGTGCCGGCGCCACCCTGCCGGCTACTGCGCGCGATGCCGCGCAGTTGACGGGCGACCTGCGGGCCACCGCCGCTGACGCGCGCGACATCGCGGCGGGTCTGCGCGCCGCGATGCAGACCGCGGGGCCGGACCTGGCCACCGGCATGGAGCGGCTGCGCAGCACCGCCGACCACATGGCCAGCGCCAGCCTGCGGCTCGACGCCATGCTCGAGGAGAGCCGCGGCGAGCTGCGCGGCTTCACGCATGAAACGCTGCCACAGCTGCAGTCGCTGGTGCGTGACGTGCGCGACGCGGCGCGGGAGTTCCGCGAGCTCTCGCGCAGCCTGCGCCAGGATCCATCGCAACTCCTCTATCAGCCTCCCGCCACCGGTGTACAGGTGCCGCAATGAACGCCATGTTGCTCGGCCGCTGCCCGTGGTTGGCGCGCCCGCTGGTCAGGGCCGCAACGCTTGCCCTCGGCGTCGCGCTCAGTGCCTGCAGCGGCCTGCTGCATAGCGATGCGCCCGCGCTGCAGGCCTGGACGCTGGAGCCGCCGCCGGCCGCCGCGGCCGCGCAGGCCGCCCCGGCCACCGTCGCTGCCTCGGCGGCCACGCTGCGCGTGCTGCGCCCGCTCGCCGGGCCCGCACTCGACACCGACCGTATCGCGCTGCGGCGTGCCGATCGCACGCTGGACTACTACGCCGCGAACCGCTGGTCGGGGCGCGTGCCGGAGTTGCTGCAGGGCCTGGTCCTGGACACGCTGCGCGCTGCCGGCCGCTATCGTGCGGTGCAGCCCGAGAGCGCGCCGTTCGCCTACGACGAGACGCTGCAGGTGGAGGTGCGCGACTTCCAGGCCGAGTACGCCGCGGGCGCGGCGCCGACCGTGCGGGTCACGCTCGTGGCCACGCTGGGGCGGCGCAGCGACAACGTCGCACTCGCCACCTTCACGCTCGCCGGCAGCGCCGTCGCGGACGGCAACCGCATGCACGCCATCATCGCGGCCTTCGACGCCGCGCTGGGGACGGCACTCCTCGCCTTGCCGGAGCGACTCGCCGCGCTGCAGCGCTGACGCCAGGGGCCCCGGTGCCAAGGGAGCGTCCTCCCGAGCTCACTCCTCCGCGAGTGTGAAGCGACGCGGGGCGCGGGCGAACTCCGCGCGCGCGTGCCGGATCTCGGCAGCGTGCTGGCGCGTCCAGGCCATCAACGACTCGAACTGCTCGACCAGGCCGCGCCCCAGCGGCGTGAGCGTGTAGCGCACGCCGGGTGGGTGGGTGTCGATGAGGTCGCGGCGTACCAGACCGTCGCGCTCCAGGCTCCGCAGGCGCAGCGTCAGCATGCGCTGCGAGATGCGACCCTCGGTGCTGGTGAGCCCCACGAGCCGGCGCAGCGTTGCGTGGCGGAAGCTTCCAGCGGCGAGCAGCAGCAGCAGCAGCGGGCTCCACTTGTCGCCGAGGCGCGCCATCACCTCGCGGATCGGATCGTCGCGGCGCGCGCCGTCCGCGGCCATCTGCGCGACCCGCTCGTGCAGGCGCGCCGCCGTGCCGGCGCGCTCCGGCCCGGCCGGCTCCTGCTCGAGCAGCACATCGAGGCCGCGGCGCAGCGCTTCGAGATCACGCTTCCCGGCGCCAGCGCCGGAATCGTTGGTGCTCATAACGACCTGCTCACCGCCTCATGGCCCGGGCGGGTGGCCCGGGAACACTCATGTACCTTCTCATCATAACCCTGGCGCGACCGTAGAATGCGCGGACCGGAACGCAGCACAGGGGCAGGGGATCCATGGGCAATCAGTACGACGTCGTCGCGATGGGCGCGGGCCACAATGGCCTGGTCGCCGCGGCCTATCTCGCCAAGGCCGGCAAGAAGGTGCTGCTGCTCGAACGGCGGCCGTGGCCCGGCGGCGGCGTCGTGACGCGCGAGCTGAACACGCCAGGCTATTGGCACGACGAGCACTCGAGCGTGCACATCATGATCCAGGGCAACCCGCTGCTGCGCGACGACGAGCTGGGCCTGCTGGCGAAATTCGGCCTGCAGTACCGCTACGGCACGCCGTACGCGATGATCTTCGCCGACCAGACGTCGCTCACGGCCTACAAGGATCTCGACAGGACCTGCGAGGGCATCGCCAGGATCTCCCAGCACGATGCCGAGGCCTACCGCGCCTTCGCCACGCGCAGCATGGAAATGCTGCCGATGATCGGCGCCGGCATGTACGCCCCGCCGATGCCGCTCGGTGCGATGGTCGCGATGTTCGACCAGAACGAGGAAGGTCGCGAGCTGCTCGACGCGATGCAGCGCAGTTCGCTCGACATGGCCAACCAGCTGTTCGAGAGCGAGCGCGTCAAGATCTGGCTGTTGCGGCTGATCAGCGAGAACCTGCAGATGCCCGACGAACTGGGCACCGGCATGGGCCTGTACGTGATGCCCGGTATCCTGCACGCCTATGGCGTCTCGCAGCCGGTCGGCGGCAGCGGCAAGCTGACCGAGGCACTGGTCCGCTGTGTCGAGCACTACGGTGGCGAGATCCGCTGCAACGCCACGGTCACCAGGATCCTCTCCTCGGGCGGGCGGGCCACCGGCGTGCGCCTCGACACCGGCGAGGAGTTCCGGGCGAAGGACGCGGTGATCGGCGGCATCCACCCGCATCGGCTGCGCGGCTTCCTCGAGGGCGTGCCCGAGCCGGTGCTCAAGCGCGCCGAACGTGCCTCGCTGGCTGCCTTCAGCCTGATGGTCAGCCACTACGATCTGAAGGAGAAGGCGCAGTTCCACACGAGCGGTGACGTCAATGACGCGATCATGCTCGAGTTCATGGCGAGCGACAGCCTGGCCGACATGCTCGAGGATTTCGATGGGCTGCGCCGCGGCCGCATCACCGAGCGTGTACTCGGCGCGGGTGGCGATGAGAGCATCGGCGATCCCACGCGCGCTCCCGCGGGCAGGGGCCTCTTCCACGGCATCACCTTCGCGCCCTATGATCTCGCCGACGGCGGCCCGGCGCGCTGGGACGAGATCCGCGAGCAGATGGGCGACCGGAGCCTCGCGCACTATCGCCGGTTCGTGAAGAACCTGACGGACGACAACATCATCAGACGCACGATCGTCACGCCGCTCGATCACCACCGCAACCTGCCGAACAGTTTCGTGCGCGGCGACGTGCACGGCGTCGCGCCGTACTTCTACCAGAGCGCCAGCCATCGGCCGACGGCCGATCTGGGCCAGTTCACGGTGCCGGGTGTCGAGCGTTTCTACCTGGTCGGCCCGTTCATGCACCCCGGCGGCGGCGTCATCGGCGCCGGCCGCGCCACGGCAATGAAGATGTTCGAGGACCTGGGTCTCGACTTCGACAAAGTCGCCCAGAAAAAGGTCTGATGACCATGATCAAACTCTACGGGCCCGACAAGCGCGAGATGATGCAGGTGGCGTCGCTGGAGCGCGACGGCAGCGTGCTGGTGGTGAAGGGCAAGATCTTCGGCACCATGCCGATGACTGCGCGCCTGAACCCCGAGGACGTGCGCGCCGCGCTCAAGATGCTGACGCCGAGGCTGATCGTGTTCCTGATCACCTTGCCGTTCCGGCGCCGCGTCGCGCCGCTCAAGAGCTAGTCTCAGCGCATCGTCACGAATTCCTCGGCGCTGGTCGGGTGGATCGCGATGGTGTCGTCGAAGTCGCGCTTGGTGGCGCCCATGCGGATCGCGACCGCGAAGCCCTGCAGCATCTCGTCGGCACCGGCACCGATCACGTGCAACCCGACGATGCGCTGCTCGGTGCCGACGCACACCAGTTTCATCTCGGCGCGCGGCTTGCGCGTCGTCATGGCGTGGTACATCGGCACGAAGCCGCTGGTGTAGATGCGCACCGCGTCGCCGTGGCGCGCGCGTGCCTCGGCCTCCGTGAGGCCGACGGTGCCGATCGGCGGATGACTGAAGATCACGGTCGGAACCAGTGAATAGTCGAGCCTGCGGTCGCGCTGCGCATCGAAGAGTCGGTCGGAAAGGCGCCGGCCGGCGGCAATCGCCACCGGCGTGAGCAGCGCGCGCCCGGTCACATCGCCGATCGCGTAGACGCCGTTCACCGCGGTCTGCTGCAAGGCGTCGGTGGTGATGCTGCCGTCGACGGCGGGCGCGAGACCCGCGGCAGCGAGGTTCAGATCCGCCACGGCCGGCTCGCGACCGATCGCCCAGAGCACGACGTCGAAGGCGCCGGCACTGCGGCCGTCCGCCAGCGCGAGCTCGAGCGCGCCCTGCGCGTTGCGCGCGAGCGCGCTCGGCACCGCCCCGGTGAGGATCTCCACCCCCTCGTCGCGCATGCTCTTCATCAGGTTGTCGCCGAGCATCGCATCGAACCCGCGCAGCACGCGCTCGCGGCGCAGCACCAGCGTGGTGTGCGTCCCGAGCGCGGAAAACACCCCGGCGAGCTCCACGGCGATGTAGCCGCTGCCGACGATCGCCACCGAGCCAGGCCGCGCACCGAGCTCGAAGAAGCCGTCGGAGCTGATGCCGAGCTCCGCGCCCGGGATGCGCGGCAGCGATGGCCGGCCGCCGGTGGCGATGACCACGTGCGGTGCCGAATGGCGCCGGCCGTCGACCTCGACGGTATCGGCCGCCACGAAGCGTGCCCGGCCCCGCAGCAGCTCGACCTTGCGGGTGGCGAGGTTGCGCTCGTAGATGCCGTTGAGGCGCGCGATGTATTCATCGCGCTTGCGCCGCAGCTGCGCCCAGTCGTGGCCGAGGACCGTGGCATCGAAGCCGTAGTCGTGCGCGTCGTGGATCGCGTGGGCGATCATGGCCGCGTTCCACATCACCTTCTTGGGCACGCAGCCGACGTTGACGCAGGTGCCCCCGAGCCGGTGCGACTCGACCAGCAGGGCGCGTGCGCCATATTCCGCGGCGCGCTGGGCGCAGGCGAGGCCGCCGCTGCCGCCGCCGATGACGATCAGATCGAAGTCGTGGGCCATGGTTGCTGCCGTTCCACCCGGTTCGAAGGTTGCAGGGACGACATTCTAGGACGGCAGCGGGGCTACAATCCGCTATTCACTGATAACCTGTGCATGGACCCCCGACGCAAGGCCCGCCGATGAGCGCTACCGCCCCCGTGACCATCCCGACCGCCACCAACCCGCTGCTGGCCGAGGGGCCCCTGCCGGATTTCGGCGCGATCCAGCCGGAGCACGTCGAGCCCGCCGTGCGCGGCCTGATCGAGGAGCAGCGCGCGCGCGTGGCGAGCATCGAGGCGCTCGCACCGCCGAGCTTCGCCACCGTCATCGAGCCGCTCGAGCAGATGCGTCACCGGCTGGCCCGTGCGTGGTCGCCGGTCGGCCATCTCAACGCCGTCATGAATTCCGAGCCGCTGCGCGCCGCCTACAATGCCTGCCTGCCCTTGCTGTCGGATTACCAGACCGACCTCGCGCAGAGCGAGCGGCTGTATGCCGCCTACCGCATGATCGGCGAACGCGAGGCGAGTTCGCTCGGGCCCGAGCAGCGTGCGGTGATCGAGCATGCGTTGCGCGATTTCCGTCTCGCCGGCGTGGCCCTCGACCCCGGGCGCAAGGCGCGTTTCAAGGCGGTGATGATGGAACTCGCGCGGCTCGGCGCGAAGTTCGATGAGAACGTGCTCGATGCCACCAACGCCTGGTCGCACGCGGTGAGCGATGCCGGAGAGCTGCAGGGTCTCAACGAAACGATCGTCGAGCAAGCGGCGCAGCGCGCGCGTGCGGCGGGTGCGGGCGGCTGGCTGTTCGGTCTCGACCAGCCGACCTATGTCGCGGTCGTCACCGACTGCGAATCCGCCGAGCTGCGGCGCGCTTTCTACGAGGCCTGGAGCACGCGTGCCTCCGACCGGGGTCCGGGCGCGGGCCGGTACGACAACACCACGGTCATCGATGACATCCTGCGCCTGCGGCACGAGGCGGCGCGGCTGCTCGACTTCAACAACTTTGCCGAGTACGCGCTCGCCGACCGCATGGCGCGCAGCGTGCCCGAGGTGCTGGATTTCCTCCGGCGGCTGGCGCGCGCGGCGCGTCCCGCGGGGCTTGCGGAGTTCGCCGAACTCGAGCGCTTTGCCGGGCGCCGCCTCGAGGCCTGGGACGTCACCTATTATTCCGAGCGTCTGCAGCAGAGCCGCTACTCTGTGTCGCAGGAGGCGCTGCGCGAATATCTGCCGCTGCCGCGCGTGCTCGCCGGCCTGTTCGAGCTGGCCGAGAAGCTCTTCGACGTGCGCATCCGCGAGCGCGCCGGCGTGCCGGCCTGGCACGCGGACGTGCGCTTCTTTGACCTCGCGAGCCCCGGTGGCGAGGTGCTCGCGAGCTTCTATCTCGATCCCTACGCCCGTGCGCACAAGCGCAGCGGTGCGTGGATGGACGACTGTGTGGGCCGCAACGACCTCGGTGGCCAGCCGGTGCGCCCCGTCGCCTATCTGGTGTGCAATTCGCTGCCGCCGGCCGGAGAGCGGCCCGCGCTGCTGACGCATGACGACGTCGTTACGCTGTTCCACGAGTTTGGCCACGGCGTGCACCACATGCTGACGCGCGTCGGCTACCCGAGCCTCGCCGGCATCAATGGCGTCGCCTGGGATGCGGTCGAGCTGCCGAGCCAGTTCATGGAGAACTACGCCTGGCTGCCCGAGGTGCTGACGCGCATCAGCGCGCACGTGCGCGATGGCGCGCCGCTGCCCGGTACACTGCAGCAGCAGCTGATCGCGACGCGCAGCTTCCAGGCCGGGCTCGCCACGCTCCGCCAGGTGGAGTTCGCGCTGTTCGACATGCGCCTGCACGCCGAATACGACCCCGCGCGTGGCAGCCACCTGTACCCGATGCTCGCCGAGGTCCGTGCCGAGGTGGCCGTGGTGCCGATCCCGGAGTGGAACCGCTACCCGCACAACTTCGGCCACATCTTCGCCGGCGGTTACGCGGCCGGCTATTACAGCTACAAGTGGGCCGAGGTGCTCGCTGCCGATGCGTTTGCCGCCTTCCGCGAGCGCGGTGCCTTCGATCGCACGACCGCGCAGCGCTACGTGGAGGAAATCCTCTCCCGCGGTGGCAGTCGCGATGCGCTCGATGCCTTCGTCGCGTTCCGCGGCCGCAAGCCCGACATCGCCCCGCTTCTCGAACTCTACGGCATCGCCGCGACGGCGAGCTGACGGGCGCCCATGAGCCTGAAGATCACCACCTGGAACGTCAACTCCCTGCGCGTCCGCCTCCCGCAGCTGCTCGACTGGCTCGCCGCGAACCAGCCCGACGTCCTCGCACTCCAGGAAATCAAGCTGACCGACGACGTCTTCCCGTCTGCCGAGCTGGCCGCCGCCGGCTACCAGTGCCTCGTCAATGGTCAGAAGACCTACAACGGCGTGGCGTTGCTCGCCCGGGGGTCGCTCGCTGCACCGCAGCGTGATCTGCCCGGTTTCGAGGATCCCCAGCGCCGGGTGCTGGCCGCGAGCGTGGCCGGAGTGCGTATCGCGAACCTCTACGTGCCCAACGGCCAGGCAGTGGGTTCCGAGAAATACGCGTACAAGCTCCGCTGGCTCGAGGCCTTGCACGCCTGGCTGGCGGCGGAACTCGCCCGTGAACCGCGCCTCGTGGTGCTCGGCGACTTCAACATCGCGCCCGAGGACCGCGATGTCCACGACCCGGCCGCGTGGCTGGGGTCGGTCCACGTGAGCGAGGCCGAACGTCGCGCGCTGCGCGGACTGCTGGAGCTGGGATTCGAGGACGTGTTCCGCCGCTTCGAGCAGCCACCCGCCACGTTCAGCTGGTGGGATTACCGCCAGGGGGCCTTTCGCCGCAACCACGGGTTGCGTATCGACCTGATCCTGGCCTCGCCGGCGCTTGCCGGCGCCTGCCGCGGGTGCAGCATCGATGTGGCACCGCGGCGCGTGGAGCGGGCATCCGATCATGCGCCGGTGACCGCCGTCTTTGACATATAGGCACATCCAGTGGGAACTGTGTCGCAGTTCTCTGGCGGCCCGCGGGGGGCTCGCCTAGACTTTCATCGCATGACGGGCATGGCGAGCGGTCGGTGGCCGACGTTGCGCGAGGCCCTCGGCGCCACCGGGGGCAACCGGCGCAGCGACTTCGACATTACCAATACGGTGCGCGTGAGCTCGCCGCCGGCGGTGCTGCGTGCCGTTTCGCACCTGCTCTTCAACGAATGGCCGGAGGCCGACCAGCGACCGCTGACGCGCGCCTTCGCTGATTTCGACGCGATGTTCGCCGGCCGCATGCCGGGCTATCTCGGCGTCGATACCGTCTACCACGATCGCCAGCACACGCTCGACGTGACCCTGGCGATGGCGCGCCTGGTGGTCGGCTATGAACGCATGGCGGAGCCCATGTGGAAGCTTGGCGCCGAGCGCGCGCTGATCGGCGTCGTGCTCGCGCTGTTCCATGACGTCGGCTACCTGCGCCGGCTGAGCGAGGCAGGGCAGCGCAATGGCGCTGAATTCACCCGCAACCACGTGAGCCGCGGCGTCGAGTTCCTGCGCGGCTACCTGCCGCAGCTCGGCTTCGAGCGCTGGGTGGGCGTCGCGGCGGAGATCCTGCACTTCACCGGTTACGAGCGCGCACTGCCGGAGATCCTCCTCGAGGATGCCCGCGACCTGAAGCTCGGCCACCTGCTCGGCACCGCCGACATGATCGCGCAGATGGCCGA
>Ga0138256_10007200_pt1 | contig 11755 bp, 9 predicted proteins | sample KNB2016incub_MG_FD_105486 | JGI IMG/M metagenome (GOLD analysis project Ga0138256, IMG submission 105486) | Active sludge microbial communities from wastewater in Klosterneuburg, Austria - KNB2014incub_MG | ecosystem: Engineered > WWTP > Activated sludge > Unclassified | place: Austria...
ATAGTCCATTCGGATGATAAATGGACTATTTTAATAAAAATTGAGGTTGATTTTATTCAAAAAGAGATACCGTGTTACGTAGTTCATTTAAACCTTCTTCGGATTTTGCAAACTTTGCAATTTCAACTCTGTTATGCATTGCCAGTTTTTCAAGAATGTTATGAATGTGACTTTTTACGGTAAATGGAGAAAGAAATAGTTTATCACCGATTTCTTTATTAGAATAACCATCAGCTACCAGGGCTATTACCTGCCGTTCTCTTTTGGACATTATGAATGATCGGATTAATTTTGATTTCTTCGGATCGGAAACTGCATCAGACACAATCTGTGAAAAAAGAGAACAGGTTAAATTATTAGGCAGAATTTTATTTCCTTTATAAACGGAGCGGATTGTGCTGAGAAAATTCCTTACCTGTGCATCCTTCATAATAAATCCTGATGCACCAGCTTTAACAAATTCAAATATGTCCTCCTGCAGAGGCATAATTGCCATTACTATTATATTTATTTCAGGAAATTTATTTTTTGTTATTCTTACTAATTCCAGACTGTTTTTGTTGTAAAGCCCAAGATCAACAAGCATGATATCCGGTTTTGTTGTGAGTATTTTCGAATCTAATTTTCCTTTGTAATCAAGATCAGCAACTACTTTAAGGTCGTTATACTCATTAATTAATTTAATTATACCTTCCCGCAGAAGCCGGTTATCCTCTATTATAAGTATACGGATTTTTTTCATATTAAAAAATTCGTTGTAATCAAGTTTGTTAACGGAGTTTTTGTAAAGAGAATGTGTCAGAAAAACTTTTCAGAAAGAAAGTTTAAAATATGAGATATTGGGGGCAATAAAATATTTATCCCGGTATGAAATAATTTCTTTGTATGAAATACGAATTAACCGGTATCAGAGAATACCGCCGCCTAACATTAATCTGAATATTCCGAAAAGTATTGCAATACTGCAAAGAGTAATACCTGTTTTTGATTTTCCGATAATACTGAATATCAGTCCTATTATTGCAAAAGGTATGTTCAGCCAGTTCAGCCAACCCAGCAAAGGAATGAAAGCTATTGCCATACCAAGCATTGCGACTATTCCTAAAACAATTCCGATAACTTTCATAACAGTATTTTAATGATTTAAATAAACAATATTATCTTAAACAAATTATATTGCTGTAAAAAACTTTTTGAAATAAAATTACAGCATTGTAACAGAGCAGCTATAAAGCCTTTCATTATATTAATTTTCTGATAATTCTCATATAAAGTAGTAAATATAATTATTTTTTAAAATCTTTTTTATTAAGCACTATATTTTTCCGGCAAAACTATTTATTTACTCCGAAAGAGAAGTATATTCATCATTTATAATCACGATATCAATTCTTATTTTGAAGTAAAACGAACATTAAATCAAAAATAAATGGAATCACATACATCTCCTGATCTAAGAAGAAGGTTAATGAATTTCGACAGAAAAGATTATGATAATGACACTCTGCTCTCATTATACAAAGGCATACTTCTTCCGAGATTAATAGAAGAGAAGATGCTGCTGCTGCTGAGAAAAGGAAAGATCTCAAAATGGTTTTCCGGGATAGGTCAGGAAGCAATATCAATAGGAGTCAGCATGGCTTTGGAAAAAGATGAATACATACTGCCTATGCACAGGAATCTCGGAGTATTTACTTCAAAAGGACTTCCGCTTGCAAAATTATTCAAACAGCTTCAGGGAAAGTATGACGGATTTTCAAAAGGAAGAGAAAGGTCTTTTCATTTCGGTACAAATGAATTCCATATTGTAGGAATGATATCCCATCTCGGACCTCAGCTTGCAATTGCCGACGGTATTGGTCTTGCATCGCTTTTGAATAATGATAAAAAAATTACTGCAGTTTTTACCGGTGACGGAGGCACGAGTGAAGGAGATTTTCATGAGTCACTGAATGTTGCAGCAGTGTGGAATCTTCCCGTAATATTTGTAATAGAAAATAACGGATACGGACTTTCAACGCCTCTTAATGAACAGTATAAATGCGGTGACCTTTCAGACAAAGGCGTCGGTTACGGAATGGAAGCGCTTCAGATCGATGGTAATAATATTCTCACAGTTTATGATACTGTAAAAACCTATGCGGAGTCTATGAGAAATGATCCGCGTCCGCTGCTTCTCGAATGCAAGACTTTCAGAATGAGAGGACACGAAGAAGCATCAGGAGTAAAATATGTTCCTAAAGAACTTTTTGAAGAATGGGTTAAAAAAGATCCCGTGTTGAATTACGAAAGCTACCTTGTCGATGAGGGGATTCTCGATGAAGAAACTATAAATTCGATAAGGGATGAATACAAAAAAGAAATTGACGCAGCACTTGATGAAGCGCTAAATGACTCGGAAACAACAGCTGACACTGCAAAAGAGCTGAATGATGTATATGCGCCTTACATACAGAAAGTAACTCATCCGACAGGAAGCGGTAAATCTCAGAAAAGATTTGTCGATGCTGTTTCAGACGGATTGAGATTATCTATGAGAAAATATAAAGACCTTGTTATAATGGGTCAGGATATCGCAGAGTATGGAGGTGTATTTAAAGTTACGGAAAATTTCCATGAAGAATTCGGTAAAGACAGGATCCGTAATACGCCTATCTGTGAATCAGCTATTATTGGTGCTGCGCTCGGTCTTTCGATCAAAGGAATGAAGTCGGTAGTTGAAATGCAGTTCGCGGATTTTATTACAAGCGGATTCAATCCTGTTGTAAATAATCTTGCGAAGATACATTACCGCTGGGGACAGAATGCCGATGTCGTAATAAGAATGCCGTGTGGCGCCGGTGTCGGAGCAGGTCCTTTTCATTCGCAGTCAAATGAAGCGTGGTTTTTTCATACGCCAGGACTTAAGATATTTTATCCGTCAAATCCTTATGATGCAAAAGGGATGATCGCCGCCGCGATCGAAGATCCGAATCCTGTTTTGTACTTTGAGCATAAGGCATTATACAGAAGCATTTCTGATGACATACCCGATGATTATTATACAGTAGAATCCGGCAAGGCACGGATTGTAAGGAAAGGTGATGATGTAACAATTGTAACTTACGGAATGGGTGTTCACTGGTCAGAAAAATTACTGGATGAAAATAAAAATATTTCAGCTGAACTTATAGACTTGCGCACTTTACTTCCATGGGATAAAGAAACAGTTACAGAAAGTGTTATGAAAACAGGCAAAGTCCTGATAGTGCATGAAGACACTTTAACAGGTGGCATTGGAGCTGAGATTGCTGCATATATATCCGAACACTTATTTAAAAATCTTGATGCGCCTGTAATGCGGTGCGGAAGCCTTGATACGCCGGTTCCTTTTTCTTCAGCTCTCGAGGAGAACTTTTTTCAGAAAGATGTATTGAGAAAAAAATTGATTGAACTGTCAGAATTTTAAAACTAATTTTAAAAAAAAATAAACTTAAGATATATGTTGAAAATAATTTTTCTAATGTTCCTAACGATATTAATCTCAAACACAGGATATACGCAAAGCAGCAGCTATGATTCAGCATATGCAAAATCTCTTGGCTCGGATGATTACGGGATGAAAGAATATGTAATGGCTTTTCTAAAATCAGGGAAAGTGAAACCGGAAAATAATGAAAAAGCAAATGAGCTTCAGATGGCTCATATGAGAAATATTATGAGACTTGCTGAAGAAGGTTCTCTCATACTTGCAGGGCCGTTTTCTGATAACGGAGAAATAAGAGGTATTTATATATTTAATGTGAAGACAATTGAAGAAGCGCAAAAACTTACTGAGACTGATCCTGCTATTCAGGCGGGAGTACTTGAAATGGAACTTCACCCGTGGTACGGTTCCGCTGCTTTAATGGAAATAAATAAACTTCATAAGACCATTCAGAAATCAAATATTTTAGATTAGTTAGTTTCTGAAATGATAATAAGTTCAGAACAACAATTTTTATCAGCATCCCGTATTTTGTAATTCATAATAAATAATTATTTCCTGCTGCTCCGGTTCCAGTAAAGATAAAATGGAATTCCGCTGAGCACAAGCAGCAGTCCGATTCCTGCATCACGTGGATTCTGAATTATAGTTACCACTACAAGCGTAATACAGAACAGCACAAATATCAGCGGAAGGACAGGATAGCCAACTGTTTTATAAGGTCTGTGATGATCCTTCATCTTACTTCTCAATACAAACACTCCGAAAGCCCCGGCTCCGTAAAAAATAAATGATGCGAAGATGACCATATCAGTGAGCTGATCGAAAGTTCCGGAAAGTACAAGCATACACGACCAGATCCCCTGAATGACTAAAGAAGTATAAGGTGTCTTAAATGACGGATGAACATTTCCTGCGGATTTAAAAAATAGTTTATCACGCGACATTGCAAAATAAATTCTTGATGAAGCGAGAATGGACCCGTTTGTCGTGCCGAAAGTCGAGACCATTATAAGTATTGAAATAAAGAACGCGCCGCCGAATCCTAAAAATTTTCTCATCACTTCTACAGCGATTATAGTATTATCCTTTTGCGCAACTTCAATGATCTCATTGACAGGCATTACATACAAAAATACAAAATTAGTAAGCAGATAAATTCCGATGACAATACCCACGCCGGTAAAGAGAGCGACTGGAATATTCTTCTTAGGATTTTTCACTTCGCCTCCGAGATATCCGATATTATTCCAGCCGTCATAAGCCCAGAATGCACCTAGCATTGCGGCAAACATAGCTCCGAATAATCCGAGTGAAGTTCCGTATTCCGCTGAAGGATTTGGTCCAATCGGCGAAACATTTTCAACTGAACCTCCGCTCATCGTGAGTCCGAGTGTAATTATTATCAGAATCCCGAGAACTTTGAGTGAAGTGAAAATATTATTTATGATACCTCCGAATATTACTCCGAGATAATTTGCAACAGTTAGAAAAATTATAGTGGCGATCGTTAGAACTTTCACCCCGAAACTTGCGAACGGATAAAATATACCGAGTATGCTGAAACTTTCCATTTCAGTGCTGAGATGAGGAAGAGGCAGTATGGCATTTACTGATTCTGAGAAGACATAAGCTATGGATGCAATTGAAGCGGACTGTATTACGGAAAAACATGACCATCCGTAAATGAATGCGAATGCTTTGCCGTACATTTCCTTGAAATAAACATACTGTCCTCCGGGTGCTGCAATAAGTCCTGCAATTTCTGCGTTGGTTACTGCCCCGATCATAGTGATCAGACCTGCTATCACCCAGCACAGGAGCAGTAATCCGCCTGATTCAAGATCAGCAGCCATTGGCGCGGCTTTCTTGAATATTCCTGATCCGATCATTGAACTGACGACAATTAAGATTGCAGTCATTAATCCAAGTCTAGTAAGCAATCCGCTTGAATGAACCCCGTCCTGTTTATTCCCGGTCATTATAAGTATTTAAGAAAATAAAATTTACTATTTGAAAAAGACCTGAGCTACTTCGTATAATTCTTTATCAACTGTTTTTAATTTTCCGATGGCTTCTGTGAACGGAATGTCAACGATCTCGTTTGCCTGAAGCGCAGCCATCCTGCCGAATTTTTTTTCATTTACCATTTCCACCGAATAAATCCCAAGTCTTGTACCGAGCACTCTGTCAAAAGCCGATGGCATACCACCTCTCTGTACATGTCCGAGGACAGTTGCTCTGCATTCAAACCCGGTCCTTCTTTCAATTTCATCAGCAAGATAATTTCCAATTCCTCCGAGTCTTTCCCTGCCAAAGTCGTCAAGCTTAATATCTTCCTTTCTTTTCGCCATGCTCTTCTCATCAAACTTTGTTCCTTCTGCTATTACTATAATAGAAAACAGCTTTCCTCTTTTAAATCTGCTGCTGAGAATTTTCAAAACATCAGACACCTTGGTTTTGAACTCAGGAATCAGCACCGCATCAGCACCACCGGCAATTCCGCTGTAGAGAGCGATCCATCCGGCATGTCTTCCCATTACTTCCAGTATCATTATTCTGTGATGTGATTCGGCAGTGGTGTGAAGACGGTCTATAGCTTCGGTAGCAATTCCGACTGCCGTATCAAATCCGAAAGTATAATCAGTTCCGCTTATATCGTTATCAATGGTTTTCGGAACTCCGACCACATTCAATCCGGCTTCAAAAGCTATCTGAGCAATATGCATAGAACCATCTCCTCCGATAGCAATTATGGCGTCAAAATTTTCCCGGGCAATTTTATGGAGAAGAATATCTTTCCCTTTCTTTTTTTCAAATGGGCTGAATCTTGAAGTGCCAAGTATTGTACCACCTTTGTTTACAATTCCGGCTACATTATTCAGGTCAAGTTTTTCATAGCTTTCATCAAAGATACCTTTCCAACCGTTCTTAATTCCGATTGATTCAAAACCTAATTGATCGGATTTTCTTACAATAGCTCTTATCACGGCATTAAGTCCGGGACAGTCACCGCCGCTTGTCAGGATTCCAATTTTCAATATACGTTATTTTTTAAAGTGATTATCCGGCCGGTTTATTTTTAACAGGCGGATCATTAGTTAAGTATTTAAATTTATCTATAAATTCCTCTGTCTTCATATTTCCTATAAGAGCAAGCCTTGCTACATTTTTTAATTCTTCAAAATCCGATTTCTCAAGTCTTATCATATATTTTCTTGCGACCTGATAACTGTCTGAATCCACGTCAGCTTCACGCGTATTGATCCTGCCTTCGCTGTTAATGATATCTTCAAACTTTATCGGAATAAGGCTTCCTTTGTCAACTGTTACAATCGCTCCTGAATTGTCATCCAGCAGGTATCTTACAGCCGCATAGCCAAGGTCCTGCGTATATTCGCAGTCATAAGGAATCGGGTCAGCGCACCTAAGTTCGTATCCGATATCTTTATTAACAATGGTGACGTTTATTCCGCGCTCTCTCAATCTTCTTCTTACTTCATCCTTTGTGATCCTTCCGATATCAACTTCCGAAAGCCGGATATTACCGTGAAGATCTTTTTCAAGATTTACATAAGGGTGTTTCATTAATTCATTCTGATCGATCCGCGTTATAATTCCTTCTGCGAGAATGGCAACTCCGTAAGGATTTCCCTGTGACATTCTTTTTATGATCGAAGCTTCAAGTATATCGCAGACAGTTTCAAAGCTGATGATTGTATTACGGAATTCTTCGCCGATAATGGTCAAGGTGGCTCCAGCTGCTTTACCTATCCCAAGCGCGAGATGCCCGGCTTTTCTTCCCATTGAAACTACATAATACCATCTGCGCGTAGTTGCCGCGTCAAGCATCAGGGACTGCACAATACGGAATCCGAAATCACGCGCCGTCTGATACCCGAAAGTAGGCATATTTCCGGGGAGCGGCAAATCGTTATCAATAGTCTTCGGAACATGCGCGACCTGTATCTGTCCTTTTGCAAGACGGTCAATCTTGTATGCGCTTGTTGCAGTATCATCACCGCCAATAGTAATAAGATAATCTACTGAAAGCTGTGTAAGTGATTTCAAAGTAGCCTCGAGCATTTCTTTGCTCTTTGCCGGATTCACTCTTGATGTATAAAGTATGCTGCCTCCGGTAAAATGAATTCTTGACACATCTTCGATCCTGAGTTCACGGAAATGAGTGGAGTCGCCTCTGCTCAGATGTTCAAATCCTTCGAGAATACCATACACGGTCAAACCTGAATTTTTTGCTTCTATTGTAACGGATCTTATGACACCGTTAATACCCGGAGCAGGTCCGCCTCCGACGAGAATGGCTAATGTTTTTTTTCTGTAGTGATCGTCCAAAATATAGTTAGTAGTTAATAGTTAGTAGTTAATAGTTACGAAATTCTAAAAAATAATTTATGTTTTTAGTTGTAGACTCTTAGTTCGAAAAATTATCATCAGCATTGCTATGAGATAGCACACTGAGACAAAAATAAAAACAAATCTGAAACCCATTGTCATAGCGAATATTATTGCGAGTACAGAACCGATGACGGAGAAGAATCCGTTCACAGCCCATGAAAATGCAGCTAGACTTTTTTCGGAATCGTCAATTTTTTTCATCCCCAGCGGAAAAGGCATTCCCATAAAAAACCCAAGCGGAGCTATCAGCAGTACAGAAATCAGCACTCGGTATATGAGATCAAACCGCGCCATTGATGTAAACAGATATGAATTAAATACTCCGATAAGAATCGCTGTCAATGCTATCAGAAAAAAAATTATCTGAATCCTGTGCTTATTGTTCTTTAAAAATGTATCCGAATATTTACTTCCGATCCCCGAAAAAATAAGCATGGAAGAAATTACCGTCAGAATAGTATAAACCGGCTGTCCGAGCATCAATGTAAATTTTTGGATCAATGAAATCTGCATCATAATATATCCGAGACCGATTGCTGCAAAGTAGATCAGAAATATTTTTCCGGTAGAACTGCTTGTTAATTTTCTTTTTGCAATAAGAAGAGGAAGTATCAGAAATGCAAATGCCGTGATCAGAGTTTGTATCAGTATGACAATTAAAGTAGTTTCTGCAACGGGTTTGTCTTTTAGCGCAAGTATAGCTTTATCACCCTGAGAGAAAGTTTCCCTGATTCCGTCAAATGTCAGATTGCCGAATCCGATATTCTGATCGAAGAACGGTTTGTCATCCGTTGCGGGTTCAAGTCCTGCATCTGTTACATTATCTTTTCCTCCGGCAAGACTTCTGAAATTATCCGAATCTATAAGCGTTTTATAAAAACTTTCACTTTCGCTGAGCGGGTCATACAGCAGATCCAGACTCAGGTTACCTGCTTCAGATCTGATCCTTATTACATCTTCCGCGGAGAATCCGTCCTTTTTATATAACACTCCTGCAAGAAAACTTTTATCGCCTTCAAATTCATTCGGAGGTCTTCTGAATATTATAAAACAGTCTTTACTGTTTTCAATGCCTTTACTGTTTTCAAGTCTCGCCTCTTTAAGAGTAGTGATGAGTTTCGGGATCTGAGTCTCAGGTCTTGAGATATACAAAACTCCTGATTTGTCAAGATGATGAAGATATTCGCTGACAGCTTCCTTAGTGAGAATATAATTTTCCACCATGCTCATAGCGCCGCTTGACATAGCTGAAGCTGAAATTGTATGAGCGGAAACAATTACGTCATATACAATTCTTTTTGAAGTGATCACATTTCTCGCATCGTCGGTAATGAGATTAACGCTCTTGTTATTTTTAACCAAAGGACCTGTCCAGTATGAGAGAGTATTTTCAAGATAGTCATTCAGAATACCGTTGATCTCAACTGCTTTAATATTTTTTGCATTATGGTATAAGCCGGCAAGAATTTCTCCGCCGCCTGCGGAACCGATTATAAAAACTTTATTCGCTGAATCTTTGAGCAGATAAGCCAGATTGGAAGCGTCGGCGGGTTTAGTTTTAGGAGGAAGAGATTTTACATTCGGAATATTTGTCGTTGCGTTACCGGCATCGATAATTGCAAGATAGATATCATATCCGTCCTGTGAACTTTCTTCATCTCTCATCACATCTATCTTTGAAAAAATATTCCAGTCTGTTCTGATCTTCAGATCCGGACGGTCTTTGATATAATTTCCGTAAATTTTATTTGATGTTACATTAATTGGAAGTCTTTCATCAGTATTTATTAAGAAAGTCAGTGAGAGCGCGAGCAATATGAATGAGATCATAGAAATGGTTTTATGCATTTCGAATGAGAAGATCATTGCTGCAAAAAATCCCATAGCAGCGACAACCGCTATGGCTCCGTTTCCTCCGGTTAAAGGGATAAGAAAAATAAAAACAAAACAGGATAATCCTGCGCCGATGAGATCATAAAAATATAATTTAGAAACTTCCTTTTTGTATCTTACAATTAACACAGAAATTACAAGACCGGCAAAGAAAAACGGCAGTGTGATCAGGAGATAATAAACAGGAAGATATATAAGCTGAACGGAATCGGACAAAAGGCTGAATGGATCGAACGGTATCTTATTCATCGTAATAAATGAGAATAATACACTTACGCCGTATAACAGAGAAAGTATGCTGAGCAGTTTGTCAGACTGAATCTTTTCAATACGGCTGCTGAGTGCGAGCACAACTCCGCTGATGCCGAATCCGAGAAGAGCTACGCTGATTATCATAAATGCGAAATGATACCAGAGTGATACGGACAAAACTCTTGTAAGAGTGAATTCGAGAAGAATTGTAGACATTGCAATTATAAAGATTCCGGCAAAGTAAGATGTCTTTGCAATACCGTAATTAGTCTGAATGGATTTAAATGATTTTGCCAAACTTATTTTAAGATTTATTATGAAGTTTATGTACTTTATTTACATAAAGCAAATCTTTTAATAGACTTTCCATTTTATCAAGTTTCAGCATGCTTGCAGCGTCGCTCAGAGCTTTCTTCGGATCCGGATGTGTCTCAATGAAAAAACCATCGACTCCTGAGGCTGCGGCTGCTCTTGAAAGCGGAGCTATGAATTCAGGATTGCCTCCGCTCACTCCTTTTTCAACGGAAGGCATCTGCACAGAATGAGTAGCATCAAAAATTACAGGATACCCTGATCTTTTCATTATCACCAGACTTCTCATATCTACCACCAAATTATTGTAACCGAATGTAGTACCTCTTTCCGTGAGAAATATTTTTTTATTGCCGGTTGCCGCTATTTTTTTTGCCTGATATTTCATGTCATCAGGAGCCATGAACTGTCCTTTCTTTATATTTACGATCTTTCCTGTTTCTCCCGCAGCTTCGAGAAGTTCAGTCTGTCTGCAGAGAAAAGCCGGTATCTGAAGGACATCGACCACTTCAGCAGCGAGTATCGCATCAAGTTCGGAATGAATATCAGTAAGCAGCGGCACTTCAAATTCTTTTTTCGCCTGCATTAAAATATACAAAGCTTCATCAATACCGAGTGTCCTGAATGATTCTGATGAAGTTCTGTTTGCTTTAATAAATGAAGACTTGAAAATGAACGGAAGTTTGTATTTTTCTGAAAGCTTTTTCAAAGCTTCGCATGTTTTGAATATTACTGCTTTTGATTCGACAACACAGGGTCCTGATATGAGCAGAAATTTATCAAGATGTTTAAGGTTAAGTTCACTTTTTAAATAAGAAGGCAGCATTAATTTATCTGTTTAGGTAATCATTTAGTTTGTCATTAAGTTCTTTCTTGGTATACTTTGATTTTTCATACATCCCTTTGAGACTTCTCTGGCGCAAAGCTTCATAAACACAGACTGCAGCTGCAACGGAGACATTCAACGACTGTATCATTCCGTACATTGGTATAAGAAAATTTTTATCCGACAATGACTTCACTTCATCGGAAACACCTGCGTGTTCATTACCAATTACTATTGCGGCTTTTTTTGTCAGGTCAAGATCGTAAAGGCTTTTATCCTTTGACTTATTACTCATGTGAGTGGAATATATTCTGAATTTATTCTTTCTGAGTTCTTCAAAACAGTCTTTTACATTCTCAAACTTTTCGGCGGTGATCCATTTCTTTGCGCTTGCGGAAGAGGTCTTTCCGATGCTCGGAAATTTACAGGTGTTATAGATCAGATATATTTTATCGATCCCGGCCGCTTCAGCGCTCCGGAAAATTGCGCTGACATTATGAGGATCATGAATGTTTTCCAGAACAAGCGTAAGATATTTCTGACGTTTTCCAACTACATATCTGAACTTATTAAACCTTTTTTGAGTCAAC
>Ga0138256_10007201_pt1 | contig 11753 bp, 10 predicted proteins | sample KNB2016incub_MG_FD_105486 | JGI IMG/M metagenome (GOLD analysis project Ga0138256, IMG submission 105486) | Active sludge microbial communities from wastewater in Klosterneuburg, Austria - KNB2014incub_MG | ecosystem: Engineered > WWTP > Activated sludge > Unclassified | place: Austria...
TGAACTTTTGGTCAGTTGCATGGCAGATATTTCTCGAACATCCAATCATTGGGTCGGGCCTCGAATCGTTTGGCGTCGCATTTACAAAGCATGACCCGAGCAATGGCCAATTTCGCGTCGAGCAGGCCCACAACGAGTATCTGCAAACTCTTGCAGATGCTGGAATCGCAGGATTTCTGTGCCTGAGTGCATTTATTATCCTGTTGTTTAGAAAGGGCCTGGCGGCAATTTCCACTTCTACGGAGTTTCGGCACGAGGCGGCAATAGGTGCTTTGGCGGGATGTTGCGGCGTGTTAATCCACAGCTTTTTTGACTTTCCACTCCGCACGCCATCGAATGCCTTTTTTTTCCTGCTTTTGTGCGCGGTAGCAACGGCCGATATCGCGGCCGACGAAATGAAAACTCGTCGCCGTCATCATCGAACTACCTGACAACGACCGTAGCTTTTCTTGTTCCGCAGGGCAGGGTAAATGTGACCTGAAATTCGCCCGGATTTGCATTCGCCGAGCGCAGAACAAACAGTGCTCGCGATCTGACGCCGGCGATCGCCTCGCGGCGAACATAAACATCCCGTGGGCTGCCAGAGACCGCAGTCAAACCGTCAAGGTCACCGTCGTCCGTTCGCCCGACGATAACGGCCAGATCGCCGCCGCCCTGCAACGTAATATTTTCTTCACTCAAGGTTAGCTTGCACGGAGCGATCGCAGCCTTTTCCAATGGGTCATCAATGACTACGCGCGGCCTGGTGGTACTGGTCGCTCGGTCTTCCGGCAGTTCGGAAATTAGAGACGGTGCAACGCCGGGTGTTGGCGAGGCGGTTGGTCGTGCTTCCGCCACGCGATTGCCAGGCTGCCGAGTGTTTTCCTGTCGCGGGATCGGTATTATTACGGGCGGGAAAAGTCCATTTGTATTATCAGCGAGCTTTATCGACTGAGTTTCGACTAATTCAGGCGTTTTTGATGGTGCGGGCGGGCCGTCCGGGGTTGGAGTTGGCGCCGGTTTCTCAGGCGTTGCCACCGGAGTTGATTCCGGTGTAGATATCGGAGTCGATTCAGGGGTCGCAGCCGGAATTGGTTCGGGACTCGGTTCAGGTGTAGGCGTCGGCGATGCTTCTATGACGGCTTTTGGTGCCTCAGTCGGCTCCGATTTTGGTGTCGGATCAGGTGAAACAGATGTCGCAATTTGTTCGGGCGTAGGCGTTGGTGTCGGTGATGGTGCCGTAGCCAAAATCGTCTTTGGGTCCTCCGTTAAACGCATCGGAACCGGTTCCTCCGCTTGTGCGGGACTTGATTCTGGTTTGGGGAGAACGGCAGCGGCCACCTCTGGCGTCGGTTCTGCTACGGTGAGGGCGATTGGAATCGGAGGCGTCACCTGCGTCCTTTGCTGAGCCACGGCTTCAGTCGAAACCGGTTGATTCGGGTTAGGCCCAATCTGTTTTTCGAGGCCCATCGTATGGCCGTTGATTCGCTTATATAGTGACTCGATCGCACTATATCGCAACGGGCCCGGCTGGCTCTTATAACTGCGGACATACATATCGAGTGCCTCATTGTTCTTACCTTCGAGCAAAAGGGACGTTCCGAGCCGCCAGGTGCTTGATCGCCACCAAGCGCTGTCCACCGGCAACACGCTGACGGCACGTTTGAGGTGGATACTTGCCTGGTCGGGCTTTTCCATCTGATAATTCGTCCAACCGTTAATTTCCTCGATGCGTCCTCGCAAGATGCCGGAAAGTGTTTGGCGAGGGACAAAAGGCGCCCCGATGTATTCTCCTCTCAATGCTGCCAAAGTCCTGCTTTCATATAGTTCACTTGCCATTACGGCTGCGGATGGATCGGCTACATCGAGTCCGGCGTCGAGAAAGGCCGGTGCAGCTTTCGTCAGTTCTATAATGGTCGGTAAGGCAACATTCTTATTCAGGAGCTGGGAGCTCGCATATATCAGGCGGTGGACTTTCATCGTATCTTCGCCATTGACAAAGTCATTAGCGGTTTTGGCAACCGCTTCAGGATTTGGCGTCGTTTGATCGAGTTCCTGTTTCAGTTCTAGCAGTGCCGCCATTTGGGCCGAGTTATCAGGCCCGTCCGCAGGTGTCGGTGCAAAAATGCTCGCCCGGCGTTCGAACCCCACGAGAGCCGCAAAGTCCTTTGAGCTGCGCAAAACACGCCCCCCGAGTTTTGTCGAAACCACCCCATTCTTGACCGAAAAACTCTTGGCTAGTTCCTCCGCTGCCTCGCGATAAAAGCCGCCGGCGACCCGCGCTGACGCGATCTCGTATTCGAGAGTTGGAAAGTTTCCGTAACGTCGTGCCGCGAGCAGCGTTTTTTCGGCACTGGTCGGATTTCGCTGGGCCAGGTATCCGCGTGCCAGGGCGATGTGCGACCAGATAAATCGTGGATCTGCGGCGAGGGCCTTTTGTGCAAGCCCGACCGCCTGGTCGCCCTCGCCCTGAATTGCGTACCAGTATGCCGCACCCGCCAGAAGGATGACATTTCCCGGATTTGCCTCAAGCGATCTTGCCATCTCAGATTCGGCCTCTGACCGGTTGCCAGAGTCAAAGAGGGCCAGCACAAGACCGGTTCGCGCCGGCAGATCGGCTTCGTCCTTTGCCAGTATCTCTCGATAGAGCGTGACTGCTTCGCCGGACTTGCCCAGTGACCGCTTCATTTCTGCGAGCCCGCGCCGTGCTGTCAACGACTCAGGCTCGATCTGCAATGCTTGTGCATATGCAGCGGCTGATTCCTCCAACAAAAAGTCGATCCGATTTGCAAGGCCGAGAGTTTGATAGGCCGGTGATGAGGTGCGGTCGAGCTTTATGGCCCTTTCCGCGATTCTGCGAGCCTCGGACCCGTTTTCAACGCTCATGTAAAACGTCGCAATACTCAGGAGCTGACTTACGGTCGCCTTACTCTTTTCCTCGATCGCGCGAGCAATTTCGACGCCTTGGGCCCGCGCGCCGCGAAAATACAAATTTGCCGCGAATTTCGCCAGCGTGTCGAGAAACAGAGCATCCGGCACCGGTTCCGGAGCATCTTTTACGGCGGCCTCATAATACTCAAATGCCGCCGCCGCATCGCCGGCCGTCAAACGGTCGTTGCCGAGTTGGCTCCACACCGTAACAATCATTGCTTGAGCGTCCGGAACGCGGTTCGATGTGGAATATGCTTTGATAAATCCCTTAAGCGCTGCAATCCGTTCAGGCGCTTCGGCAATCGCAATTGCCTTTTCAAATTCCGCGGAAGCGTCGTCCTCATTTACATCGGGTTCGGGTAAGGACTGCGAATTCGTCGCCGGATTCGGCGCCGCCGGATTGTTTTTGGATAAAGCAGCCTTGGTTGGAGGCTTTACGAGCGGCTTCTTTGTCGAAGCCGATGCTTTCGAATTAGCCTTGGCCGATTTAGGCGCAGTGTTTGATTTGGAAACAGTAGATTTGGTTTTCTTGTCGTCCGGTTTTGCTTTTGTCTGTGTTTGTTTGCCGGCAGACGGCTGCTTTTTAGTGTTCTTAGTGGGCGACGTCGATTTTGGCGGTGTCGGTTTCGGCTTGGCCGTCTGTGCAAAGGCGGCAAAGCTGAATAGGCCGCATAAAAGAATTATTGCCGGAAACTTCATAAACTATGGTAAAAACACGCCGCCAATGTCAAGATAGTAACACGAAACGGGCACCCGTTTCTCATTCAACCTTATGATCGAACTGGATCGCGTTTGGGTCAGCCTACTGGACGACGCGACAGCTAAGGCGATAAGGGCCGGTCGCACTGACTTGGCCGATTATCTGCGCCTCAGGGCGACCAACGATGCGATCCGCAATACCGGTGTCGCATGGTTGTTCGATACGATGATCGAGATCGCAACTCGTCCGAGCCAGCGGGCCATTAAAATAGAACGCGATGATCCGCACAGTTTCACCCGCGGTTCGTCCAATATGGTCGGCTCTCGCCTGCAAATCCGTCATGGAGTAAGATGTCTCACCGTCGAAGCGGGTTGGGCGCGAACACCTTCCGATGGCATCATGCAAAAAGGCTCGCTCGCTTTTGCCCGGTTCACGCATTTTGGAATGCCAAGGGAAACATCGGAGTTCCGGCTCGTCCACGCCGCATCGCTGCCGCATTGGCTGTCCGAAAACGATGCAATAATCGACAGCTTCGTTCTTCAGCGGCATTTTGAGCTGCTTGCAGAATAGTTTCAGAGCGGCGGTTCTTTAGCCCTTCCTTTGCGGTTTAGTCAGGCCTAGTTTTGGCTTGGCCAACGGTCCGACATGCCGTCTTTGTCATGTCTCCAAAATGCGGTATGATTGAAAGTTAGTTTTGAAATACGGGAGTACAGCATAAGTGATAGCAGAACTTGATAAATTGATCGAATTACAAAAGACCGATACAAACCTCAGAAAGTTAAAACGGTCAATAGAAACAGCAGTAGAAGGGCGTGCGGCAATCGAACAAGAGTTTGAACAGCACGCCTTTTCTATACGCGAGATTCAAAACAAGCGGGATACGCTTACGGCAAGACGCGCCGAACTAGAAAAGCAGATCGCCGAAAACAAAACGTACCTCGAAAGAGCTGATCGAAACCTAAAACACGCCCAGAACCAAAAAGAATACGAAACCGCAATGCGCGAGACCGACGCTTTGCAAAAACAGATCGCCGCCCATGAAACGCAGATTGTCGAGATTTTGGACGAGGTTGAAGGCGTCGAAAAAGAGCTCGAAGAACGCTCAGACGAGATTGCGTCGCTCGACGGGAAACGCGATGCGGCATTAGCCGATTTTGATTTGGCAAACGCAAATAATAAGTCCGAGTTCGAATCAGAGACGGCACATCGAGCAACGGCGTTCGCGACCTTGCCTGCCCGCCTAGCGTCTATCTATGATCGCCTGGCCCAGCGCAGCCGCGATGGCATTGCGGTGGCCGAAGTCGTAAATGGTTCGTGCAGCGCGTGCTATATGTCACTTCGCCCACAAGTACAGCTAAACGTCAAAAAAGGTGACGAGATAATCACCTGCGAAAGCTGCACCCGAATTTTATACATTCAAAAACGCGACGAGGCCGGCGCATCTTAAAAAAGATATAGAAGTATTTGGGTTTCCTGATCGCTGTTTTTATGAATTGCCTCCAGCTTTAGCTGGAGGTTAGTGGAAAACAAAAAAATGGCTTTAGCCAAACTCCGCTTACTCTCGGAATATTCGGCTAAAGCCGAACAAGAATTATGGACTATGACCTCCAGCTGAAGCTGGAGGCAATTCAGCTATTTAGGCCAACATTCAATCCTAAAATCACTTGCTCCTCAACAGCCACGGTTACTTCGCCCACTCATCGGCGATGTGCACATCAACCTTGATCGGCACCCGGCTGACAAACTCTGTCCCGGCCCGCAACATCGCCGATTCCAACTTTTCGGCCGTTCGCGCAGCTTCAGCCGTGTCGCACTCGACAATGATTTCGTCGTGTACAATATTGACCAACCTCCCCGACGTGTCCGCCAGATCATCATGCAGCAATCGCAAAGCGCGTTTTAGAATATCGGCCGATGTGCCCTGTATCGGCATATTCTTGGCATAACGCTGAGCGGCGCCGATCGACGAACGATCATTCGCATCAAAACTCATTCTCGCCAAACGCCCCGATTTTGTCCTCGCCGAACGCTCCGTCAAAACGCTTTTCGATTGAATTCGCAGCCATTCGTCCATCCGCGGATACGTCGAAAAATACTGCCGTAGAGTGTTTTCCGCATCCGTCTGCGACAAACCCGTCATCATGGCAAACCGTGAAGCTCCCAACCCATAAACTACACCAAAATTTAACCGTTTCGCAAACGAGCGCTGGTCCGTCGTCACGTCTTCGGACTTTATCCCAAACACCTGTGCAGCCGTCGCGGCGTGAAAATCCTGCCCCGACTCAAACGCTTCGATGAAGTTCTTATCCTCCGAGAAATCCGCCAGAATTCGCAATTCGATCTGCGAATAGTCGGCTATTACCAGCGAACGCCTGTCAGGGGCACGAAAACACCGCCGATATTCTGCTTCATGCGGTATCTGCTGCAGATTCGGTTTCGAACAAGCGAACCGCCCGGTCGGAGCACCGATCTGTCGAAAATCGGCGTGAATCCGTCCCGTCGCCGGCTCGACAAACTCCAAAATATTCTCGCCAAAACTGCCGACGGCCTTTGCCACGCCTCGGTATTCGAGCAGTTTGGCAACGACCGGATATTCCTCGGCCAGCGGCTGCAGTTCCCACGCCCGCGTCGAATTTGGCATCGGAATACCGAGATTGAGAAGCGCGTCCATGACCTGGGCGTTCGAGTCCAGATTGATTTGCGGTGAGCCAAACAGTGAGGCCTGCGCCACGCCTGCGGCCAGCATGTTTTGGAGTTCGCCGGCTATTTTTACCTGTACTTTGGTCGCCCTTTCCAACTGTTCGCGCCATCGTGTCTGATCGAGATAGAACCCATTCAGCTCCATGTCGGCGATTGGCATGACACATTCGTTTTCAAGGCCCAAAGCTTTTTCAAGTCCATCCGCGACAATCCGCTCGTGTACTTTAGTCCTGACCTCAGGCATGATAGCTGCGTCCTTGGCCGCGTATTCGATCTGTGATTGGGTCAATGTGTCCGCTCCCCAATCGCTCACCTGTTCGGCTTTATCAAGCGTCCGCCCAAGAAAAAACTGCACCAGGTCGGCCAGACCGTGCCGCCGGTCGCCCTCTCCCGCGCTTATCAAGACACTGGCTAAATACGTGTCATAGACACCGCCCACCTCGCATCCCAAATGATGTCGAACCCATTTGCAGTCAAACTTCGCATTGTGGGCGATCTTAACCGGCGTGGTTGAAGAGAGGAGATCACGTAACGGTGCCAGATCAGGATTATCCCGCAGTTTCTCGATGGTGTCTGAAACGCCCGCATTTCCTGTCGTCGCGGCCCACTTTGCACCACCGAAATTTCTGAGGTCGATCACAGTCGTGCTATTGCCATCGCTCAACTGTACCAATCGAAGCTCACCGCGATAGGGGTCAAGCTCAGTTGTCTCGACGTCAAAACCGAGAAACTCGGCGCTTGCCAAGGCTTCGCAGGCCGATCTTAACGACGCAGCGTCGCTGGCTAACTGAAAATATATCTCCATCGCTAATTACTTCAAAAACTTGGAGTCAAAGGCACGCGGCAGAAGTTCGCTCATCATGATTGACTCACTTTTGCCTTCCAGATTTGAAAGGATTACCGGAACGTCGCCGCAGAATTCCCAGATGATCTGCCGGCAGACGCCGCACGGCGGTGTGAGATCTTCGGTATCGACAACAACGGCTATCTGTGTGAATCGCTTTTCGCCGCAGGAAATTCCTTTCCAGATGGCCACTCGTTCGGCGCAGACGGTTAGGCCATAACTGGCAGATTCGACGTTGCAGCCTATGTATATGGAACCATTCTCAGATTCGACGGCGGCCCCGACCTGAAAATTTGAATATGGCGCGTATGCCCTTTCCCTCGCGGTTGTGGCCGCATCTATCAACTTCTTCTGCTTTTCCATTAATTATTTTAGAGGAGTTTTTTCTTGGCTCAGTTTCTCTCGCACCAGGCTGCATAGGAATTCGACACTCACGCCCGTCTGGGCCCCTTCCGGAATAATGATGTCAGCGTGGCGCTTTGAAGGCTCGACAAATTCATGGTGCATAGGCCTGACCGTCCTATAGTATTGTCCAATCACAGATTCGGTCGTGCGTCCGCGTTCCGCAATGTCGCGCTGCAGCCGTCGGATAAATCGAATATCATCCGGAGTATCGACGTACACGCGAACATCGAGCTGGTCCAATATCCGCATCTCGGCAAAGATCAAAATACCCTCGACGATTACGACAGGTTTCGGCTCGATCGTCTCAATGCGGTTGCTGCGAGTATGCGTCTTAAAATCATACAGCGGCATCTCAACTTGTAGCCCTTGTTTCAAACGCATCAAATGATTGACCAGCATTTCGCTGTCGATCGAATCCGGGTGGTCAAAATTGGCCTGGTGGCGCTCATCAAGCGGCATATCGGCAAGGTTGCGATAATATGAATCTTGCTCAACGAGCACAACATTTTGACTGCCGACAGCCTCGACTATTGCTCGCGCAATAGTCGTTTTTCCGGAACCGGTTCCACCGCAAATTCCAATGAACATAAAGTCAATTCTAACAGGATAGACAGGATATACACGACAAAGAAGGGGTATATAAGGCGTCTCTGCACCCGATCAATCTGTTTATCCCGTTCAATTTATTCTGGATATAATTCTTCTCAGCAGTTCCCTAAAAACTTCGGCTACACGCTCACCTGTTTCCATCACTTCCTGGTGATTTATCGGCTCATCGCTCATTCCGGCGGCGAGATTTGTGATGCAGGAGATGCCGAGGACTCGCATCCCCTGATGCCGCGCCGCGATTGCCTCAGGCACTGTGGACATACCGACGGCGTCGGCGCCCAATTGGCGGTACATATGAATCTCGGCCGGGGTCTCATAGGTCGGCCCGGACAAGGCGCAATAAACGCCGCTATGCATGAAATCAGTTAATTTCGCATCCTTACCCGCTTCAAAGCGTTCGCGGCTGATGGCATTGGCCTCTTCAACGGCGATCTTTCGCAGTTCGCGGTCGTAAACCTCAGTCATATCCGGGAATCGCGGGCCAAAACGCGTGTCGTTAGGGCCGCGAAGCGGATTGACGCCGAGGCAGTTCAAATGATCGACTAAAAGCATCAGGGTGCCGGGTGTCATATCCGTATTGAGGCTGCCGGCCGCGTTGGTTAGAATAAGATTCTTGATTCCCAACAGGCCAAATGAACGAACAGGCAGCATGACCTGCTGCATATCATAGCCTTCATAATAGTGAAAACGGCCTTGCTGCACTGCGACATTGATGCCGCCGATACTTCCTAGTACTAGCTGACCGGCATGGCCCTCAACCGTAGAGCGGGCAAATCCCGGAATTTCCTCATAAGGAATTGCGACCCGGGTTTGCAATTCGTCCGCAAAAGCGCCCAGGCCGCTGCCGAGGACAATTGCCGTCTGCAATTCGCCTGAATACTTAGATCTAATAAATTCCGCCGCCGCAGCGGCTTGTTCGTATGACATAAATGGAGTCACAGGTTATCACAAACCGGCCCGCTTTCGCCGAATCCGGGTTCAATTTATTGTCCCGGCCGCGGAGGCGCCGCGATGCATCCTACAGGCTTAAAAGCTCATTGGCTCGACGGAGCGATGTTCAGCATTACGCACGGTTGGATTCAACTGGGGCACATCGACCAGCAACTTGTTTGCGGCCGCGTGTCTTGAAAATGGTCAGGAATCTGCCCCAAATAAAATTAGGAGGACGAAGCTTTTGATTCGTTTTGCTTTTCGCTGCTCGCGGGGTCGGCCTTAAGGTCCTGTTTAATGGCGTCGAGGATGCCGTTGATGAATTGGGTGGCTTCGTAGGTTGAGAATTTGCGGGCGATCTCGAGGGCTTCGTTTATGGCGACCGTGTCGGGGGTGTCTTTATCAAGAAATTCGAAAACGGCGAGGCGGAGCACATTTCTATCAACGATGGCCATTCGCTCGATACGCCAATGTTCGGCCCGCTTTCGAATAATTTCATCGATTTCGGCAATGTGTTCGAGCGTGCCGCAAACCAGGGCGTTAGCAAAGGCCCGCGTTTTATCGTCCAACTCACGATCGCCTAGTTCGTTCCAGTAATCGTCGGTGAGGGCCTGGCTATCGCCGGCTACGAGGTCGCCGGCAAATAGCATTTGCAGAGCACACTCGCGTGCCTTGTGTCTTGTGCCGGAACCCTTTTCTGCTTTATCAAACGACATCAAAAAGACTCTCTCTTCTCACTTCCCAACGCTCCTCGCCGCGAAGTTGGATTCTGCGAAGGGCATCGACCGTTTCGACCGCGGACAGGGCCGCTTCGTATCCCTTGTTATCGGATTTTTCGCCGCATCGCTGGGTGACCTGTTTGGTATTGTCCGCAGTGATAACACCAAACATCACAGGAACTCCGGTTTGAATCGATGCCTGCATCAGGCCCGCCGCAGTTTGGCCCGCAACGTAGTCAAAATGGGGCGTGTCCCCGCGGATGACGACTCCGAGGGCAATGACGGCATCATAATTACCTGCTTTTGCGGCTTTGAGTGCGGCCACCGGAAGTTCGAATGACCCGGGCACATGAAAGATGTCAATCGAATCGCCGTCAGCGCCGGCTTGCCTTAGTGCCTCGACGGCGGCGGCCGCCAGTTTTGACGTGAACTCATCATTCCAACGACTGACCACAATCGCAAACGTCATACCCGCCGCTGAAATTTCGCCTCGATTTAATTCAGTTTTCAACGTCGATCACCTTCCAGCAGTTCATCATCCTTCATACAAGTATAGAGAACGCGGAACGATATTGCCAAGCATTAGGCCGGATTCGCAAGCGGTTAGAAAATCTAATCGCTGAGATTTCTAGTTTTATTCGGCAATCGGTGATAATGAACAACGAATGACGCGACACATTATCGAAACCGAGGAAACGTTAATAATCGAGACGCCGGAGCGCGTTCAGCTCGAATTTGCACTTGCGTCAATCGGGAACCGGTTTCTCGCGGTGGCGATTGACCATTTCATACAGTACCTGACGATATTTTTTACGGCATGGTTCTTTTTTTCTCTTGCGGGATACGGTTCGTCAGATGCGATTGATGTGCCCGGACAATGGCTGGCAGAGATGCCCAAATGGACGATCGCAATATTGATCGTTGTGCTTTTTCTGATATTTGCCGGGTATTTCATAGTTTTTGAATGGCTTTGGAATGGACAGACACCCGGAAAACGACTGTTAAAGCTGCGGGTTATTCGCGACGACGGCCGGCCGGTAACACTTTGGGAGGCGATCGCCCGAAACTTGCTTCGCATTTGTGATGCCGCGCCGGGATTTATTTTGCCCGTCTATTCAGTCGGCCTAATCGTAATTTTTTTCAGCGGCCGAGACCAGCGCGTCGGGGATATTTTTGCGGGAACAGTCGTCATTCGGGAACGAGCGGCCGAAGCCCCAACGTTTGCAGAGGCGTTCTCAGGCCGCATGACGGACGCGGCATTTACTCGCGTCCAGAAAATTTCTGGCGTTGTGGCAAATGTCACGGTGCTGACAGAGCGCGAAATCGAGGTCGTCGAAAATTTCCTGCGACGACGATGGAACCTTACCGACCGGCAGCGTCTATGGATGGCCTGGCGCATCGCACTGCCAATCATGTACAAACTCAAGCCGGGCTATAACGCTGAAGATTTTACGTACGAGGGATTTCTCGAGGAAATCCTGCATGGTTTCCACGCTAAACAGCGATTTTTAAACTAGATTTAGTCTTTTTTCCAGTAATAGATATTGAGTTTGCCGGCACTTTCAGGCGACAGCTGCCCGCCTAGAAGCTCGACGGCTTTTGAAAGGGCGGGATCGCGTTGAGCGGCAAGGTCTGCGCCGGTTGGCTTTACCAATTCATCGGGGTGAACGCCCGTATTTTCGAGGCTCTTGCCGTCTGACATGATGACATCGGCATTTGGGACGCTGACTCCGAACGGTACGATGCTATCGGAACCGACCTGCTCATCGAACGACCGCGACTGCATAACTGCTCCCGCCGAAACATCGCCGACTACCTTGCCTCGCCCTTCTAACTGTATTAACCGGGCAAATATCTCAGCTGCTGAACCAGAGCCACTGTCGATCAGAACGACCAACCTGCCACTGTAAACATCCTTGCCGCGACTTTTTGCAAA
>Ga0138256_10007203_pt1 | contig 11751 bp, 8 predicted proteins | sample KNB2016incub_MG_FD_105486 | JGI IMG/M metagenome (GOLD analysis project Ga0138256, IMG submission 105486) | Active sludge microbial communities from wastewater in Klosterneuburg, Austria - KNB2014incub_MG | ecosystem: Engineered > WWTP > Activated sludge > Unclassified | place: Austria...
GGAGCTCTACGGCATCGTCCCGAAGGACCCGCGCCAGCCCTTCGACGTGCGCGAGATCATCGCCCGCCTCGTCGACGACTCGGACTTCCACGAGTTCAAGGCCCTGTACGGCACGACGCTCGTCACCGGCTTCGCGCACCTGTGGGGCCAGAGCGTCGGCATCGTCGCCAACAACGGCATCCTGTTCTCCGAATCCGCGCTCAAGGGCGCGCACTTCGTCGAGCTGTGCTCGCAGCGCGGCATCCCGCTCCTCTTCCTGCAGAACATCACCGGCTTCATGGTGGGTCGCAAGTACGAGGCCGGCGGCATCGCGAAGGACGGAGCCAAGCTCGTGACCGCCGTCTCGTGCGCGAAGGTGCCGAAGTTCACGCTGCTGATTGGCGGCTCCTTCGGCGCGGGCAACTACGGCATGTGCGGCCGCGCCTTCGACCCGCGCTTCCTCTGGAGCTGGCCCAACGCGCGCATCTCGGTGATGGGCGGCGAGCAGGCCGCGAGCGTGCTCGCCACCGTGAAGCGCGACGGCATCGAGGCGAAGGGCGGCGCCTGGTCGAAGGAAGAAGAGGAAGCCTTCAAGACGCCCATCCGCGAGCAGTACGAGCGGCAGGGGCACCCCTACTACGCCACCGCCCGCCTCTGGGACGACGGGGTCATCGACCCGGTGGACACGCGTCGCGTGCTGGGGCTCGCGATCGCGGCCTCCCGAAACGCCCCGCCCGAAGACACGCGCTTCGGCGTCTTCCGCATGTGAGCCCATGGCCCGACCCCCCGCCTCCGTCATCGCCGCCCTCGAATCCGCCCTGAAGCTCTCGCCGGACGACCTCGGGCTTCGCAACCACGTCGCTCAGATGCTCGCGGACGACGAGCGCCCGCAGGAGGCCCTCGACACCTGCGCCGGCACGCTTTCGCGCGATCCGGTGAACCTCGAGGCGCTGCGCCTGGCGGCCGGCCTCGCGCGGCGGCTGGGCCAACCCAGCGCCGAAGGCTACGAGAGGCTCCTCGCCGCGCTGGGCGGAAGCCCCGCACCACCGGCCGCCGCGGACACTGCCCCGGCGAGCGCGCCCGCGCGACCCACGCTCACGGCCGTGCCCTCCTCCCCGCCGCCCGCCGGCGGCACGCCGCCCACGGGCGCCATGCTCGCCGACGGCGAAAGGCCGGGCCTGCGCCTCGCGTCGGACGAAGGCGCGCTGGTGGAGGAGTTCGACCTGCAGACGCCGCGCATCACGTTCGCGAACGTGGGCGGGATGGTCGACGTCAAGAAGAAGCTGGAGCTCTCGGTCCTGGGGCCGCTGCGCAATCCGGAGCTCTACCAGGCCTTCGGCAAGACGGCCACCGGGGGCTTGCTCCTCTACGGGCCGCCGGGCTGCGGCAAGACCTATCTCGCCCGGGCGCTCGCCGGGGAAATGGGCGCGCGCTTCGCCTCCATCGGCCTGGAGGACGTGCTCAACATGTACTTCGGCGAGAGCGAGCAGCGCCTGCACAAGATCTTCGACACCGCGCGGCGCCTCGCCCCGATGGTGCTCTTCTTCGACGAGATCGATGCCCTCGGCCACAAGCGCAGCGAGCTGCGTGGCGGCGCCGGGCGCAACCTCGTGAACCAGCTGCTCTCCGAGATGGACGGCTCGCAGCACGACAACACCAACGTGTTCATCCTCGGGGCCACCAATCACCCGTGGGACATCGACTCGGCCCTGCGCCGACCCGGCCGCTTCGACCGCACGGTGCTGGTGCTGCCGCCCGACGAGCCTGCGCGCGAATCGATCATCGGCCACCACCTGGCCGGGTGCCCGCACAAGGACATCGATCCGGCGGCGCTCGCGAAGTCCACGGCGCTCTTCTCCGGCGCCGACCTCGCGCAGCTGTGCAATCTCGCCCGCGAATCGGCCATCGAGTCGAGCGCGGCGGCGGGCGCGATCCGGCCGGTCGGACCCGACGATTTCAAGCGCGCGCTGCGCTCGCTGCGGCCTTCCACCGTCGAATGGTTCGGGCAGGCGCGCAACTTCGCGCTTTTCGCCAACGAGAGCGGGGTCTACGACGACCTGCTCGACTACATGAAGCGCAACAAGCTTGGCTGAGGTTCCCTCGCCCCGGCAGCGCGCCGACGGGCTCGTCGAGCGCAGCAAGGCGCTCACGGATCTCGGCCGCTGGAAGGACGCCGAGGCCCAGGCCCGCCGGGCCCTCGAGGCCGACCCCACCTATCCGCGCGCGCTCCTGCAACTCGCCCACGTGCTGGTGAACCTGGGACGCGGCGACGAGGCGGCGCAGCTGGCAAAAGGCGCGCTCGCCCTGGAGCCCACCTCCTCCTGGGCGATGCGGATCCTCGGGTCGTGGCACGGGGCCCACGGTCGCCACGCCGAGGCCGTCGCCCTGGCCGGGGATGCCGTGCGCCTTTCCGGCGGCGATGCCATTTCGCTCCTCTACCTTTCGCACGCCAAGCAGGATGCCGGCGACGCCACGGGGGCGCGCATCGCCGCCGAGCGCATCGTCGCCGGATTTCCCGACTGGCCCGACGGCTTTGTCCGCCTGGCCGAGACGCGCCACTCTCCCGAGGAGGCGGTCGCGGCCTACCGCGAGGCGCTGCGCCTCGATCCGCACTGCGATTCGGCGCTCGCCGGCCTCGCAGGCACGAGCGGGTCCCTCGCGCAGTACCGGGAAACCGTCTCGCTCGCCTGGAGCTCGCTGCGCTCGGACCCCACCGACAAGGCGCGCCAGCGCCTCTTCGCCCGCTCGGCGTGGATCTTCCTCGCGCTGAGCCGAATCGTGGCGCCGCTTCGGGGCACGCACCGCGCGCTCGCCGAGCCCTTCGGCGAGCCCTGCGCCTTCGCCTTTCATGCCACGGGCGACACGGTCCGCGCGCGCCTCCTGTTCGCCTTCCGCTTCGAGGCGCTCGTCCTCGCGACCTGGCTCGCGCTGGCGGCGGCGATGGTCGTCGCCACGTTCCTCCCGAGCGCGCTGTCCGAGGTGCTGGTGCCCCTGCTGGGCATCCCGGTCTTCCTGGGCATGGCGATCCCGTTCTTCCTGTTCCTGCGCGGCATCGCCTCGGCGCGCCGGCTGGTGGATCTGCGCATCCTGCAGGGGACGGGGCGCGGCACGATCCTCTCGCGCCTCGCGCGGTTCGCGGTCTCGGGCGTCGTGGTGACAGCGCTGGCCATCGCCCTGCTTCTCGCCTTCCCCGCCGGGGCCGGCGCCTGGGGATGGCTCCTCATCATCGGTCTCGTGCTCGCGATCCAGGATGGCTACCGCTGGCGCGACCAGTGGCTCGACGGCCGGCGCACCGTCGAGGCCGGTTCGACCCGGCAGGCGCTGGCCGCCTCGGTCGGCGAGCGGGCGGCCCGCTGGTTCACGCCGGGCCGCCTCGCGGCGTTCGCGATCGCGGCCGCGGCAGCCGAGATCGCCCTCCTCGGCCTTCGCACGTCCCGCAGCCCCGCGGCCGAGCCCGTGGCATTCGCCGCTGCCGTTTTCGCGCTCGCCACGATCGCCGTCGACCTTTTCGCGCGGCGCATCGCCGGCCGCCTCGGGCCCGGCCCGCGCGCGGACCGGTGGCGGGTCCTGGGCCGCTCGCTCCTCGATTTCGCGTGGATGCTTGCCGCGGTCGTGGCCTGCACGGTCCTGGGCGGGCGCCTCGTGGAAGGTGCCGCCATCGAGGCCCTCTTTCCCATCCTGCTCCTTCCGCTCACCGTGGCCGGCGCCTGGCTCTTCCTTCGCGCCCTGCACGCCGCCCTGATGCTGTTCGCCGGCGAGTTGCTGCCCCTCGTCCTGCGCCCCCTCTTCCGGCTGTTCGGCCGGGACCCCGACGCTCCCCGAACGACCGGCGCAGCCGGTCCCGACAAGTAAGGCGATTCCCATGACGACATCCCTGGTGTTCGAGAAACAAGGCCCCGTGGCCATCGTCACGCTCAACAAGCCGGCCAAGCACAACGCCTTCGACGACGTGCTCATCGCCGAGCTCACCGACGCCCTGCGATCGCTGGAAGCCGACGACGCCACCCGCGTCGTGGTGCTCTCGGCCGCCGGCCGCAGCTTTTCCGCCGGCGCGGACCTCAACTGGATGCGCCGCATGGCCGGCTACTCCAAGGAGGACAACCAGAACGACGCCATGCACCTGGCGGCCCTCATGCGCACGTTGTGCTTCCTGCGAAAGCCCACGATCGCCCGCGTGCAGGGCCCGGCCTATGGCGGCGGCGTGGGCCTCGTCGCCTGCTGCGACGTCGCCGTCGCCTCGCACGAGGCGAGCTTCGCCCTGTCCGAAGGCAAGCTCGGGCTCATTCCCGCCGTCATTGCGCCCTACGTTGTCGCGGCCATCGGCGAGCGCTCGTGGCGCCGCTACTTCCTCACTGGCGAGCGTTTCCCGGCCTCGGAGGCGTGGCGCCTGGGCCTCGTGCACGAACTCGCGCAGGACAACAGCGAGATCGACGAACGGGTGGGCGAGATCGTCGACGCGATGCTCGCCTGCGGCCCGGTCGCGCAGCGCGAGTCGAAGGACATCATCCGCGCGGTCGCGAACCGGCCCATCACGAGCGAACTGATCCAGGACACCGCGGAGCGCATCGCGCGCATCCGCTCCTCCCCGGAGGGGCGCGAAGGCGTCGCCTCCTTCCTCGAGAAGCGCCGCGCCGCCTGGCTGCCGCCGGAACCGGAGGTGGCCGAGGAAGAGGCGCCCCCGGAGCTCTGAGGCCATGTTCGGCAAGATCCTCATCGCGAACCGCGGCGAGATCGCCTGCCGCGTGATCCGCACGTGCCGGCGGCTCGCCATCCGCACGGTCGCGGTCTACTCCGAAGCCGACGCCCACGCCCTGCACGTGGAAATGGCCGACGAGGCGTGGTGCCTCGGAGGGCCGCGCCCGGCCGATTCCTACTTGCGCGCCGACCGGATCATCGCGATCGCGAAGGCCACGGGCGCCGAAGCCATCCACCCGGGCTACGGCTTCCTCTCGGAGAACGAGGACTTCGCCCGCGCGGTGGAGGCCGGCGGTCTCGCCTTCATCGGTCCCACGCCCGAAGCCATCGAGGCCATGGGCCTCAAGGACCGGGCCAAGGCCCTCCTTGAGAAGGCGGGGGTGCCCGTGGTGCCCGGGTACCACGGCGAGAACCAGGATGCGGGCTTCCTCGCGCAGGAAGCGACGCGCCTGGGCTTCCCGCTCCTCGTGAAGGCCGTCGCGGGCGGCGGCGGCAAGGGCATGCGCCTCGTCACGCAGGCCGGAGAATTTCTCGCGCAGCTCGAGGCCGCCCGCCGCGAGGCGAAGGGCGCCTTCGGCGACGACCGCGTTCTGCTCGAACGGTATGTCACCGGCCCGCACCACATCGAGTTCCAGGTCTTCGGGGACACGCACGGCAACTGCGTGCATCTCTTCGAGCGCGAGTGCTCCATCCAGCGCCGCCACCAGAAAGTGCTCGAGGAGACGCCCTCGCCCTTCCTGGACGACGCGCTTCGCGCCCGCATGGGCGAAGCGGCTGTGGCCGCGGCGCGCGCCATCGGCTATCGCGGCGCGGGCACCATCGAGTTCATCGTCGGCGAGGACCGCCGGTTCTACTTCATGGAGATGAACACCCGCCTGCAGGTCGAGCACCCGGTGACGGAGATGATCACGGGCGAGGACCTCGTCGAATGGCAGCTGCGCGTGGCCGCGGGCGAACCCCTGCCCCTCGCCCAGGAGCAGCTCCTCTCGGCCGGGCATGCGATCGAGGTGCGGCTTTGCGCCGAGAATCCGGCGAACGGATTCCTCCCCGAAACGGGCCGGCTCGCGGTGCTGCGCACGCCCGGGGAGGCCGACGAGCTTCGCCTCGACACCGGCGTGCGCCAGGGCGATGCGGTGAGCGTGTTCTACGATTCGATGATCGCCAAGCTCGTCGTGTGGGGCGGCGACCGCGACGAGGCCATGCGCCGCCTGGGCGAGGCCCTCGCCGGCACCGAGATCCTGGGCGTGGGCACCAACCTCGCCTTTCTCGAGCGCGTCGTCGCGCACCCGGCGTTTCGCGCAGGCCACACGGACACGGGTTTCATCGAACGCCACCGCGCGGAGCTGCTTCCGCCCGCGGGCGAAGTACCGCTCGAGGCGCTGGTCGCCTGCGCGGTGCGCGTGCACCGGGACGAGCGCGCCGCCACACCCGGCGATTCGCCGTGGGAGGACGCGAGCGGCTGGCGCCTCAACCGTCCCGGCCTGCGCACGATGGAATTCCGGCGCGAGGACGGCCAGTCGGTCGTGGTGCAGGCGGAGATCCACGCCGGCCATGCCCGCGTCAGCGTCGCGGGCAAGACGCACCGCGTGCGCATCCGGCCTTCCGACGGCGACCGCCTGCAGGTCGAGCTGGACGACGAGACCTTCTTCGCCCGCGTCTCCCGCCACGGCGCCACGCTGAGCGCCGCGACCCCGGCGGGACGGCACGCGCTCACGCTCGTGGACCCCTTCCACTACGAGCCGGCCGACACCTTGCCCGATGCCCGGCTCACGGCCCTCATGCCGGGGCGCGTGGTGAAGGTGCTGGTGAAGGAAGGCGAAGCGGTCGTGAAGGGCCAGGCCCTCCTGATCCTCGAGGCCATGAAGATGGAGCACACGATCGCGAGCCCGCGCGCTGGCGAGATCGCCCGCGTGGCCTACGCCGAGGGCGCACTCGTGCCCGAGGATGCCGTGCTCTTCGCCTTCCGCGAACCGACGCTCTAGCCTCGGCGCCTCAGGCGGGCGGCGGCAACTCGCGCACGAGGGGCTTGCCCGCGAGCCACGCCTCGAGGCACTCCACGACCCCGCCGGCGAACTTCCGGTAGACCTGCTTCGCGACGAAGCCCGTGTGCGGCGTGAGTACCGCGCGCGGATGGCTCGCGAGCGCATGGCCGGGCGGCAACGGCTCCTCGTCGTACACGTCGATGGCGGCGGTGCCCGGCCGACCCGCGTCCAGCGCCTTCGGGAGCGCCGCCATGTCGATGAGGGCCGATCGCGAGGTGTTCACGAGGATCGCGTCGGGGCGCATGGCGGCCAGGCGCGGCGCATCGATGAGCTTTCGCGTGGCCTCGGCAGGCACGAGGTGCAGGCTGACGACCTTGCAGGTCGCGAGCAGCTCCCCGAGGTCGACGGCCTTCGCGCCGCCGGCCGCCGCCCGTTCGGGGGTCATGTGCGGGCTCCAGGTGACGATCTCCATGCCGAAGGCTTCGCCGACCCGCGCCACGCGCTGGCCGATTTCGCCGAACCCGACGAGTCCCAGGCGCTCCCCCTTCAGGATGACGGGGAGCTCGCCGCCGTCGCGCCACTGCCCGGCGCGCACGAGGGCCATCTGGCTTTCCATCCGCCGCGCCGCCGCGAGGATCAGGGCCCACGTGTGCTCGGTGGTGCCGTCCTTGCCCGGGTCCTTCCCGGTGTTGCTCACCGGGATGCCGCGCGCGGCGAAGGCGGCCGCGTCCATCTGGGTGTTGCGCGCGCCGGTGAAGACGAAGTAGCGCAGCCTGGGCAGCTTCGCGAGCAGCTCCGCCTTGAATGGCGTGCGGTCGCGCACGAGCGCGATGGCGTCGGCGTCCGCGATGGCGGCGAGGAGCGCATCTCCTCGGAGCCTTTCGGTAAGGACCGTGACGTCGGCCAGGCGGTCGACGGCCGTCCAGTCGGCCTCGCGCCGCATCGACTGCTCGTAGTCGTCCAGGACGACGATCTTCGGGCGGGCGCTCAAGGGCGGGCCTCCTTCACCACGGCGCCCACGGAGGGCGCGTTGCCGAGGTCGCGGCACGCGGCCAGGAGAGCGCCCACGCGCGCGGCGCCGATGACGGGATCGGCCATCGTGCGGAACTTGTCCTCGAGCGCGGCGTCCGGAAGCGGCCGCTCGAGCGAACCGATCGCGTGCTCGACGAACACGCGCTCGCGCCGGCCGTCCTTGAGCACCGCGGTCACGTCGGCCGAGGCCTCGTCGATGGAATCGTCGACGGTCGCCACCACCCGGCGGCGCAGCGCCACGACATCCTCGCGGTTCACGAAATCGTCGTCGTACTCCGGCTCCCCGGCCCGCCCGACGACGAGCCCCGCCGCGCAGCCGTGGTACACGCTGAATTTGCCCTCGAGTCCGTCCTTCGGCTCCTTCTTGCCCGTGAGCTCGAGCACGAGCGAGTGCACCTTGAGCTCGATGCGCTCCACGTCCGCCGCCGCGACCCCGCGCTCGCGCAGCTGCACGCAGGCGTCGATGGACGGGTGGATCACGATGCCGCAGGCGAAGGGCTTGTAGGTGTTGAACGATATCTCGAAGCGGCTGCCCAGCTCGTCCGTGATCTCGTTCCAGTCGTTCTTCGTGGACACCGTCTGCATCATGCCGCGCGGCGCCTCCAGCGCCTTCGGGCTTGCCGTGAAGCCGTGCTTCGCGAGGATTGCGGCGGTGAGGCCCGCGCGGGCGGCGGCGCCCGGGTGGAAAGGCTTCGTCATGGTGCCGAACTGCTCGCGCATGCCCACGGGCTGGGAGGCCGCGATGCCGAGCGCCATGGCCGTCTTCTCTTCGTCCAGCCCCAGCAGCCGCGCGCAGCCGGCCGCGGCGCCCAGGGTGCCCGTGGATCCGGTGATGTGCCAGCCGCGATCGTAGTGGTCGGGATACATCGCGTTGCCGACGCGGCAGGAGACGTCGATGCCCAGCACCAGCGCGTCGATCACCTGGCGTCCCGAGGCGCCCGTCCCCTCAGCGAGCGCGAGGAGCGCGGAGGCGACCGGACCGGCCGGGTGGATGATGGTCTTGAGGTGCGTGTCGTCGAAATCGAACGTGTGCGAGGAAATGCCGTTCACGAGCGCCGCGCCCGCCATGTCGAGCCGTTCCTCGCGGCCCAGCACGGCGGCCTGCGCCGAGGGACGAAGCATCGCGAGGGCGCCGAGCGCGGCCTCCACCGATTCGTGGCGCGCCGCGCCGACGGCGCAGCCCACCCAGTTGAGGAAGGTACGGTGGGCTTCGCGGTCCACCGCGTCGCTCCAGCCTGTCGACGGATGCGTCGCGACGAATCTCGCGAGCGTGCGGGTGACGGGCGGGGCGTTGGGGTCGGCGGCGACCTTCGTGTTGCGGGCCATGGGTCAGTCCTCGAGGGAAATCTTGCGTTCGCGCGCCAGTTGCGACCAGCGCGTGATGTCGGCCTGGATGAAGCGGCCGAACTCCGCGCTCGTCATCGGCATGGGTTCGAGCGCCTCGCCCGAGAGCCGCTCGCGCAGCGCGGGCGCGGCGAGGGACTTGTTGATCTCCTCGTTCAGGCGCTTCGTGACGGCCTCGGGCATCTTCGCCGGACCCACGATGCCGTACCACTGCACGCCGTCGAAACCCTTGAAGCCCAGTTCCTCGAACGTGGGCGTGTCCGGCAGCAGCGGGTGGCGCTTGAGGCCGGTGACGGCGAGGGGGCGCAGCTTGCCCGCGCGGATGTGCGGCGTGGCCGCCGCGAGGCCGGGCATCATCAGTTGCGTCTGCCCGCCCAGGATGTCCGTGATGGCCGGGCCGATGCCGCGGTAGGCGGCATGGGTCGCGTCGAAGCCGGCGGACTGCTTGAGCTGCTCCATCGCCAGGTGCGTGAGCGAGCCCTGCCCGGCCGAGCCGTAACTCAGCTTGCCGGCGCTCTTCCTGCCGTAGTCCACCAGCTCGGCCAGCGTCTTCGCCGGGACGGCCGGGTTCACCACGAGGACGTTCGGCGTGCCGGCCACCATGGCGACGGGCGTGAAGTCCTTCACCGCGTCGTACGGCACCTTGCGCACCGCCGGGTTCGTGCCGTGGGTGGCGACATAGCCGAGCATGAGCGTATAGCCGTCCGGGGCCGCCTTGGCCACGGCCTGCGAGGCGATGACGCCGCCGCCGCCCGACAGGTTCTCCACCAGGAAGGTCTGGCCCATCGCCTTGGTGAGCTGCTCGGCGACGGTGCGGGCGACGAGGTCGACGCCCCCGCCGGGCTGCACCGGCGCGACGATCTTCACCGTCTTCGCGGGATAGGCCTGGGCGAGCGCCAGGGCGGGCGCGATCGCGGCGGCGAGCGCGAGCAGGGCAATGCGGGTCTTCATGGTCTTTCCTCCTCCGGGATGTTCTTCAGTCGATCGTGCGCGGCGCCGACATGCGCCGCCAGCAGGGACTCGGCGCGAGGCGCGTCGCCCGCCTTCACGGCCTGCGCGATGGCCTCGTGCTCGCCGATCGAGGCGGCCATGCCGACCGGGCTCGACAGGTTGCGAAGGCGCCAGAGGTGCAGGCGCTGAACCACGGCGCGATAGCTCTCCGCGAGGGGCGCGTTGCCCGCGGCCTCCACGATGGCCCAGTGGAAGCGCAGGTTTTCCGTGTAGTAGTCGACGACCTCGCGGCGGCGCGCGGCCTTGCGCATGGCCGTGTCGGAGTCGGCGAGGACGCGGGCGAGTGCCCGGCGCGGCGCCTGCGGGAGACCCGCTGCCTGGCGCCCGGCGAAGGCGTCCATGGCGCCGCGGAAGGCGTAGAGCTCGGCCACTTCCGCGGGCTCCAGGCGGCGCACGAAGACACCCGCGTTCTTGCGCGCCACGACGAGGCCGCTCGCTTCGAGTTCGCGAAGCGCCTCGCGCACCGGGACGCGGGAGACGCCCAGCCGGTCGGCGATGTCGGGTTCGTTGATGCGCTGCCCCGGCTGCAACCGGCCGCCCAGGATGAGCGAAAGCACCTCGTCGCGGGCGCGCTTGGCGAGCGGCTCGGCCGCCGCGCCGCGCGGCGGGATCGGACGGCCCCGTTCGGGCCAGGGGCGCATGTCGTGCCAGGGAAACATCGGCGGAGTATATCGTATACGATTCGAGGAGGCGGCTGCCCGCGGGCAGCCTGCCGCCCGTTGCCCGCGCGTCTATAATCCTTCCCGAGAGTCAGGTTTTCGAAACCGCCCGCCATCCCCGAGGAGATCCCCATGGCTGCCAACCCCCAGGCCGTCGCCCAGGCCGTCCCCGCCGTCAAGCTTCTCATCAACGGCAAGCTCGTCGAGTCGAAGACGACCGAGTGGAAGGACGTCGTGAACCCCGCCACGCAGGAGGTGCTCGCGCGCGTGCCCTTCGCCACGGCCGACGAGATCGAGGCCGCCATCGCCGGCGCCGCCGCCGCGTACAAGACCTGGCGCCACACGGCCGTCGGGGCGCGGATGCGCATCTTCCTCAAGCTGCAGGAACTCATCCGGCGCGACATGAAGAAGATCGCGGCGTGCCTCACCGCCGAGCAGGGCAAGACCCTCGCCGACGCCGAGGGCGACGTCTTCCGGGGCCTGGAGGTCGTCGAGCACGCCTGTTCCGTCGGCTCCGTGCAGATGGGCGAGCACCTCGAGCAGGTGGCGGGCGGCGTGGACGTGTACGCCATCCGCCAGTCCCTGGGCGTGTGCGCCGGCATCACGCCGTTCAATTTCCCCGCCATGATCCCGCTGTGGATGTTCCCGATGGCGATCGTCTGCGGCAACACCTTCGTGCTCAAGCCCTCGGAGCAGGACCCGATGACCACGATGATGCTCGCCGAACTGGCGATGGAAGCCGGCGTGCCCCCGGGCGTGCTCAATGTGATACACGGCGGCAAGCAGTCGGTGGACGCCCTGTGCACGCACCCGGAGATCCGGGCCGTCTCGTTCGTGGGCTCCACCCACGTCGGAACCCACGTCTACAACCTCGCCTCCACGCACGGCAAGCGGGCCCAGTGCATGATGGGCGCGAAGAACCACGCCGTCGTGCTGCCGGACGCGCACAAGGAACAGTCGCTCAACGCGCTCATCGGCGCGGGATTCGGCGCGGCCGGCCAGCGCTGCATGGCGATCAGCGTGGCGGTGCTCGTGGGCAAGGCGGCCGA
>Ga0138256_10007204_pt1 | contig 11751 bp, 12 predicted proteins | sample KNB2016incub_MG_FD_105486 | JGI IMG/M metagenome (GOLD analysis project Ga0138256, IMG submission 105486) | Active sludge microbial communities from wastewater in Klosterneuburg, Austria - KNB2014incub_MG | ecosystem: Engineered > WWTP > Activated sludge > Unclassified | place: Austria...
CATGTTTTGTCTTAGCCAACCCGGGCGAATTTGCTTTTGCGCGTGTCGCGAGCGGCGTATGCCTTCGGCATGATTCGCCAATCCGCGGGCGCGGAGCGCGAAAGTCCGACGGGGCAGGAGCCGGCATGGCAGACAGCGGCAAGCTGGTTATCTCCTGTTCAACGCTCGGCTATGCGATCGCAGGCGCGACTGTGTCTGCGGCCATAGCGGCCGAACGCTGGGTTGGTCGCGGCGACGAGCAGGCGGCGGAAGAAGCTGCGGCGGCGGCGATGCGCGAAGCTCTGAACGCGGTTGATTTCACTGGGCATGTGGTTGTCGGCGAAGTCGATATTCCGATCCTGAATGTCGGCGAGAGCGTGGGCACCGGTAACGGACCCGAACTCGACATCGCGCTGGAAGCTCTCGAAGGCACGACGCTGACGGCGAAGGCGATGCCGAATGCGCTGGCCGTGATTGCGGCTGCGCCGAAGGGCGGGCTCCTGCAGGTTCCCGATCTCTACATGGAAAAGCTGGCTATCGGGCCGGGCTACGAGCGCGGCGTCGTCGATCTCGATGCAAGCGCTGGCGAGAATGCAATCCGTCTTGCGAAGGCCAAGGGCGTTGATGTGCGCGAGATTACCGCATGTGTGCTGGACCGGCCGCGGCACGAGAAGATTATCGCGGACCTGCGCAAGGTCGGCGTGCGCATCAACTTGATTCCCGATGGCGACGTGGCCGGCGCGATCAATACGGCGATGCCGGAGACGGCGATCGACATGTATGTCGGCCAGGGCAAGGCGCCCGAAGGCGTGCTGGCTGCTGCGGCGTTGCGGTGCGCGGGTGGGCAGATGCAGGCGCGGTTCGTGTTCCGCAACGATGCGGAGAAATACCAGGCGCAGCGCATGGGTCTCAAGGATGCCGGACGTCGGTATGAGCTGGACGATCTTGTTTCCGGCGAGGTGATCTTCGCGGCCACTGGCGTCACCAAGGGCACGCTGCTGGATGGCGCCGTGCGCGGCCGCGCAGGCGTCGAGACGTACACAATGCTGATGTCGTCGAGCGATGGCGTGGTGCGGAAGATCCGCTCGGTTACGCCTGTCGGGCGCTGACGAATTTTATCAAGCCGGTTCCTGAAGTCTGCGGACGGTCTTGAGGACCTGTTCGCGCGGCAGCATCTTTGCGGCGCCGACCATCATTCGGTTGCGCCCGCCGGTGATCACCACGCGCGTGTTGGCGCGGAAGCCCTGATAGCCTTCCTGCGCGACCGGCATGGACGCCATGGGCTTGCTGGTCTTGCCAAGACGCGTCTTGTCGGTGCCTGCGCGGTCGCGGAATTTCGACACTGTCGGGCCGGGACAAAGGCAGCTTACGTGCACACCCGTGCCGCGCGCTTCTTCCCATAGCGCCTCTGAAAAGGAGAGCACGAAGGCTTTGGAGGCGTAATAGATCGCCATCAGGGGGCCGGGCTGGAATGCCGCCGTGGATGCAACGTTGAGAACGCCGCCGCGCTTCTTTGCCAGCATACCCTTCCAGTAGATGTGCGTCAGTTCGGTGAGGGCGCGGATGTTGAGGTCAATCATGCCGAGCTGCGGTTCGATCGGCTGGTCTGCGAAACCGCCCGCGTGGCCGAAGCCGGCATTGTTGACCAACACATCGACGCTGAGACCGCGTTGAGCGATGTCTGTCGCGAGCTTTGCGCCTGCGCCGATGACGCCGAGATCGCCGGAGGCGATCGCGACCTTCACGCCGTATGTCTTGGCAAGCCGGTCGCCAACTTCCCCGAGGGCCGCCTCGCTGCGCGCCGTGATGATGAGATCATAGCCGTTCTTCGCGAAGCACTCCGCAAGATCGACGCCGATGCCCGCTGAGGCGCCGGTGACCAGCACTGTCTGTCCGCTGCCTGCATTGCCAGCCATGGCGCTCCCCCTTTTTGTTGGGCGCATGAGTGCGCCTGCGGGGAGATGGCCGTCAAGGAGAGCTGTTTCCGGCCGATTTGCCGCCCTTGAACCGACTCATGAACCGCCACACCTTGGCGTGTGTCCACAGCAACCGAAACGTCCCATTTCCTCGGCGTCGCGCATTCGCTTTCCGGCAAGGCGTGGCGGCAGCGGCCTATGGATGAAGCTCTGGCGGCGGAGCATTCGCGCAGACTGCAGGCGCCGGATGTCGTGGGCCGCTTGCTGTCTGCGCGGGGCGTGAAGCTGGACGAGGCGCAGCTCTTCCTCAATCCGACATTGAAGGACCTTTTTCCCGATCCGTCGACCTTCGCAGACATGGACAAGGCGGCCGAGGTAATCCTCGACGCTATCGTGTCGGGTAAGAAAGTGGCGGTGTTTGCGGACTATGATGTCGATGGCGGCACGTCATCGGCGATCCTGTCGCGCTATTTCCGGGCGTGGGGGCGGGAGCTGATCCTCTATGTGCCGGACCGGCTGACCGAGGGCTTCGGGCCGACGCCGTTTGCGTTTCGTGCGCTGAAGGACATGGGCGCCGATCTGGTGGTGACCGTCGACTGCGGTGCGGCGGCGATCGAGGCGCTGAAGACCGCCAACGAGATCGGTCTCGATGTGGTGGTGATGGACCACCACTTGATGCACGACGATCTTATGCCTTCGATCCTTGCGCTGGTGAATCCCAACCGGCCTGACGACAAGTCAGGGCATGGCTTCCTTGCGGCCGCTGGCGTGGTGTTTGTTTTGGTTGCGGCGCTTAACAGGCTGGCACGTAAGCGCGGCATCGCTCCCGAAGGCGGTTTGCCCGATCCGATGAAGTGGCTCGATCTTGCGGCGCTGGGGACGCTGTGCGACATGGCGCCGTTGAAGGGCGTGAACCGGGCTTTCGTGACGCGCGGTTTGGCGTGCCTTGAACGGCTGGAGAATGCCGGGCTTAAGGCGTTGGCCGAGGTCGCTGGCATTGAAGCGCCGAAGTCTGTCTATCACGCGACATTCGTGCTCGGGCCTCGGCTGAATGCCGGCGGTCGCATCGGCGATCCATGGACGGCGGCGAAGCTGTTGGCGACGGATGATCGTGCAGAGGCGATCCAGCTGGCCGAGAAGCTCAACTTCCAGAACCAGGAGCGGAAAGAGGTCGAGGCCGGCATCCAGAAGGCGGCGATCGAACAGGTCGAGCGGCGGCTGGCCATGCAGCCTGACCTCGGCATTCTGGTGGTTGGCGGCGAAGGGTGGCATCCCGGCGTGATCGGAATCGTCGCGGGGCGGCTGAAGGAGAAATATCACCGGCCGGCGATCGTCGTTGGCTGGGGCGAGGGGCTGGGGCCTGTGGCGCGGGGATCCGGTCGGTCGGTGCCGGGCGTCAATCTTGGCGAGCTGATTTCCGGCGCTGCGAAATCCGGTCTGCTGCTGTCCGGCGGCGGGCACGCGATGGCCGCGGGACTGAGCATGGACCCCGCGCGGCTGGACGAGTTGCTGGTCTACCTCGAAGAGCGAACGCAGGGGACGACACGGGAGCTGGCGGAGGCGCGGGTGCTTGAAATCGACGGCGCGCTGTCGCCGGGCGCGGCAACCGGCGAGCTCCTGGACCTGGTCGAGCGGATCGGGCCGTTCGGGTCGAATGCGCCGGAACCGCTGTTCGCCGTGCCGAATGTCAGGGCCGCGGGCGCCCGGCGGGTTGGGGAGAACCACATGGCGTTCGACATGGTAGGGGAGGATGGCTCGCGGGTGCGGGCGATTGCGTTCCGGGTGGCCGACGGGCCGGAAGGGTTGGCGATCCAGCGCGGGGACGCCATTCACGTGGCTGGAAGGCTGCGACCGGACACATGGCGGGGGCCGGGAAAGGTGCAGATCGAGGTCGCGGATATTTCGCTGGCCTAGGACCCTGGCGGGGTGAGACGCCGGGTCGCGACGGGGTCCAAAGGATTGGCCGCTTCCTGCTTGCAGCCCATGGGCGATGCAGCTATATCGCCCGCTTCGCTGAACGGTCCCTTCGTCTATCGGTTAGGACGTCAGGTTTTCAACCTGAAAAGAGGGGTTCGACTCCCCTAGGGACTGCCAGCGGATTGTTGCGGCTCGGGAATTTTGCCCGGCGAGTGCGTTGTTCTGGCGGCTGCCGCTTAGTTAATCACAAGTGGATAATCGCCCGGCGGGCTATGTTCGCCGGATAAACTGTCATGCTACAGTCGCGTCGCTGGGGAGCGCGTGGGTGATGCAACCGCAACAGAATCAAGACTTGCCGGGAGAGGACGCCGAGCCGGCCATCACGATCGAGGGCCGCGTCAAGTGGTTTGACACGGCAAAGGGCTATGGGTTCGTGGTTCCTGATGGCGGACCGGCCGGCTGCGGGCTGAAGCGGGACGTTCTGCTCCATATCTCGGTGATGCGGAAATTCGGGCAGGATACGGCGCCAGAAGGCGCGCGCATTGTCTGCAACGTCGCGACGCGTGACCGCGGCTATCAGGTCAACGAGGTTCTGGAACTCTCGGCCAATGAGAACGACGACGCGCCGGAAGAGGGCGGGCCGGTCGAGATCGTGCTTGTGAAATGGTTCAACCGGACCAAGGGCTATGGGTTCGTGCAGCGGTTGGATGATCCAGAGGACATATTCATCCACATGGTGGTGGTGCGGAAGGCCGGAATCGAGGATCTGCAGCCTGGTCAGAAGCTGGTGGCCTCGGTTGGCAAGGGTCAGAAGGGCCGCCACATTGTGAGCGCGAAATTGCACACGGGGGCCTAGAGCAGCCCTTCCAGACAATCAGGCAATCGTATCGACCACGCCGCCGTCGACGCGCATGGCCGCGCCCGTGGTGGCTGAGGCTTGCGGCGAGGCGAGATAGACGACGAGGTTGGCGACTTCTTCCACGGTTGCTGCGCGCTGGATGATCGAGGAGGAGCGGTGCTTCTTCACGAAGTCCGCGGCGGCGTCCTCGATCGACACGCCGGTCTTCGCAAGGACGGGGGCGAGCATCGCTTCGACGCCTTCGGACAGTGTCGGACCCGGCAGGACGGAGTTCACTGTGACACCGGTGCCGGCCATGCGCTTGGCGAGGCCGCGGGCGAGCGCGATGTCGGCCGTCTTGGTGACGCCGTAGTGGATCATCTCGACCGGGATGTTAAGGCCGGACTCGGACGCCATGAAGATGACGCGGCCCCATCTGCGCGCGGCCATCGGAGGCAGGTAGGCGCGCGACAGGCGAACGCCGGACATGACGTTCACTTCGATATGGCGTTCCCATTCATCGTCAGGCGTGTCGAAGAAATCCTTTGGAACGAATATGCCGACATTGTTGACCAGGATGTCGACCGGCGGGACGGCTTTGATGAGGTCAGCTACGCCTTCGGCCGTGCTGACATCGGCGGGGGCGGGCTTGAGGCTGGCGCCGGGGAGGTCGGCCTTGATCCGGGCCATGGCGGCGTCGACGGCGTCCTGCTTGCGGCCGTTGATGAAGACCGTGGCGCCGGCGGCGGCGAGGCCTTTGGCGATGCCGAAGCCGATGCCGACGGTTGAGCCGGTAACGAGGGCGGTTTTGCCGGTGAGATCGATCTTCATGGTGCGGGGTCCAGCGCTGGCGGGGCGATGCAAGCCCCGATGATCCGCCCGATATAGGGACGTCGCCAGCGATTTCGCGGGGGCCCAGACAAATTCGCCGCAATGGCGCCGGCCCTTGGCTTGGCCGCTGAGGCGCCATAAACGGGCGGGATGAAAAAGCTTGTTTCTCTTGCCGTTCTGGCCGCAGCCCTTGTTTCGCCCGCCCTCGCGCAGACGCCGACCGAGGCGGTGAGCATTGTCTCGGGCGGCAAGACGCATGCCTTCCAGGTGGAAGTGGCGGATACGCTGCCGGAGATTTCCAAGGGCCTTTCCGGCCGCACGACGCTGGGCAAGGACCAGGGCTTGCTGATGGATTTCCGGCAGGTGCGCGAGCAGTACAATCTCAACATGAAGGGCGTGCAGGTCGATCTCGACATGCTGTTCATCGACGGCGAGGGCATGGTGCGCGCGATCGCCGCAAATGCGCGGCCGGGCAGCCTGCGCACCGTTGCGCCGGGGCTTGGCTCGGCGGCTGTGCTGCAAATCGCAGGCGGGCAGGCTGCTGCGCTCGGCCTCAAGCCGGGTGACACGGTGAAGAACAAGATCTTCGGCAATGGCGGCTGATCCACCGCCTGTCTCGCCGCCGCCTCCGCCGGGCTTCGTCCATGTCCTGCGTGCGCCTTTCGTCAATCATGTCGGGCCGCTGCTTCAGCGCGAAGAGAATCTGCCGGGGAGGATGACGCTCGGCCTGCGGGTCGCGACGGTTCACACCAACACGATGGGCTTCATGCATGGCGGCATGATCGCCACGATCTGCGACAGCGCGATGGCGCGCGCCACGATCAGCGCGATGCCACGGCGTACGGTGACGCTGCGCATGGGCACGGAGTTCTTTGAGCCGGTGAAGACTGGCGCATGGCTCGAGGCGCATGCGCGGCTGGTCAATCATGACGAGAACGTGGCGCATACGGAGTGCCTGATCATGGTCGGCAATCAGATGTGCGCGCGGAGCACGGGCATCTTCCGGTTACTGCGCAAGGTTTGATCCTCATTCGTGTGGCTGTGGCTTCGCATTCGGACCAGCGCGCGCTGTCCGGGATGCTTTCGTTTCTCCCTCCTCAACGAGGGCGCGGGGGCTTAAGTCGTAGACATCGATGTCGGCGATGACCCAGCCGCCGCCATGGATGTATAGGATCACGGGCAGCGGGCCGGCAGCGCCTTCGGGCGTGTAGACGCGGGCCTTCTGCGTGCCGGCGCCAGCGGGATAGCTCACGTCCTTGATGGTGACTTTTGGCATGCTCGCCATGTCGATGTTCTTGTCGTCGATGAGCGCCTTCACGGCGTCGGCGGGCGTCGGCTGTTTGCGGGCTTCGGCGGGCTCGAGCGTTTCGATCGGTTTGCCGCCGAGAGAGGCGAGCTTGGTCAGCACTTCCTGCATGTCGGCGTCTGCCTTGGGGGGGCGCGCGTTGCAGGTTTGGCTGGCGTTGTGGCGGCGGTCTCGGCGGCCGCAATGGGAGCTACCGGCTCTTTAGGTGCGCAGGAGACGAGGGCGAGCGCCGGGGCGCCGCCCAGAATAACTGACTTCGGCACAGGGAATTCCCTTCGGTAACAACGATGTTCCACTGCACGAACGGTCGCTAACCCAGACCGTTCCGGGCATTTCTGAATGCCCCCGGACCACCTCCGGTCATCGTCGCTTCCGTTCCGCCATGTTTGGGGTATAAGCCGCGCACATCGGAGTGTGGCGCAGTCTGGTAGCGCATCTGCTTTGGGAGCAGAGGGTCGTTGGTTCGAATCCAGCCACTCCGACCATTTCCCGGCCTGGTAGCATCGATGACCGACCGCCCCGTGATCCTGCTGGCGGCGCATGGCGAGCGCGGCGGGGCTGCGAACAATGCGCGGCTGGCGAGAATCGTCGCGGATGTGGGCGCGATGATTCCCGAGGTCGATGTCGGGTCGGTTCTTGTCAATGTCGAGGGCGTGACGGAGCGGGCGCTGGCGGCGTGCGGGGAGCGGTCGGTGGTATGCCTGCCTCTGCTGTTTTCCGACGGCTATTTTTATCAGCAGCGGCTGAAGTCGGCTTTTACGGCGGCTAACCACCTGCTGGCGCCGCCTTTGGCGCTGTGGCGGTCGTTCGCGCCGTTCCTGGCGGACAATCTGGCGCTGCGGACGATCAGCCATGCGGCGGATCCGCGCGTGGTGCTGGTGGCGCATGGATCGAAGCAGACGGGCCGGTCCGCCGTGTGTGCGCGGCAGGTGGGGGCGTTGATGCAGGCGCGCTATGGTCGGGTTGAAGTGGCGTTCCTCGAAGAGGCGCCGTTTGCGCGGGATGCGGCGGCGGCGGCTGAACCGCCCTGGTCAGCCGTGGGGCTGTTCCTGGGCGAGGGGCTGCATGGGGGGGAGGATTTCGACGTGCTGGTATCGACCGCGCGGCATGCGCCTGTAGCGGCGTTTACGGCGGGAGAATTGCCCGGCTTGGCCGGGCTGATCGCCGCCGAGGTCCGCGACCGCTTGCGTAGTTGAGTTTTCATCTTTTTCCGGGCAGATGGGGACCGTTACGGAGTCGCTTGATGCTCGCGAAAATCTACCGCCCCGCCCGGAACGCCATGCAGTCCGGCACGGCCAAATCCCAGGAATGGATGCTCGAATTCGAGAGCGAGACCCCGCGCACCGTCGATCCGCTGATGGGCTGGATCTCGAACGCCGACACCAACCCGCAGGTGCGGATGACGTTCGAAACCCGCGAGGAGGCGATTGAGTTCGCCAAGCGTCAGGGCATTCCCTTCCAGGTCACCGAGACGCGTGAACCCCGCCGTGTCATCAAGAGCTATGCCGACAATTTCTCGGCCGTGCGCCGGAGACAGTGGACCCACTAAGCCCGCTCTGGCTTCCGCGCGTGAAGCCGCTTAAAGACGCCTCTGTTGCGCCAGAGATCCCGTAGCTCAACTGGATAGAGCACCCGCCTTCTAAGCGGGTGGTTGCAGGTTCAAGTCCTGCCGGGATCGCCAAGCTTCCGTGCTCCGCAGCGTGGTCAACGCGTGCAATGCGGCAAGCGAGGCCGCGGCCGCCATTTCCCTGGGTTTCAACCGCTCTATATGTGTCCCCGAGCGAAGCGATTGTCGTGGCTCATGCTCGGGGTACGGGCGTTCGCGTGATGGTTCTGGGTTCGCCCGCGAAAAACGCGGCCAATGTTTTCCAGTGTGACAGGTTTTGAGAGTGCGAGCCGCTTCGTACCCGATCAGCGGGGCGGCTTTGTCAAAGCGCTGAACCAATGCCAAGGCGCAAGGGCTGATCAATTGAGGCCCGTCAGAAGGTTTGCCGAGCGTGCAGTATGATCTCATCCTCACCCTGTACGCAGCCAAACGGCTGAAGCCGACGGTTAAAACCTTGCGGATGCTGGCCGCCATACAGCGCCCAAGGCAGATCGTGTGCGTGGTTACCGGCAGGGAGATTGCACCTGACGCCGCCCGCAGGCTCATCGCCCCATGTTCAGACGCCGTCCATATTGTTGAACACGACAATACGGGTCGGGAGTTTGGAGCCTACCAAGCGGGGCTAGACCATCTAGCGGGACGGGATCTCGATCGCCTGATGATATTGAATGACACGGTAGGCTCACACCAACCCGTCAGCCGTCACTATCTCGAGAAGCTTTTCGACAAGCTAAGGCCGCCGCTCCCGTGCGGACTTGCAGTGGGAACGATCAACTATTCGGAAAGAGCGCTTACGCTTGACGGCCTGACATCGTCCCGCTGGCTTCGCTCCAACCTGATGGGTTTTGACGAGATTGCCCTGTCGAAGCTTGGCAATCGAATACTCGCGCCAAAGATCGAGCTGTTGATCACCGACACGCACGACATCAGCCGCTTCTTCGGAGCGGAAATTGGACCGACCATGCAAGAACATCTCTCGCAATGGTTGTTCTCCAAGACCGGCTCTTACTACTGGTACGGCGCTGAGCCTTTGTCCGTGGAAAATGCTGGCCGCATGGCAGGCAAAGCGCGAAGCATCCTCCAGGAAAAATACCTGACGTTCCGCCTTGATGCATCGGACGTTGCAATCCGCGGAATGTCCATGCCGGTGCTGATGGACGCTCTCCTGAACAGGATCAGCAGGCTTAAGAGCGATCTTCTTCCACTGTCCTGAAAATATGATCCGGCATCGCAAAGGCCCAGCTTGGCATCGAGTATCAGTCGCAATTCGATCATGACCGTCCTCGGCGTAATCGCGCCGATGGCTGTCACGGTATTCACACTCCCGATTTATCTTCGACTGATAGGTGAAGAGCGGTACGGCATACTTGCCCTGATCTGGCTCGTGTTCGGATATTTTGGGCTGTTTGATTTTGGCCTCTCGCGAGCCACCGCGAACCATCTCGCCCGATTGCGACAGGCGCCGGCTGAGGAGAAGGCTCCTGTCTTCTTTACCGCCTTGCTGATGAACGCTGGGCTGGGGCTTGTCGGGGCAGTGCTTCTCGGAGTGGCGCTCACATTCGCTTCGATGATGATGTCCGGCGCCGACAACGGACTGCGCGGCGAACTGCAAATCGGCCTGCCATGGCTCGTTCTTCTTCTTCCGCTTTCCACGGTCTCTGGCGTGTTTGTCGGATGCCTGGAGGCGGAAGAGCGTTGGGGTATGATCAATCTCCAGCAGGTTGTGGGGGCGGTTCTTCAGGCCGTCTTACCGCTCGTTCTCGTCATTCTACTTGGTGCGAATTTGATGTTCGCAATTGTGGGAACGGTAGTCGGTAAGGCGCTCGTCATTGCCTGGAGTGCGACCGCTGCGCTGCGAACTTTCAAGGGCGTAAAGCCGAAGATCAATCCGGCTCTTCTCCGCCCCTTGCTGAGCTATGGCGGGGCAGTGGCTCTGACCAATTCGATCAGTCCGATTCTCGCGAGCGCCGATCGCTTTGTGATCGCGTCTGTCTCGGGATTGCAGGCGGTGACCACGTACAGCGTGCCATTCAACATCATCTCGAAGGTGACGATTGTCCCGGCGGCCGTGACGCGGGTGCTGTTCCCGCGATTTTCGAGCATGGCGCCCACCGAAGCCAAGGCGCTTGCAGAACGAGCGTTGGGCGTCCTTGGCGGCGTGATCGCGATGATCTGTTGTCCGATCATACTGCTGGCGCATGCAGGCTTGTCGGTGTGGGTTGGTCCAGACTTTGCCGAGCGAGGGACGACAGTTACGCAGGTTCTGGCCATGGGAGCGTGTTTCAACGCGCTTGCATACGTGCCATTTGCGCTGTTGCAGGGAACGGGGCGGCCGAACCTGGTCGCACGAATTCATCTGTTCGAACTTCTGCCGTTTCTGCTGATCCTCTACGTCCTAGTTATGTTCTTTGGCGTTGAGGGTGCTGCCTGGGCGTGGCTAATGCGGGTTGTTGCCGACGCAGTGTTGTTATTGCATTTCACCAAGCTGCTTCGCTCATCCGCCAGAGCCCTTTTGCCGTGCGCCGGCGCCATCCTCGTTTCTTTCCTGACTGCTTCGCTGGGAACTCCATTGCCCTACTTGGTGCTTCTGACGGTTGCGATCAGTGGCGCCATCATTGTCTGGCTTTACCGCACAAGTCCGGAATGGGCCCGTATGGTGCGCCGCGTTGGCTCAAGGCTATCGCCATCCAAGCGCGAATTTGAGCGATGAACACGTAAGATGGGGCAATTGCGCGTCTCGCGGCCGGCCCTACGGCCGGCCGGAGAACGACGAGAGAGGCGTTATTCGCCTTCGGCCTCGATAGCCGTGTCATGGCCTTCTGCGTCGGCGCGCAGGATGCCGGGCATGGCGTAGTTGCCTTCGTGGCAGGCGTATTCGAACAGGTGTTCTTTCGAGCGGCGCAGCGGAATCTGGCCAGTCCAGGTCTGCGTGTAGTAGACCGGGTCCTTCACTTCAAATTTGTAGTCGATCACGTCATCCGCAACGCGGGTGAACCACTCGGTCACCTGGCCCTGATCGGAGACTGGGAAGGCGCCCATCTTCTGGTGGTTCATGCTGAAATTCTTGGTGACGACGACGAACGTGTCGCCTTCCCAATGGCCGATCGAGTCGCCAAACCAGGCCTTGACCGGTTCCGGCCGGGCGCGGACGCCCGACTTGTCGACGACGTTGATGATGCGGGCGTCATGGTTCATCTCGACGTCGATCATCACGGCGCCGGGCGTCTGCACGATTTGAAGGTTGTTGTTGTACATCGCGTTGTTGAGCGGCGGGCCGCCCTGGCTGCCGAAGGAGATGAAGCAACGCTCGCCCAGCGGACGGATTTCCGGGCCGGTGTTCTTGACCTTCTTGACGTTC
>Ga0138256_10007205_pt1 | contig 11750 bp, 11 predicted proteins | sample KNB2016incub_MG_FD_105486 | JGI IMG/M metagenome (GOLD analysis project Ga0138256, IMG submission 105486) | Active sludge microbial communities from wastewater in Klosterneuburg, Austria - KNB2014incub_MG | ecosystem: Engineered > WWTP > Activated sludge > Unclassified | place: Austria...
CCTGCTGGTCGATGCGGACATGACGCCCGACACGCCGGTGTTCGTCCGCGCCTATCTCGACGCCATGGATCACGCGGCAGGCCCCGCCGTCATCGTAGGGGGCTATTCGCTGCAATCAGCACCGCAGGATCGCGCCTATGCCCTGCATCGCTGGCAAGCGCGCACGTCCGAGTGCATCCCCGCCAGTCAGCGCCGCGAAGCGCCGGGGCGATACGTCTTCTCGTCCAACGTGCTGGCGCATCGCGCCGTGCTCGAAGCCTGCCTATTCGACGAAAGCTTCAGCGGATGGGGTTGGGAAGACACGGATTGGGGCCTCAAAGCGCAGAAGCGCTTTCCTATTCTCCACATCGACAACACCGCCACACATTTCGGGCTCGACAGCACACAACAGCTGATGAGCAAGTACGCGCGCTCGGGCGGCAATTTCGCCCGCATGGCCCAGCGCCATCCCGAAGACGCCGCCACAATGCCCCTCTATCGTATGGCGACGCGTCTGCGCGCCGTGCCTTTTCGCAGATCTTTCAAGTGGCTCGCAGCGGATGTTGCGAAGTCCGAGAGCTTTCCTCTCGCCGTGCGCGGCCGCGCTCTCAAGACGTGGCGCGCACTCGTTTATTCGGAGGCGCTGTAATGGTTCAGTGGACCTATGTTCCTTCACGTTCGCCGCCCGCCAAGGTGCAGCGTCATGTCGTACAGTGGCGCACGGCCTGCCAGGCCGAAGTCGCGCCAGATCGCCCCGTGATCTCCTTCACCTTCGACGACTTCCCGAAATCCGCCCTCAATGGCGCCGACATCGTCGAGAAGCATGGCGGACGTGCGGGCTTCTATGCCTGCACCTCGTTCGCCGGACAGCGTAGTCCCGTCATGGGCGAGATGTTCGACGCCGCAACGCTGGCAGAACTGCGCACGCGTGGGCACGAGATCGGCGCACATTCCCACACCCATCTCGACTGCGCCCGCGCCCGCCTCGAGAAGGTGGAGCGCGATATCGGTGAAAACCTCGTCGCGCTGTCGGAGCTTGGCCATCACGAAACTGTCTCATCCTTCGCCTTTCCCTATGGCGAGACAACCTACTCGGCCAAACGTTGGGTCGGCGACGTGTTCGCGACCGGACGCGGCATTCTTCCCGGCATGAATATCGGCGAATGTGACCGTAGCCAGCTGCGCGCGGTAGAACTGGGCGCATCGGCCATGCATCGCCGCCGCGCCCTCGCCGCTTTGAAAACTGCAATCGACGCAAAGGGCTGGCTGTTTTTCTTCACCCACGATGTCAGCAGATCGCCGACGAACTACGGCGCGCCGTCAGATCTGATGGAAGAACTCGCCCAACGCGCCGTCGAAGCCAACGCGGTCCTCGCAGCCCCGACATTCGGCGCGGCGCTGTCAGGCGTGATCGACTAGGCGCGTTCCGACGCCACTGCCGCGAACGATGCCGAAACTTTCGCCGAACGTCTCGCTTCCATCGCCAACTTGGCCGCAACGAACGCATACGTCGCCCACAGAATGCTGTTCTGCGCGAGGATGATGCTCTCCGACATCGCGAAAAGCATGAACTGCGCAAGGAAACCGACGGCGAACACGCCAGCCGGCGACGTCATCGAAAGCCGCGTCGCTCGCCATGCGCAAACTATCACATCGATTGCGAAAATGATAACGCCGGTGACCCCCAGCGAGATCGCCAGATCGAGCCAGCCATTGTGGCCAGACGGCGCATTCCAGTCGACCGCGCGCTCGAGCCAGTAACGCGGCTCCGAGTCGAGCCCCCAGAAGGCAAGGTATCCATAACCCAATGCCGGCTTCTTCTCGATCGCCGCGCCCAACTCCACCCAGATGTTAGTCCGCCCGGTCAGCGTCGCGTCCCTGCCGATGACGCCGAGCAGGACTTCCGGCGCGACCGCATAGATCATCGCCGCCGCGCCAACGACGCACACCACGCCCCACGCGAGCGCGAGCGACCATCTGCGGCCCTTGAGCATCCACCACGCCGCCATCAGCACGCCGAGCCCTAGCGACGCTCCCAGCAGCGCCGTTGCCGATTTCGACAGCACGACAAGCAACAGCGAGATCATCAACCCGCCGACCCACCATCTCCGATGCGGCTTGTCGCGCCACGCCAGGAAGGCGAACAGGAAAGCGGCGCGCGCCGCGTGCCCCCCCATCGCATTTTTCTCGCCCCATCCGCCCGACCACGCGCCGGGGTGGATCTCGTGCATCACCGCAAAGCCGGGCGCGACAATGCCGGCCACAAAGCTCGCCGCCATAAGCCCGAACCACACCACAGCCAACAGCCGCAGCGCCGCTATCCAGTCATAGCGGGCCGCGAGATAGACCCCCATCAACGTCGTCGCCAGCACAGCAATACCACGCCGAAAACTCAGCTCGGGATCGATCGACCAGAGCGCCGATGCAATTGCAAGAAGTGCAAGCAAAACAAGCCATGGCGAGCGGAACATCACACGCCACACATCTCTTCCGGCGACAATCAAACCGACGCCGATCAGCCCGTAAAACGGCAACCACAGCAAGCGCAGAAGCGTGCTTTCAGGCACTTCACCCGTCACATCAACCGCGCTGGGCGCGAGCAGGCGCGGGAGAAACGCTTCGGCGAACATGAACATCGTCGCGCCCGCAAGCGCCAGCTCGATACGGCCGACAGGGCGCCGCGCGATCATCTTGAGATGCGGTCAGCGAACCGCGCGTCTGGCTTTTCCCGATTCAGCACCACCCCCGCGACGCGCCCGCCATGCGCCTCGACCTCGCGCCGCGCTGCATCGACATCCTGCGGCGTCGTCTCGTCAGCTCTGACGACGATCACGGTCTTGTCCATCTGCGAGGTGATGGCGAGCCCCGCGCCAGCGAGCTCCAGTGCAGGGGCATCGACAACAGCCCAGTCCGTCGCCGCCCGCACGGCCTGCCAGTAAGCGGGCTGCGTCTTGATGCGAATACCATGGCCTGGCTTCAGACGGCCCGCATCGAACTGCGTCACCATCAGCCGTGTTTCGCCAACGCGATGCGCCGTGAACAAGCCAAGCCCTTGCGTTGCCTCCGCCAGGTCCGGCTCGACCGAAAAGAAGGGCTGCGTCTTCAGCGCGGCCGAATATGGCGGCCCAACGCCCCCGAACGCATCCGCAAACGCTCCCACGGCAAAGGTGTTGAACAGATGGTTGCGCTTCAGGTCGAGGTCGATCAGCCACACCGGCTTGCGCGCCTGCGCGGCCGCCAGCAGCGCGAACGCTGTCGCCACGCTGGAAACGCCCTCGCCGGACCGCGCCGATATGAACAGGACAGTGCGCCCGCCCTCTGTCGCCGGCGTTTGCGACAGCGAGCGGTAAAGCTCTTTGAGGTCGGCGCGCAGATCCCTCATGCCGAACGATCCTTCGCCGTGGCCAGCACGCGCAGGCCTAGCGTGCGCTCTACGGAACTTGCAGTCGGAAAGCTCGACACGGACCAGGCGCGTAGCAAACCAACGGCAAGTGCGGTCAGGAGCCCAAAGAGCGCGGCCGCAATGGCGATCATGCGCTTGGTGCTGTCCCCCCGTGTCGGCGGCCGCGCCGCTTCATAGACCGAGATGTTGTCGACGCTGCGCGAGGCCAGCTCGCTGCGCGCCCGCTCCGTCTGCTCGCGCGTCGCGAACGTGCCTGCGGAATTCGCCAGCGCATCGCGATCACGCTTCATGCGCAGATATTCCGGCTCAAGTGCGGCAAGCTGCGCAATCTGCGCCTCGGCCGCCCGCTTCTGCACCACCAGCGCGGCGGACCGCCCCGTCAGCGCGCTGATAGTGGCCGTCTGCACTGCACGATCAGCTTCCAGCGCCTGCCAGGTAGGATTGGGCCCGATCCGCCGCAGTCCCTGCGCCGGCGCAGATTTCAGAAAGCCCTCCAGCTGCGCGATCCTGCGATCCGCATCCTGAACCACGCGACTGTCGGGCAGGTATCGCGCCAGCAGGTCCTCGCGCTCAAGGCGCAGCTTCACCAGATCCTGCTCCGACGTGGTTTCCACGTAGAGATCAACATCTTTCGGCGTCGATCCCATCTGCCGCAAAAGCCCGGCAGACTTCGCTTCCGCTTCGCGCAGTGACGCTTCCACCTTTGAAAGCTCGTCGGAAATGTCGGCGAACTGCTTCCGCGCCGCCGCCTGCTCCGCATCGAAATCACTGAGACCATTCCTTGCAAGGAAGTCCCTCACCGACTTGTCGGACGCCGCCAGCCTGCCCTCGATCACGTCGCGCTGTTCCGTCAGCCCCGCAACCCCCTTGCCCGACAGAACTTCCTGACGATACTTCAGGTATTCCGTCACAAGCCGGTTGAGCGTCGCCGCCGCGAGCGTCGGGTCTTCATGCGCGAACGTCATACGCAGGATCGAACTTTTCGGCGCCGACGACACATCGAAATCCGCCGCAAAGGCTTCCAGCGCTTCCTGATCAACTTCATAGATCGCGCCATTGCGCGCGCGCAGCTTTGCTTCGGCGAAGTTGGGATAAAGCCGCGACAAGCCGATGCCCGCGATCACGCGCTCGGCGATCACAGGTGAACGCGCCAGCTCTGCTTCCGCCTGCAGCACTTCTTCCTGCTGCGGGAAAGCGCCCTTGGCTGCATCCCCGATCACCGGGTCGAAAACATACTCCTGCCCCAGTCGCACCAGCAGCCGCGTGTTCGCGGAAAACTTCGTCGGCGCTAGCAGCGTGATCGCGACGCCAATCAGCAGGATCGGCACAAACACCAAAGACATCAGCCATTTGGCGCGCCATAATTGCAGCAACGTATCGGCGAGCCCGAGCTTCGGGCGCAGCCGCGCAACACGCGGTTGCGCGCGCGGCGCAGTTGCGCCGGCTGAAGTGCGCTCGGTCCAAGTCTCAACGCTCAAGGGAACACATATCCCGTGGTTAACGGGCTAGCCTTCTCCCGAGCCGCTTAAGAACCGGTTATCCATTCACGGGCACATGTTAATCATGTCGCGTGTGCGTCTATCCGTCCTCACCGGCGTGGCCGGGCTTGCAGCGCTATCGGCCTGCATGGGCGACCCTTTGCCGAAGCAAAGCCCTGATTTTCCGGTAGCTTCCTATCCCAAATGGCGGGCCGAGGACGCGACCTATCGCTTCTACCCCGGCGACAAATTCCGCATCGACGTTCGCACCGCCCCCGAACTTTCCGGTGAAATGACGATTGCGCCGGATGGCCGCATCTCGCTCCCGACCATCGGCCCCGTCATGGCCGGCGGGCATACGGTCGGCGAACTGAAGACGGCGATCGAGGAAATCTACGCCAACGAATTGCGCGACCCTTCGCTGGTCATCACGCCGACCGACTTCGGCTCGCAGAAAGTTTTCGTCGGCGGCGAGGTGAAAGCGCCCGGCGTGTTCGAACTCCCCGGCGAGATCGACGTGCTGCAGGCGATCCTGCTGGCCGGCGGCTGGACCGAAGAAGGTAAGCCCACCCACGTCATTGTCATGCGCCGCGTCCCCGGCGGCGAGCTGATGACGCGCGTGGTTGATGTGCGCAACGGCTTGGCGCGCCAAGACCTCTACGACATCGGCCCCCTGCACCGCTTCGACGTCATCTATGTCAGCCGCAAGGTGATCGCCGACGAGAACCTGTTCGTGAAACAGTTCGTCCGCGACGCCCTGCCGATCGACTTCTCGCTCTTCTACGACGTCGCGCGGTTCTAGGGCTTTTCCCGCGACGCCCTACGGCCTATTGCTAGGCCATGAAAATCGAAGCCCTGCCCCGCCGCCGCTACACGCCAAATTCCACGCCGATCCAAAGGCTTGAGAAGCTGTCGCAGCATCTCGGCGGCCCGGAAATCTGGATCAAACGCGACGATCTCACCGGGCTGGCGGGCGGCGGCAACAAAACGCGCAAGCTGGAATTCCTCGTCGCCGAAGCGCTGCGCCAAGGCGCCGATACGCTGATCACTGTCGGCGCCGTGCAATCGAACCATTGCCGCCTGACACTTGCCGCCGCCGCGCACGAAGGTCTCAAATGCCGCCTCGTGCTGGAACAACGTGTGGCCGGCAGCTATCGGAAAGAAGCGAGCGGAAACAACTTCCTGTTTAGTCTTCTTGGCGCGGAATCCATCACCGTCGTCGACGGCGGAACCGATCTTGCCGGAGCGATGAATGCCGAAGCGGAGAAACTGAAGTCGGAAGGCCGCAAAGGCTATGTCATTCCCGGCGGCGGATCGAACGCGCTTGGCGCGATGGGTTATGTCGTCTGCGCGCGTGAAATTCTTGCACAGTCGCTCGACATGGGCGTTGCATTCGACGAGTTCGTCGTCGCTTCCGGCAGCGCCGGCACGCACAGCGGGCTTCTCGTCGGCTTCAACGCCGCGAATGCGGGCGTGCCGCTGACCGGCATCAATGTTCGTCGCCCGCGCGCCGAGCAGGAAGGCAATGTCCACAAGCTCGCAATCGAAGCCGCAGCTTTCGCCGGACTGCCGGCGCCCGTACGCGATAGCGTTGTCGCCCTCGATGAATGGGTCGGCCCCGGCTATTCAATGCCGACGGACGAGATGATCGAAGCTGTTCGCCTGTTCGCAAGACTTGAAGGCGTTCTGCTCGATCCAGTTTATACTGGGAAGGCGGCGGCCGGTCTGATCGGCCTCATTCGTCGCAAACACTTCAAGCAGGACTCGAAGATCCTATTCTTGCATACGGGCGGCGCGCCTTCGCTATTCGCATATCAGGGCGTGCTGCAATCATGAGCGAGACAAAAACCGTTGGCGTGATCGGCGGCCTGGGCCCAGCAGCCACGCTCGATTTCTTCGAACGAATCCTGAGGAAAACCAGGGCCGTACGCGATCAAGATCATCTGCGTCTCATCATCGACAACAACACGAAGATTCCAGATCGCAACCTGTTCGCTGAAGGCAAAGGCCCGCCGCCCGGCCCAGCGCTGGCCGCAGCCGCCCGCGGACTGCAGACGGCTGGCGCGGATTTCATCGTGATGGCGTGCAATACCGCTCACGCGCAAGAAGCCGAGATCCGCGCGGCCATTACCGTGCCGTTCATAAACATGATCGAAGAGACAATCGCCGTCGTGGCCGAAATGGGCGCCGAGCGCGCCGGCGTTCTGGCGGTCGATGCCTGCCTTGCGGCAAGACTTTATCAGGATGGATTGAAAAAGCGTGGCGTCGAGCCGGTTCTGCTGAATGCGGACTCGCAACGCACGATGATGGAGCTTATCTACCGGATCAAATCTGGCGACACGGGAGATACCGTGCGCCGCTCCATGGTGACGCTCGCGAAGAGGCTCGAGGCGCAAGGCGCCGAAGTGATCATCGCAGGTTGCACGGAAGTTCCGCTCGTGCTGACGGAAGACGATATCGAAGGCGAGCTCGTCAGCTCAACGGACATCCTGGTGGAACGGACGATCGTGGCCGCTGGTGGAGAACTGAAGTGAGAAAGGCCTAGTTGGCTTTCTTCATCCACTCGCGCGCAGCCTTCTGGGCCTTGATCACTTCGGCTTGCGACATCATCTCGGCCATTTCCTGGCGGCAGAGTTTCGCATCACGATGGCCGCGCGTCGCCGCGAGGTTGAACCATTTGTGCGCCTGCACCAGATCAACGGTGACATCCATGCCTTCGGAATAGATTAGGCCAATGCGATAGAGCTCGTCGGCCGAAGCGTTCTTCGAAAGAAGAGCTTCGGGCGCTTCGATCCGGATATCTGCATACGCCATTCTGGCATCCCTTTATATTCTGGGAAGCTTGTCTCTGTCTCTTGCGGACGTCGACTTCGCTTCCACCCACCGCCGCATCAGCGGCTTGATGTCATTCAAGCGGAGAAGACTTGCAGCGTAGTTAATACTGCAAACTTTCGACAGTATTCGTCGGAATTATTTGTGTTTACTTTGATTCACAAAGTTGAATCATCAGTACACCAACATAAACGCGGATTCACGACTCTAGTCGACTTCACGCGAGATGATCGTCATGCCCAGATCACGATAGAGACGAAACGCGTTCGCGTTCCCGTCGCGCACCTTAAGATGGACATGGGCGGCGCCGCGCTTCGCGAACGCCTGAAACGCCGTCAGCACAAGTGCGCGACCGATGCCGCGCCTCCGCGCGCGCGGATGCACGGCCACATCCTTGATGAAATCCGACGTCCAGCATTGCGCCATGCCGATCACCTCCTTGCCGTGGACAGCAAGAAAGACCAGCGCCGGATCGAATTCGGCGTCCTTGCGCAGCTGCGGCCACCATTTGCGGAATATCGGCGCGCCCCCGCCGCCTTCCCAGAACCCTGCCTCAAGAACGGAATGCGCGGCCTTGGCGTCACGCTTGTCCGGCCTGGGCCCCAACGTCCGGCAGGTGACGCCGGCCGGCCACACAGGTTGTTCGATCTCGCCCGACAGCTCGCGCCGCATGCGCAGCACGAAATGCTGCGCCATCAGCTGCAGGCCTTCCGGCGGGTTGCGACTTTATGAACGCCAGCGGTCATAGGCTTCTGTTTCACTCGCTATATACTAGGAATGTAGCCGGGCGGCCCTGCCAGCGCCAGCCTGCCTATGGAACCATGAGGCCCAGATGACCACGACGACCAGCCTCTTCGAGCCGATCTCCTACACGCTCTGGAAGCGCGATCCGAAGGCGTTCGCGGAACGCATTGGCGCAAGCTTTCGCGAGACGGGCTTTGCCGTGGTCAGCGACCACCCCATCGACCAGAGCGTGATAGACTGCGGCGTCGATGCCGGGAAGAAATTCTTCGCCCTGCCCGACGCGACCAAGCGCGACTACTTCATACCCGGCGGCGGCGGCCAGCGCGCCTATACACCGTTCGCGACTGAAGTAGCCAAGGGCGCGAAGGCGAAGGATCTCAAGGAATTCTGGCATGTCGGGCGCGAACTGCCCGAGGAGCACAGGTTCTCCGACATCATGGCCAAGAACCTTTACGTCTCCGAAGTTCCCGGCTGGAAGGAAGACACCACCGCCATGTTTGAGGCGCTGGATGCGTTCGGCCTCGACATCCTGTCGGCCATCGCGATGCACCTGAAACTTCAGTCGCGCTTCTTTGAAGATGCAGTAACCGAAGGAAACTCGATCCTTCGCCTGCTGCACTATCCCCCGCAGGTCGAGCCGCCGCCGGAGGGTTCGGTCCGGGCTGGCGCGCATGAGGACATCAACGTCATCACGCTGCTGCTGGGGGCGGAAGAAGGCGGGTTGGAAGTCCTCCACCGCAACGGTCAGTGGCTGGGCGTAAACCCGCCCGCAGGTTCTCTGGTGGTGAACGTCGGCGATATGCTGCAGCGCCTGACGAATCACGTGCTGCCGTCGACGACCCATCGCGTCGTCAATCCGAAGCCCGAGCGTTCACGCTTCCCGCGCTATTCGACGCCGTTCTTCCTGCACTTCAATCCGGACTATGAGATCAAGACACTGCCGTCCTGCATCTCTTCTGAACGGCCCGACCGCTATCCCGAACCGCTCAAGTCACAGGACTTTCTTGAGATTCGCCTGAAGGAAATCGGGCTCAGAATGTAGCGACGTTCAGTCGACGAGCGGCGTCAGCGCTTCGGGTTGCTGCGCAGCCGGCTGTTCGGCAACATCCGGCGTACGCGACGCAGCGGATTTACGCTGCCGTGCCTCAGCGCCTGGCTTGCGCGGTCCAATTGACTGAGACGCACGGCCAAAGTGGAAACCCTGCCCCATGTCGCACCCCAGCGCGGCAAGGGCCTTCGCTTGCTCCGCCGTCTCGACGCCTTCCGCGACAACGACCAAGTCAAGGTTCTTCGCCAGCGATATGATGGTGCGAACCAGCGTCGCCGATTCCTTGTCCTCGATCATGCGGCGCACGAAGGAGCGATCGATCTTCAGCTTGTCGAACGGCAGTTTCCGCAACTGCAGCAGGCTGGCATGGCCAGCGCCAAAATTGTCAAGCGCAACGCGCACGCCCTTGTCGCGCAGGGCGTGCAGGATATCGCGCGCCGCATCCAGGTCCGATACCAGAGCCGCTTCGGTCAACTCGACCTCCAGGCGCGACGGTGGGAAATTCGCTTCGTCGAGAATCTTCAGCACCTTCTGCGCAAGCGCTTCATCGTGAAGCTGAACCGGCGAAAGGTTGAGCGACAGGTGCGGGGCGCCTTCAGCGGCAGACGCCTCGCGGCAGGCGCGGCGCAGGAGGTTGAATGTCAGCTCGCCAATTGCGCCACTGGCCTCAGCCGTCGGGATGAACTGGTCCGGCGGAATTGGTCCCCGCGTTCCATGGGCCCAGCGCGCGAGAATTTCGTAGCCACGCACCTTGCCGTCTTCGAGGCTGACAAGAGGCTGGTAGTACGGCGCGATCTCGTCACTGCGGACGGCGTTCCAGAGATCATTTTCGAACAGGGCGCGCTGACGCACCAGCTCGTCCATGCCGGTCTTGAAGAACGCGAACCAGCCGCGGCTGGTGTCTTTCGCGCGGCGTAGCGCGAGGCTGGCGCGATGGAGCAGCGTTTCCGCGTCGCGGCCATCCGCAAGGCCAATAGCCGCGCCGGCGGTGGCGCTGACACTGACGGTTGATTTGCCAACGACCATGGGAACTTCGATCGCGGTCAGGACGGCCGAGAGCCAATCCATCAGCTCTTCCTCGCCCTGCTCGGGCAACAGCACGACGAATTCATCGGTCTCGAGACGCGCGACAAAGCCGTCCACACCGGCGCGCAGGTTGAGGATCTTGCCGATGTTCAGCAGCACTTCATCGCCGACCACGCGACCGTTCGCATCGTTGAACGACTTGAAACGATCGAGGTTGAGCATAACGACGCCAAGCTTGCGCGCGCCATCATTGCCGCTGAGCAGCCAGTTGAGCACGCCCTTCAAGTGGCGCCGGTTCGGCAGGCCGGTTAGCGGATCATGCATGGCGACGCGGCGGGCGCGTTCCTCCGTCTGAAGGCGCGTGCGCAGCTCGCGGATGTGGGAGCTGTAACGGGTCATTACATAGAGCGTCAGGCCCGCGCAGGTGAAGATGATCGTGCCGAACAGCTTCGAAAGCTCAAGATCCTGATACTCGGCGCCCACGGCATAGAGCGAGCCGACCACGTCGAGGTTCACCGATAGAATGAAGCCTGCCGCGATGAAGCCCGTGAAAATGAGCATGTCGCGGCGGACCTGCGCCGTCACGCGCTTCTTGACCGTTTCACGCGGCTTAACATGGGCTGCAGCGGCGGCCTTGGCGGGCGGCTGGTTAACGGAAGCTGACATGGGGACCCGAAATGGCTGACTGTTACCATTATGCCCCGTGCGGTTTAAGATTCACGGCAACCGAACCGTCACACTTTCGACGATCGCATTAGCCAGTACGCCGGACAGAACGCAGCGCATCCCGGGCTTCGCGCTCCAGCTCCCAGTAGAGCGAAGGGCGCCTGGCGCCGTCCGGCTTCACGGCGATGACCTCGCCTATCTGGACGAAGCCGAGGCGCGATAACAGGCGTATCGGTCGATCATTATCACGCGCCGTGGTCTCGCAGATGCGGGCGACGGCGAGCTGGTCGAAGCACCACGCCAGTGCCGCCAGACCGCACGCACCGCCAAAGCCGCGGCCCTGCCGCTCAGCCTTAACGGCGCCGCCGAACTTGGCGATCGACCATTGCGGCCACAACTCCACGTCGAAATATGCAGTGGCCTCGCCCTGCCCGTTGAACGAGACGAACAGGATGCCGTCGCCGCGGGCGCGCTGCAGCAGGTGATCGTTGATGAAGGGGGCCATCGTTTCGGCGTTGATCGGATTGGGCATGGTATAGATGCGCGGGCCAATGGTTTCGTGAGCCAGTAGCCC
>Ga0138256_10007206_pt1 | contig 11750 bp, 8 predicted proteins | sample KNB2016incub_MG_FD_105486 | JGI IMG/M metagenome (GOLD analysis project Ga0138256, IMG submission 105486) | Active sludge microbial communities from wastewater in Klosterneuburg, Austria - KNB2014incub_MG | ecosystem: Engineered > WWTP > Activated sludge > Unclassified | place: Austria...
CCAACGGCGCACCATGCGGTTGCGGTGATGTTGTACTCGGAGCTGGACGAACCGAAAAGATCGGTTGCTGCACTAAGTGTTGCGGTTCGCGCTCCCGCAAAGTTCGTACTCGACGTCATATAGACCGACAAAGCACGGTAAAAGATGCGTTGTGCGGAGCTGGTTCCCATTCCGGTAACGGCAATCCCGCTGACGCGGTTTGTGCCGCCGTTTGCAGCAAGATAGTAAACATGGTTGCTTATGCTGGAATTAGTGTGAACACCGCACTGGTCATTCGCATTTGAGGGGGTGCAGCTGCCCGGATACAGCCGCAGGCTGTAATGGTCCGGGTCGCCGACCGAGTTCGGATCGTCCATGCGGCGCAGAGCGTCGCCCGGCGTTCCGGGCGTGTATGCGTCTTCGCCAATTTTCCATGTGTCGGCTGTAGGTGAACCGCCATCCGCATAAAGTTCGACCATTGCTCCGAAAATGTCGGCGAACGATTCATTCAACGCGCCGGATTCGCGGGCATAGGTCATGTTCGCCGTCCGTTCGATAACTCCGTGGGTCATTTCGTGACCGCAAATATCGATCGTCGTAAGCGGCGAGAACGTCGAGCCGTTGCCGTCGCCGTAGCTCATCTTGTTCTGATACCAGAATGCATTGTTATAGTTACTGCCGAAATGAACGCGTGACGAGACGAGGCTGATGCCGCCGTTCGCTCCGGCCGCCGTCGTTCCAGGTCCGTAATTGCCGTCAATGCCGTTTCGGCCGTGGACCAACTGGTAGTAGTCGAATGTTTTCGCGGCACCATAATGGGCGTCAACGCCGGCACGCTCATTCGTCGCTGACCAGCTATCGTCGGTGCCCGAATAACGCGACTGCGTACCGCCGGTGCCGGTTGTGGTGTTGCCGGTGTTGTTCATATTGAATGTGCCCATCCGGCGGGTCAGGTCTTCCATATAGAATGTTGAGCCTGATGAACTTGTGCTGATCGTGACAGTACCGCTGTATAGCGAATTGCCGGTTCCTGTCTGCAGATTGTCGTACTCAAACACCTTCTCGCCGGTATGAGCGTCAATAAAAACAACCGGAACGGATGTCCTGTCAGTGCCGTCGATCCGCGGCATTTCAACGCGGTAAACCAGGTGGTCGCGGCCTACTCCGCGAAAGATCCATTTGTCGATGATGGGTTCATCGGTGAGGACGCGCCTGCCTTCGTTTGTCTCAACCGCGATCGCGAAAGCTTCGGCGGGCTTGAAGTTGGCTTCAAGGTTTAAAGTGATGCTGTCCTTGAGTTGGTCCGTGACGGTCGAAAGTTCGCCGTTGGGCTTTAAATGCACGATCGCCTCGCCTTCCCAAACCGGCACGCCGCCAACCGTTTGCTGGACGTGTGTGTGTGCCATGCGCAGCCCATCGACCTCGACCCGCTTTACCTTGAAATCATCAACATTTCCAACACCACGCTGCATGGCGCGGCCGCGCAGGATGCCGAGGCTGATCTGTTTTGCCGTTTCCTGATCAGCCGCCCTGTCTTTGCCAAATATCACGTCATTCGCCCCGCTCCTGTTCGAAACTATCCCGAAAACGAACAGGGCGGCAACGATGACCGTCAAAAAACCTAGAATTTTCTTCACGCTGGCTTTCTCCTTGGAGTGTGTTCTGTGCAGATAATAAGATCATGCCGAATGTATGAGAAACACAACATCCAAAAATGGCCAAGTTTTAATAAGATCGGGAACACGGCCGCAGGGCCGTTGAAATGCTCTATGTCAAAAACTTTATAAATACTCCGCGAAAGGTATTGCAATTCTAGTGAGAGCGGAACCATCTGTCAATCCATTTTTACGTACTTTTTATGGAAGCTGAAAATTACCTAAATGCCCTCGAGGCCGGTCGTGTAATTACATGGCATGAGGTCTCGATGGTCCACAAGATACGCCGAGGGATCTATCAGCAGAATGGCCGCCTGATCTCGCTGCTTACGGACTTTGGGCGTATCAATCCCTGCTACCCGGATGCTCACGGACATGATGCAGATACCTTGCTCTATACGGGCTCCGGCAGGCATGGCGACCAGAAACTCGATCCCGCTAACCGGGCGGTGCTTGATGCCGCCGATTCAGGGATCGTTGTTCCGCTTTTCAATAAATTGCGGCCCGGCCGTTGGGAATATTTGGGCATTTGGGCCGTAGATGAAGGGAAGTATATTTTCGATGAGAAACAGAATAGAATGCTCTGGAAATTCACGCTAAGGCGGACCGGATAAGTTAGGGCGGAAATACGGCAATGATAGTAATAAGAAAAGCATCCGAGGCCGACAAGCCGGCGGCTTGGCTAATAATTAAGGAAGTTATTGCCGGCGGCGACACTTATGTCTTTGATCCGGCAACGCCGGAAGCCGAGATGATCGACTATTGGTTCTCGCCGGAGAAACACAACTATGTTGCCGAGGCTGACGGCAAGATCGCCGGTATTTTCTGGCTCAAGTCCAACCATCCGGGGCTTGGCTCGCATGTTGCAAACGCAGCCTATATGGTTTCGCCTGATGCGAAAGGGAAGGGAATCGGCAGGCGTATGGCAGAGTATTCGCTGACCGAAGCAAAGCGGCTTGGGTTCTCTGCAATGCAGTTCAATTTTGTCGTAAAGAATAACGAAGCAGCGGTGAATTTATGGCGTTCGGCCGGCTTCGAGATCATTGGCGAGATTCCGGACGCGTTCAGGCACAAAAAACTTGGACTTACAAACGCCTATGTAATGTTCCGCAAACTCTAGGCCGCCAGTCTAATACCGAGCGGCCTTACCGCCAAAGAGAGAGCGCGATCAAGCACATAGAATTCGGTCCGTTCACCAACTGAGTTCGGTCAATAGAGAAATGCTGATTGCGTTGGTACGTCGCCTGTCTGGCCGAACTGCTGGATAAGAATGCCCGCCGTTGATCCGACAATGTACCAGTTGCCGTTGGCGGGACGGAACACCGCAACATCGGCTTTGCCATCTCCGTCATAATCAGCGGCAGCGGGAATATCACCGGCCTGGCCCCAATTCTGGCTTTCGAACCCGGCCGTTGTCTGGCTTCGGAACCATTGTCCCGTCGATGGGCGGAATACGGCTTGATCGGTTGCCCCGTCACCGTCGAAATCCGCGGCGACGGGAATGTCTCCCGCCTCGCCCCAAGTCTGAATAAAAAATCCGAGGCTTGATTTGAGGATATACCAATTGTTATTGCTGGGCCTGAATAATGCGACGTCTCCTATACCGTCCGCGTCGAAGTCGCCGACGACAGGTTTGTCGCCGGCCTCGCCGAACTGGAACGTGTGAAAAGTGCCGTTCGAGAATCGCGTGTACCAGGTATTGTTAGACGGCCGAAAGATCACAAGATCGGTCTTGCCGTCTCCGTCACGGTCCGACGGCACCGGAAGGTCGCCCGGCTGGCCCCATCCAAACGACTGGAACGATTGGCTTTCCGACATATAGACGAACCACGTTCCCGTAGATGGGCGAAACACCGCCACATCTGTTTTTGCATCGCCGTCGTAATCGGCCGGTGTCAGCATATCACCCGCGACACCAAACTCCTGAGCAGTGAATCCGGCCGCGGCACGAAGCAGGTACCAAATGTTGTTGCCCGGCCGGCGTACTGAAAGGTCCGCTTTCCGGTCGGCGTCATAATCGAACAATGTCGGCTTGGCCGAAAAGTCGTACTCATATATACCCCGGCCATGCGTTGAGATCTTCAACAGCCTTTCAGTCCGATGAAACTCCATCCCAAAAACGGCAACTCGGGGCAGCCCGTCGCTAAAAGGTTCCCAACTTGTTCCGCCATTCACCGACCGGAATACGCCAATATCCGTGCCCGCAAAAACAGACTGCGGGTTCTGCGGGTCAATAGCAAAAGCGTTTACCGGAACGTCGGGAATGCCGACACCGGACGCCGCCCAAGTTGGCGTGCCTGAGAGAAGGTTTGTCGTCTTCCAGACATGTTGTCCGGCGGACAATCCGAATCCGTTGAGAGCCACATAAGCGATATTTGCGTTCGTTGGGTCGATTGCGACGCGGCCGACATACCGGCCCGGTATCGGCCCGGTGATGTTTGTCATCGACGTTGCTCCGGCTGCGGTGGACAAAAATATCGTTCCGGTCGTGGTCCCAACAAGCCGGACGTTGTCATCCTGCGCCGAGACCGCGATCGCGCTTATCCGGGCCGGCAGAGAACCGCTGACATCAGTCATGGCCACGCCCTGGTCGGATGAACGATAGAGCCTCGTCGTGCCAAAATAAAGGGATGACGGGTTGCCCGGGCCGTGGACCATCGGAGCATAAAAAAGGACCGAATCAGCACAGTTTATCCCGTTGTTTGAATTGCCTATCTGGCATCCGTAAAAAGCGGTCCAATACGGGTCGCCTTGAGGATCGGTCGTTGTCGCACGCGAAAAGCCGATCTGCGAATTAGTTTGGTTAAAATACGTGTGATAGGCGACGATGCTCGTTGTCGAGGGCGAGTTTTGGTCGATCACCGTGAAACCCCCATCGCCGCCGTCGGACCTTACCCAGGCAGTACCGTTGCCGGCAAGAAACTGTGTCCCGTTGTCTTGGGTCCCGCCCAGTGTATAGTTGCGATCGTTAGGATGAAGTGAGATTCCCTGAAACTGGGTCGCGCTGAACGAGCTATTGTTGAGGGTCGTCCATACAACCGGCGTCGCGTTAACATCGTCGGTTCTCCAAACGCCTCCGTCACTGCCGAAATAAACCCGGCTGGGATTTGACGGAGCGACCGCCAACGCATGGGTATCGACGTGCAGGTTGGTGGAATTGTTAAGAAAACTCGCGCCGCCATTGACCGATTTGCCGAAGGGAAGCGTTGGTGCTCCGCCGAGATAGACCTTTTCCGCGTCGGTCGGATCGACCGCGACAGCAATGTCATAGAAGCACTGCGGGTTGCAGAAACCTGACCCGCCGCTTAGCGGTACAAACGACGAGCCGCCATCGGTCGATTTAAAAACGGTCCCGTTCGATGTGCCGGCCGCGGCATAGACCGTGAGTGTTTCGCCTGTGCGATTCGCGGTCAATTCGGTTCGGCCAAGCGACGTTCCGTCACCAGTGGCCAACGTGCGGGTAAACGTCGGAACAGAGTCGTAAGCATTTGTCGTCAGATAGATGCCGCCATCACCTCCGCCCCCGACAACCGTGATCATAACGCGATTCGGATCGGCGGGATCGGCAACGCCGTCCGCGATGGATCGGCTGGCGGATGTCGTTCCCTGGATCGTCAGCTTTTCAAATACCGGATTCGCCGACAATGCGTTTGTGGTGCGATAGACGCCCGCGTTCGGGAGGCTTGATCCCGCCGTCGATCCGCCAATGCCCGCAACGCCCTGGGCCGTCGTCACGATCAATCTGTTGGGGTCGGTCGGATGAACAAGAATCTCGCTGATCCCGCGACCGGTAAATATATCGGAACCGACAGAAGTCTTATTCAGCGGCCCGGAAACGACGGGGTTCGCTGAATCGGCGTTAGTAATGCAATAAATGCCTACACCAAAGAAACTGTCGGCAGAAAAGGCAGTTTCACCTGTGCCGACGAATACGGTGGATGGATCGGAAGGCGAGATCGCAACCGAGCCGATTGATAGCGTAAGCGCGTTGTCTAACAGCGGCGTCCAATTTGCCCCGCCGTTAAGCGAACGATAGAGCCCGCCCTGTGCCGCTCCGGCATAGACGATATCAGGATTGGTTGGATGTACTGCGAGAGCAACGACCCGGCCGCTATACGAGGTTGATGCATTGACCGGTATCGGAGCCGGACCAAGCGGATGCCAGCGCTCGACGGCCGTCGGCCGTTTGTTGCTGGCGGCCCGCCGCTCATCCCGCTTTTGCTCGCTGCGTTCCATGTCGCGGACCGCACGGCTGCGGTCGCCTTGCTTTGACGTTTCCAGGCCGCGCCACATAGCGATCTGTTCGTTCCTCAATCGCCAATATTCAGATTTGTCAATTTTGACGCTTCCCGCCGGCATGTCGGGTTCACTTTCATCAAAGATCTTTCCGCCCCGTTTGTCGGCACTTATGTACCACCATGCGGACAGGCCGACTATCGCAACCGCGGATAAAAGAAGGGCGAATTTTCTGAAGGTTCTCAAGCTTGGGCCTCCGACGACAATGTGATCTTAATTCAACTTACTCTTCAGGTGTTTGGTACAACTTTGAGTGAGAGAAGCAGCACAAAAGTATAACCGCGTTCGGCCGATAAAATCCAGCTAAATCTATATTTAACGGTATCACGGCCGTGATCGGCGGTTGAATTCGAACGCCATAGGCGAAAGGAATGGCTACACGCCAGAGCGGTTATAAAGTTCAAGCCTTTCGGCCACAAGATCGGATGGTAGCCCGTCGTCTTCGACAAGTTCGCGTACCGAGCGGGTTTCGATCATTGTTCGTGGAACAAGAGCACACAATGCAAACGCATCGGCCTCAAGTTCTTTTCGCGTTTTTCGCCCGACGCCGTGAAAATTTGCGGTCACGCCCGTGTCAGGCGCGTGAAGAAGGAAATGAGCATATTCATGAAACATTACGAAGAGCTTTTTGGGTGACGGCAGGCTGCTGTTTATCGCGATGTAATGCCGGCCAAGCATCGAATAATAAAACCCGCCGACCCTCAGCGGCATTTCTTGAACTGTTATCTTGCTGCGGCGACAGAGTTTATAAAATATTTCTTCGGTCAGCGGTTTTCGGTTCCAACTGCAATTGAGTGATTCGAATTTGTCGAGGAAGAAGACCATAAAATTGTGAGGAACGGTAAAGTGTTGCAACTATGCAATAGAATAGCATAGTTGCAATAGTGAGTGGAATCTAAATCTTATCCCTTTTGCCTTAATGTACGGTCGAGCACTTTCTTCGCGTCACGAACGGCATCAACCTTTTCGTCGGCGGTGAAGCTTTCCCATCCCTGAAAAAAAGCCACGCCGAAATCCGCCGGGTACTCGCGGCCCTCATGGGCGAACCAGTCACTCATGACCTGCTGCGGGTCGCCAAAGCGACGGATCGCACCGACGACATCATAAGGCGGCGGTTCATCGATGGCCCCGAGATCTTCGGCCAGATTTATGCCGCGTTCCCCAAGCAGCCGTTCAACTACCTGTACGATCCTTTCCTCCAATAAGCGGTCAAGATCGGCCGGCCGCTTCGCCACGGCGAACATTGCCCCCGAGCCGGTCAATAACCAATTGAGTGATACGCCCGTGTGCTGAGCGATCTTGATAAGCACGTCAGCGGCAGGCATTCGGCCCTGAAAATAATTGCGGATGGTCGCGTGCGGCACTTCGATCCGACGCGCAATCTCGGCCATCGTCGCGTGATCAAAAGCAATCTTCAGTCTTTCGGTAAAATCGCTATTCATTTTGAAATTGAAACGTTCGTTTTGAAGATTATAGACTACATTGTATGGAAGTCTATTCCAAAAATCGGCGAATGGTCCGGCCTCTGGCCTTAACTAGACAAGTCTGTGTTTATAATTATGGCTGGGCTAAAAGGCCTTGGAGAGCTTTCCGAAGTTCAAATAATAGTTCTGAAAATCCTCAGTGACCGGGTTGTTTCCCCGGCCGCATCGGTGGGCGGAAACCTTGTATTTATGTCGTGCGATTTCAACGTACACCGCATTTCTGATCCGCGCACCATTTGATTCGCATTTGCCTGCTGCCGTCCCGGCCGCTCCGCAAGCGGACAATTTGTACCGACCGGCCAACCACCCCCTGATTTCCTTGACATCCGCGCCGGCCGGCAGGTATATTCTAAAATTCGGCCTTGCGGCCGGCGACGAAAGTCGCCACTCCGTTGTGCCCGCGCAAGCCACCCTAGCTCAGTTGGTAGAGCATTCGATTCGTAATCGAAAGGTCGTCGGTTCAAATCCGACGGGTGGCTCCAAATTAACCTCTTCATTTTCAATCACTTAATTCCAACGATTACTCACGACGGCAACCTCGGTGGCCTGAGGGTGCCCGTTGGGCGCCAAATTCTGTTAGGCCTTTCCAGGACGACCTCGTATAAACTGTCTGAGCCAGTCAAGTTTTTAGGACAAAAAACTCTCTTTCTCCTTTAGTAGGTTTTTAGTGGCAGCCGGGGCTGTGGGGATGTGGGAAAGGTGCTTTTGGGCTTTTTCAAGCGGCTGCGGGAATGTGTGAAAACTTGCTTGGATGGTTTCGCACATTCCCGCTAACCCCAGTTTCCCGCGAGATCGATGCCATCGTCTGACCCGATAAATATTTACTTACTGCCTCATTCTTGAACGCCAAATCATACCTGTTTCTCAACTACCCGCCTTAAGAGATTCTTATGTCCTGTTTCGATAGACGCTTCCACCATGAAAGACACACTGATATTGACGCTGATCGAAAACCTTAGGCAATTTCGGCCTTTTAGGGATCGCGGCGTGAACGCGGGCACTATCCAAACGATACGCGTGTCTTACGGGTGGTAATTTTTTCGATCAGCGGTTCCTTGACCCCAAATCCGATCCCCGGGCCTGATGGTGCGGTGATAACGCCGTTTTCGCTGACCGTTACGGGCGGTTCGATTATATCCTCATGCCAATACCTTTCGGAGGCTGAAACGTCGCCGGGCAGGGAAAACCCCTGAAGTGTTGACATAGCGATATTGTGAGCCCGCCCGACGCCGGATTCCAGCATTCCGCCGCACCACACGGGAATGCCGCGGGCCGCGGCAAGCTCCTGGATCGCGATCGCCTCGCTATGGCCGCCTACGCGGCCGAGTTTGATATTAATGATCCTGCACGAGTCCAGCTCAATCGCGTGTCGTGCGTCGGCGAGGCATGTTATCGATTCATCGAGGCATATTGGCGTCTTTAGTTTCTGCTGCAACTTGGCATGGTCAACGAGATCGCCCGCGGCAAGGGGTTGTTCAATCATCAACAACCCAAACTCGTCAAGCTGAATAAACAGATCGGAATCCTTTTCGAGCCGATAGGCCGAATTCGCATCGACCGAAAGCATGATGTCCGGAAAAGCCCGGCGGATAGTTTTGACGAGTTCGATGTCTTGCCCGGGTTTGATCTTTAGCTTGATCCGCTGATAGCCGCTCTCGACCTCGCGGGTCACTTTTTCAAGCAGGATCTCCGGCGTTTTTTGCAAGCCTATCGAGACGCCGGAGTTGATCTCGCTTCGCGTGCCGCCTAAATGCAGCCAAAGCGGTCTATCCGCTAGTTTCGCCTCGAGGTCCCATATTGCCGTCTCGACCGCGCCGACCGCCATCCGGTTGCCTCTGATCGCGTCGAGAGCGGCCGATACATCGGCGGCGTTGCTGATCTGAGCCTTTCCAAGGATGGGTGCGACAAAATCACTGATTATCGACCAAGCGGTATCAATCGTTTCGTGATTAAAAAACGGGTTCTCGGCGGCGGTGCATTCACCGTAACCTATCGCGCCTTCCCGGTCAAAAACACGGACGAGAAGGACGCGTCGTTCAAACGTAGTTCCAAAGCTCGTCTCAAACGGTGCCTTGAGCGGCAACCCGACCTCACACAATTCCAGTTCGTATAATTTAATTTGATTCATCTCAAAAATTCGAAGTAAAACTTAACAGGCGTCCGGCCAAAACAAGCCAAAGAAAGCCTAGACAGGCAAAAACAAAGACTGTCGCTTGAAGTTTGCCCCACAAGCGATGTCTTGAGCTTGCCCAGGCATGCACCGCATTGATGGCAACGATCAGCGTGCCGGCGGCCCCTAAAACGCCTATGACCTGTATCGGCCGCAGCCAAGCAAGGCCGCGCTGGCCCAGCAGTTCTAGACTTGATGACACGGCAGCGACAAAGCCGGCGATCCCGGCGATGAAAAGCAGATCGATGACGAAGACAAAACGAACGCCAAGCCTAAGCCACCACTCGATCCTCGTTAGTTCGAGCCGGCCGCCGTAATGTCTGCGCACGAACCAGGCAATCGGCCAAAGAAGTAATGTCAACAGCATCACGAGTACTGATACCCCGAAGACCGAGAGCAGCAAACTCTTGTTTTCCCAAACACCTACCCGCTGAAATATCATGAACGGATATTGAATTATCAACTGCATTCGCCCATTTGCGTCCGGTTTAAAGATAAGCAGGCCTTGCCCGTCGATCTCCCGAAATTTCATTCCGCCGATACCCTGCCAGCGTTTTGGTTTCCCGTTTGTCCCGAGCAGTGCGTCAACTTCGATCGTTCCATCGCCCTTGCTTGAGACCGACGCCTCGCCGAGCAGCGATACGATACGGAAGAACGAATTCTCACTTTTGCGGCTCGCTTCATAGCTGCCCGCGACCGCCAGTGAATCAGCCGCGGCACTGTCGGCGGCAACTAACGCCGGCGGCGTAAACGGCAAATATCTGTCAAGGAAGGCTTCCCAAAGTATCGTTCGCGGCGAATCCAAGCCGCGGCCGGCGCTGTTGTACGAAACAAAGAACCCGAGGCCCGCGTCCGGGACCAGATGCAGGTCACTGTGAAAATATACGGTATCGCCGCCGTGACCGATGATGCGATGGCCGTTTCGCGATTCTTCGTAAAAGCCGTACGCCATTGCGTTTGCATCGGGATCGAGGGCGAACAATCGGCTGTGCATCAACCTTACGGTCTCAGGTTTCAGAATCTGGGCGTCGCCGAGTCGCCCCTCCTGCAGATGGGCGAGCATGAAACGGGACATATCCGCCGCGGTACTGCTAAGGCTGCCGGCCGGAAATGGCCCGACAACTTCGAATTTCTGAGCATCGCCGGAAGCCAGCATGTATCCGCCGGACATATTTGCGGCCATATCGGGCGGCAGTGGTTGGGCAAACGTCGAATGGGTCATTTTGAGCGGGCGAAATATATGCTCCGAAATGTATTGATCAAACGGCTGGCCGGATACTCTTTCGACAATATAGCCCGCCAACGCCGTCGCATAGTTTGAGTATGAGGGCACCGTTCCAGGCGGATTCACGCGCTCAGGGATATGGGTTCGCAGAAAATCGCCGAGATTTGGGCTCGCCGCGTCAAAATAAAAGATGTCCTTTATCTGTTCATCGAAGCCGGCCGTGTGCGTCATGATGTCCTTGAGCGTGATCGGCTTTCCGTAATCGTCCGGGACCTTGAAATCGAGATATTCATTTATGTCACGATCAAGATCGAGTTTGCCTTGCTCGAACAGCTGCATCACCGCAGTCCACGTGAAAAGCTTCGAGATCGACCCCGGGCGGAATAACGTTTCGCCGGCCGATACCGGCGTTTTGTCCTTCACGTTCGCAAAGCCATATCCTTTTGAAAAAAGGACCTTTCCGTCCTTTACGACTGCGACGGTCGCACCGGCAATGTCTTCGCGAGCAAGCTGAAGCGGCAAAATGCCGTCGAGAAACGCTTCAATGTCGTTTGCGGAAAGTTCGGCCTTGCCAATATCGGTCGTTTCGGCCGGCGGGATTACGGCTTCCTGCCGAGGCTGGGCCTTTGGCACATCCGGGACCTGACCAAGTGCCATCGACTGAACAATGACCGCAACGATCATCAGAGCAGTAACTTTTCTCATAATTTTTCCTTCGGCCGCTGTAACTGTCGCTGCATCAATTTCCAGCATCGGACGTTTTGTCAGGCACCTTTGTAAACTTGCCCATCGTGCCAAGATCCACTGTTTCGACCTTTCCGCGGGTGTTCAGATTGAATGAGATCAGACTTTTGCCCATTACCGGATCACGCCAAATGACCTGGAAAGTATCGTAGTTCCAGTGTTCCAGCGTTCCCGAATAGTTCGGTCCGAACCGGGCC
>Ga0138256_10007207_pt1 | contig 11748 bp, 4 predicted proteins | sample KNB2016incub_MG_FD_105486 | JGI IMG/M metagenome (GOLD analysis project Ga0138256, IMG submission 105486) | Active sludge microbial communities from wastewater in Klosterneuburg, Austria - KNB2014incub_MG | ecosystem: Engineered > WWTP > Activated sludge > Unclassified | place: Austria...
AGCTGATCGGCGGGATCGGCGAGGCCCTCGCCGCCCTCGTGCGCAAGCCGCTCGTCCACGCCGCCCTGCGCATCATGCGCGGCCCGGCGAAGCTCGCCGGCCTGGCCGAACTGCACCAGTTCCTCGAAGACGGCTACGACGCCTTCCACGGCATGGGCGACCCCACCGAATTTCTCGACACCATCTCCACGCGCGAAGCGACCATCCTGCGGCAGCTCTTCGACGGCAAGCCGCGGCCGTTCGACATCGCGGACAACACCTGAGTCGCCGTTCCGCGGGGACTGACTATTGATCTGGGAAAGCCAATCTGGCCGGTATTCGGCCGGAGTGGTCGTTTGAGTTGTTGATATCAGCTGCCTGCTATCACCACCAAAGCGGACTCAGATGGGTCTCTCGGATCTAATCCTATGACAAGTGTTAGGCGCTCCGACGACCACCAGTAGTGATTTCGCCCTGCTCATGCCGACATAGATCAACTCAGGGTGCCTGCCCAGGTCAACGCCGTCCAATCCCCACAAAATAATGACTGGGGATTCCAGCCCCTTGAATCTCGGGACGGTCTCCATCAACACCGCCTTGTCAGTTCGCCAGCCCTCCTCTACCCACACGGCTGGCTTTGGCAGCGAAGCCTTCTTGAGCATGTTGTAGTAGTCGAGTTTGTGAAATGCATCGGCAATCAGAACCGTAATGTCGCCCGGCGACACGCCATGCCGCACGATCAGGTCGACGATCCTAGCCCCTATCTTGGCGGCCTGCTGCTGGCCGGTCGCAGTCTCCTCATATAGGATTTCCTCGCCATCGTTGTCCGGAGGACTCACCGGAACGCCCTTGTAATATGTGTAGGCTCCGGTGTGAATCGGAGCCGTGTTCCTGCAATTCTTTGTGAGCGTGAAAGGAGCTCCCAGGACAGGGAAAGAGCTCACGCGGGTGTAGAGCCTCTGGTTGTCATCATAGAAAACATACAGAGGTCCGTTTTCGTAGTTGGAGAGCAGCAACTCAAGCGGGACCCAGAAGTCCTCGCGAAAGTCCTGCCCCTCGTCGCAGACAATCGCGTCATATCGATCGGGAAGAGCTTCGGCCGCATAGGCAAGGGCGTTTGGCCAGTGGACATCGAACTGATCCTTCCCCGGATACGTGCGCTGAGCCTCGGACAACAAGTCGCGGCCCGTGGCGCGGTTGGCGTGATCTACAAAGCGATGGCATAGCTGATGGAAGCCCATGACATCAAGATTTTGCGTTCCAGCGCACGTCCTGGCCAAGTGATCCGCAAGTTGCCGGTTATAGCAAGTGAGCAGCGTCCGAAAACCACCTGCGGCAAGTCTTCTGGCCTTTTCGACAGCGAGGACAGTCTTCCCGGTGCCCGCCCCGCCACTCACCGCAACCCGGCGGTGAGACATCAGCAGGTCAAGCACGCGGATCTGCTCGTTCGTCAATGCCAGACGCCGGCGCTCCTGCTCGGCAAGCTGCGCTCCGGCCACGGGCGCGGCGAAAAACGATTTCGCGAAGATGTCCCGCATGGCGCTGACGCCGCGGCGCCCCAACGGAACGGCGCTGGCGTCGTCGTTCTTCCAGTATGCGAACGCGCCGTCCACCCACGCCTTGATGTTCCCTATGTCCTTCGCGCAGCCAATGAGCGTCTCAGGCATGTCCGGCCTGCTAAGTGGACGCGGATCCCCTATGTCAGGAAAGAACACGGAGTGGCCGCGCATCACGTTGCCGAGCCCGAGGCTCTTCCATCGCTGGTCTTCGCCCAGCTTGTTTCGGATCGAATACTTGGCTCGCAGGGCCTGCCCGATCGGGTTGTTGATGGAGTGCTTCTCGCCGCGCCGGTCCACGGAGAACCAATCGCCAGTCAACGCATCGTGGCCCACCCCGCCGCCTTTGACCTCCACGCAGAGATATCCCGCGTCAGGGTGGACAACAAGGAAGTCTGTCTCGCCGTCTTTTGCCTGCTCATCCTGCCGCCGCAATATCCACCCGACCTGGAAGAAGACCGCATAGTCGGCCGGAAGGCCATCGCGCATGGCCCTATACACCTTCGCCTCGGCCCTTGATTCCAGCCCATCAAGCTGCGCCTCAGACAATTCAGGAAGCATCTGCGCCATGCGCGTCCCTCACGATCTGCATCATGTGCAAGTTCAGCGTGACTGTCCGTTTTCCGGACTGCTCGAAATCGACGAGCATCACCCGAGACGAGCCTCGCACCTCAACCGACTCTATCCGGCCAGGCCCGAAACTCTTGTGCAGGACGCGCGCTCCCGCGACAAATGACAGCGCCGGGTCCGCGGTCTCATCGGTGGCCGCATCGCGCCACCCGCCGTCAAAGACAAACGCGGTGACCTTGTTGGCGGGGTTCTGTATCGGATGAACCCGGATGTGCTCGGGCTCTCCCACGAACTCGACGACGTAGAGCCAATAGCTGTCGCCGAAATCCTGGGCGTTGCTGAACTGCGTCCTGGACACGGGCACGCCGGTCGCGTTCCATTGCCCGCTTATGCCCTTCACCTCGATGTAGCGGAGCTCCCCTGTCAGTTGGTCCGAGCTGATGATGTCGTAGCCTGGATGCGTTTGCGGCATCTGCTCCGGGGCGCGGCCTCTTTCACGCTCATAGGAGCACACCGCGTCGCGGGCCACGGCCTCGACCGCGAGATTGTGCTCGGATAATCCTTCCCCGCCTTCGGGTCCTGGCTCGTCGTTGCCCTTTTTCCTAACGTAGGAAAGCAGCCGGCGCTCCCATTGCTGCTTGTGCTCTGGCCGAGAGCCGCCGCGCCGGCCTCCGCTGCCTGGCTTCCTCGGCGGGTATCCGGCGCCAAGCGAATCCCGCCCGCCATCGCTCGGAGCCACCCCCGCGCCACCGGCTGGCGCCGAAACCGGCCCTGCTTTCGCGCCGTCGCCCTGCGCTGGGGTTGGGGCAAGAGTAGGAGTAGGAACAGGAACGGTCGGGACGGCTTGGGGACTGGCGGCAGTCTCCTCGCCAGAGTGAGCAGCTGGTGAAGCTTCGCCGCCGCTCTCCGGGATAGTCCCTTCTTCGGCGGCGGCGCCGCCTATGCCGTCCATCTGAGGCGAGCGAAGATCCTCGCTTGAGGCGGCCTCTGTCAACGCATCCAAGAATGGAACGCTCGCCTCGGTCAGCTCGAGATGGGCTTCTTCCACCGGCATGAGCATCAAATGGCGGATGCTCATGGTGAGCTTCGATATTTCGCTGCCAGACTCCTCCGGCATCAGCTGATGGAACAGCGCCGTCAGCGCCCGCGGCCAGCTGCGGTCGGTCACGGGCCTGGCAAGGATCAGATGGCGCAGGCTGTCGTCGTAGAAGGCTTGCGCCTGGGCCGACGGTGCCAGCATCTCTGCTTCCCCGAGACGCACCGTGGCTTGGATGCGGACCTTGTCGTAGCTGAAAGCGCTCAGCTCGCTGGCGGCCTCCCTGATCTTGGCCCTCACCCTGGCCGGCTTGTCATGCAACAGCCTGGCCAGGACATCAGCTCGATCCGCGATGCATTGGCCGAAATCGGGCTCAGCCCTTCGGTCTCCGTCGACATAGTCCAGCGCCACTTGCGCGTGGTCGCTGAGGCGGCCCACTCCGATTCTTTCAAGAAGCGGCCAGAAACCTGCGTCAAGGCTGCAAAGCGCTTTGTCCAGCTCGCCTTGGAAGAAATCCGCGTGCCACACGCTGTTCTTGAGAAGAACCTCGTCAGGATACGAAGGCAGGCCGAGCGAATTGAGAATGGACGGAGACTTGCGCAACCGATCAAGGCTGCCGGCGTCGAGCTGCCCATTGCTGTCGGCATCCGCTATCCCCTTCAAGCACGCGTCGTAAATGGCGCGATCGGGGCCGTCGATTCTCTGGCAGCGCTCGAAAGACTCTCCGACTATGTCGATGAGAATGTCCACATAGTCCGCGCCCGCCGGGGCGTTCTTCACATCGATCGCGTCGAAAAAAGGCTTGTATGTCTCCAAGCGCCCAGGGATCGTGAAGGCATGCCGGCCCAGCTGCTGGGGGCTCCAATACAGCTGGTTGGGCCGGGCAAAGACCTTGTGGCTCTCGATCCAAACACAGCGCTCTCCCTTCAACCGAGCCAGTTGAGGATCGTTCGCGCGCTCGTTGAGGACGATATACGCCGTCACTCCGGGCTCGATCCCGCGCTCGACACAATGCAGCAAATGGTCGACGACCAATTTGGTTTCGGGATTCGCTTTGATGCCGAGCTCATCGAGCAGATCTCGGCTCAGCAGGCCGAAGTTCTTGAAATCGAGGATGCGGGCCTGGGACCTGAATGCATCGGCGCGGAACGGGGCATAGAGCGTCCCGCCAGAATGCCAATTCTCCGCATCGCCCTCGGCCGGGAAGCAAACCGCGCCGGCGAGCTTGGATATGGCCACGGGCTGCGTGCCGTCCTCTTGCGAAGACTCGTAGTTGGCGCAAAGAGCATAGAAGGTCCTCTCGCTCGCCCGCCTCGCGTCCTCCGCCGGAGGATAGGCTTCGGCTATGCCGATCATCCTTTCAACGAGGTGGGAAGCCGCCGGAGCCTTGCGGATGCCAAGCTCGTCCAGAAAACCCGTGACCGACCTGGATGTCGGAATGCGCGAGGTGTCCACCCAAAGGCGCTTGGCCTCGCCGAGCGTTTTGGCCAACTCGTCCGAGCGCCAATAAGCGTTCGCCGGCTCCGCCCAATTTCCGTCTTGCGTCGGGACGATCCGCAAGCTCGCGAGAAGACTCCTGGTGCTTTCGTCGTCGATCAGCGTTCGGTGGTTGGCCAGATCGTGGATGAGCTGGCGATAGCGCTGAGGATCCTTCGGCCCCCGCTCGTCGAAGAACCTTGGCAAGACGGTCTCGACGAAGGCCTTCACGGTCTGGCTTCCGACCCTGAGCTTCTCGCGAACGAATGCCCTGGCCGTTTCGGTCAACGCGGAGGCGTCGAGAAGATCGGCCTCTCCCGTGGGGTCGGTGAAATCTCCGGGAAGCAGCGCCTGGTCCGCGCGGATCAAGCCTCGGCTCGAAAGCCATATGGGGAGGCGCCGCAGCGCTTCACAAGCAGCCTGGTCCGCCTCGCTGTTGCGATCGAGGGCCGCCAACAGCGAGTAAAGCTCCCTCAGGTCCTCCTTCTCCGTCGACGCAAGGACGCCCTCGATGCCTCCTTCGCCCTCATTTAGCTCGCGGTCGATGTAGGACACAACCCTGGAAAGCGTGAGCTGATCGGCTCGCGGCCAGATCTTCGGGAACGGCCGCAAGCGATGGGAGAGGATCGCCATCCGCGGCAGCAACTCAGCCACTTTGTCCGCCGGCAGGTTGGGAGGCGCGACTATCGATTGGGCGAGCGTCACGAGGTAAGCGTCCTCCGTAACGACAAACGGCAAGCGCATCAACCGCTGGATCGACTGCTTGGCTTGGGGGCTCTCGCTGGCGGCGTCTGGAATCATTTCGTTGGCCAGGCTCCACAGCGGCTCCCAAAGGCCTCCGATCTCTTCGTCCTCAACCGTGTCCGTCCCTGCCGTCCGCCCAGCCAAGCCTTCCGACATCAAGCTCACCAGCCGGTCAAGAGTGAGCGTCTGGACTCCGAGGCCTGTCAAGGCATTCCGGTAGGGCCGCAGATCTTCGATGGCGATCCTTCCGCCAAGTCTTTGCAGCGCGCCGACTTGCTCGGCAGTGAACGCCGCTGCGCTGGGGATCAGCGCGCTGCCTGGCGTGTGCGCGGCTCCGTCTTGGGTTGGGACGATGCGGGCCGCCGGCGCGGTGGCCTTGATGCATCGCCAAAAGCTCTCGAAGCACGCCGGATGCCGCTGCGGCCTAGACATCTCAAAGGCGCGTTGGAATATTTGCCAAAGCTGATTGTGCCCGATCGCGCCTGCGAGCTCCTCTGGATTTCTGGCGAGCTCCTTGGCCGCGGCGTTGATGAGCATCTCGTTCCATGCGTTTTGATGACGATGCCCAGCGAAGATCACCGCTTTTCTGTCGCCTTCGGGGAAGAAGTCCGCATTGATGTGGATGGGCAGGCCAGTGGGCTGCTCGGTCGGCAGAAAGGCATAGATGAGGCCGTTGTCCAACGGGGCCGGCTCGACTCGCAGCCCCACGCTGATCTTCGTGTCCCGATCAAGCTCTTCAAGGCGCGGAAATGTCTCGTAGAGCTCCCGCGCGGCTTCGCGAGCGTCGGCGCGCAAGACTATCCACCGCTCGACTTGCCCATCTGGGCTGAATGTCAGCCTGAGGCCTGACCCGTCTCCGCGGTCCAAGTCGCACCCGAGCAGGAGCCGGCCGTTTCTCCTCACCTCGGCTTTGGTGACATGCCGAAGGAAGAGCAGGCTCCGGCGCAGCACGTCCTGGATGTCCGAGGCGACGTTGTCGATGTGCTCGACGCCGACGTGCGATTGTCCGAGAGCTCGCCGCGCCGGAGATTCCGGGTCCGTTGCCCAAGGCAAGAAGAAGGCGGTCCCGCCCTCGTCCGCTATCTTCTCGACAATGCTGTTTTCCAACTCCGGGCGGAGAGTGAGCCTTATGCCGCCCGAATGGATCTGCGGATGGTCGGTGATTTGGTAGGTCGAGACAAAGCCGATGCCGAAGCGGCCGATGTTTTCCCCGCGTGAGAGCTTCCCGCCGCTGGCGACCTCAATGATCCGATGGTAATCGCAGCTTTCTCCGTCGACGAGCGCGTTGAGGCAAGGCTTGGCCGTGAGATCGCCGCAATAGCTGAACCTGCCGCTGTTCCTCATCCAAAGGCCAGCGTCCGTGACGTCGAACGAGAGTTCTCGAGCCTTGGCGTCGTCGGCGTTCTGTATGAGCTCAAGGGCCATGACGTCATAGCCTTGGAGCCCCTCAAGATGGGACTTGATCGTGCCAACCAAGTTCGCCGAGTATGGCGCTATAACAGGTTCTTGACCAGCATGCCCTACCCATTCAGATGCCACCTGAGACCCTCCCTGTTACTGCGGATCGAATGCCGCAATCATAGCCCTTCTCCCAGTCCTACAGAATGTCCGGATTCTCTCGTCACAACTCCAGCTTCGAGCTAATACATCAGCCATCAGAGCTCCTACGTATCAAGCTGCTTGAGGAGAGTACCGACAAGGGCCGCTGACGAGCCGAAACCGGACCTCACATGTAGCAACCCGTCGGGTCGCTTCGGCCGAATTCTGGGCTGTGACCTTCGTCTCAAACTCGGCCAATACCGCCGCTGGCATTCCATTCGTAGTAAGTCTGAATTTCGGCATTAAGCGGTCGTTCGGAGTACGCTATTCTTTTAGGTCACATGTATGTTGGGGCTGTCAAGGAACGTAGCGCAGCACGAGAACTTTCACCTGCTTTTCCGATAATGGGCTCGATAAATGGTGCTTAGTGAAGACGCAAGGGTCATAATTCCCTGCTTTCTGCATCTGGCGCGGCTTGGTTGCCGCTACCTGGTCTTCACGCGCAGTACGGTAAACAAGTACCTCTCCCAACTTCGCGACAGGCTTCTTCCCATGCTGATGACCGGCTAGGGCACTGTGGCGTGAATGAGAGTGCCATGACCGACCGCGACAAAATTCTGATCCACAACCACGCCGCAGCATTACTGATTCCCATCGGCTATGAGTGACGACATCCTTCCGATTCCAGAGGTGCCTGACGGCCTGCGCGAAGCCTCTCAAAGAGGAACGCTAATCCCATTCATCGGCGCCGGCGCTTCGGTAATTGCTGGTTGCCCAAGATGGGCACAGTTTGCAGACGGCGCGCTTGCCCAATTTGTGGAGAGGGACAAGATCAGCCATGCGGAGATTGCTCAGATCAATCATCTACATCCGCGGGTCAAGCTCTCGATTGCGCGGGGGCTGGAAGCAGAATATCGCATTCCGATTGATTTTCGAAAATTGCTCCACCCATTGGGAAGAAATAGCAATTTGAAGGGGCGGGAGCTTTACGGAAGCTTATCCAAATTGGGAAAGACATTCGTAACTACCAATTACGATGAATGGCTTGACGAGGAAATTGATTCATCTGATTTGCGGATGGATGCCGCCACAGACCCAAGGATAGCTCCCGAGCCGAGATTGAGGAACGTCTATCACAGGGTGGAAGATCTTACTGCTGCGAACCTCAATCAATCCAATACGGTTATCCACCTTCATGGGTCGCTACTTGATCCGGACGGCATGATCCTGACAACACAGGATTATGTACGCCATTACGCGAATGATCGTATGTCCGGTGATCCGGCACTGGAAAATCGCGTTCTGACATTCTTGGGAAATCTTTTCAAACAGAAAACAGTCCTCTTTATCGGTTACGGGCTTGAAGAGCTTGAGATTCTTGAATATGTGATCTTGAAGGCGCGACGTATTCGTACATCGGGCCAGCTTGAGGCGAAGCATTTTCTTTTGCAGGGATTCTTTTCGCACGAAAAGAGCCTCATGCAGAGCCTGAAGCAATACTACCTCCGTGAGTGCGGAATCCAACTTATTCCATTTCTGCGAGACCAACGGGACTGGGATCAACTCCTGGATGTACTGAAGGAGTTTGCCCGACTTGCCCCGGCATCAGCGCCAATGTACTTGCAGGAGTTCAAGGAGATGGGGGAATTGCTCAATGGCTAAACTTACGGCCAATCAGGAGTCATTCATCAAGCTCATGGGCAAGAGCGACGAACACGCACGGCGCGGGTTCGAGTTGTTATTGGCACGCCCTGATTTCGAGACGTATTTTGATGCGCTCGACGAGGCGGGAATGTTCGAACCCGCCATGAATCCTGCCCCAGTTCCCGCTGATGAACCAGGGTATTTTCGAATCCCGTATTGGGCTGCATTGGATTATCTGCAGGGGTGCGCCAAGCTGGCTGGTGAGCGTAACGACTCGCAGCTCGCGTGCAAAGTGCTAAATGTTGTTCGAATTGTGAGTGGCACAAGTTACGATGATGGGAAGGTCAAAGACAACTACCACACGTTTCGCGTGTTCGCGGAAATATTTGGTCTACTACCGCTCAGCACCATCACAGCTGAGGATCTGGGCTTGATCCCTGGTTGGCTGGAGAGCAAGTTTGATCACGGCATGGTCGGCCATGCGCTGGATAGTGGGGTATTAAGAAAATGCCTTTCAAGTGACGTTCCCGACGACTGGAGCAAGGCGGGCTTGATCCTGCGGATTTGCACAGCAATACGTTGGGTTGATGATCGCGCGCTAGGCGATAGCCGCAAGAAGCCGGTGACGGTGGTGGATGACTATTGGCTCAAGGAACTCATTGAGCACCACTCTCGCACCTTTGGCACCAAGGCCGGACGCGTTGCGGCAGACATTTTCCTGGAGCGCGCTCGGGAAGTCTTTCGGGAGGAGACACGGGGGCACGCGAGTTGGCTATCGCGACCGGCTGTCGAAGAGCATGGGCAAAACCATTTCTGGGAAGGTCCCGAAAATCGGTTTGTGGAAGGTCTACGAGATGTCCTGCTGAGTTGGGTTGATCATGACCTTGACGGGGCGAAGCCTTTTATCGAGCCCCTGTTGCGAGATGAAGCGGAAATTGTTCGCCGCATTGGCATATACGTCTTAGGTCAGAGATGGACCATCTTACGAAGCCTTTACACACCTGTTTGTAATGCACAGTTATTCGTGGCCGGCCATATTCATGAGCTCTACGAATTACTCCGTGCAAATTTCGCCGTTTTTTCTGGGCCAGAGAGGTTGGCAACCATTGAAGCCATTCGGCAGATACCCCTGCCAGCCCGGGGTGTGGATTCGGAGCGGCTGCAAAGGCGTACTCAACGCAACTGGCTTTCTGCGATAGCTGGCAAAGGTTATGAACCTGCGGATAGCTTGTTCGACGAGCTCTCTGCCGATCCTACGATAGGCGCTCTATCGGAACATCCGGATTTCCACGCTTATATGGAGTCTTGGTCAGGCCCAGGCCCCACACCGTATCGAGCGCAAGAACTTCTGGCATTTGCAGCGGACCGGAGCATCGTCGAACGGCTGAATGCTTTCGAGCAGGGTGATTCGTGGAGAGGACCAACGACCCGGGCTCTCGTCGATACGCTCGAAGAAGCTGTGGCCCTTACCCCATCCGAGTTTTTGCCCACCATATTGGATTTCCTGCATGCCAAGCGGCCATTTCAGTATGGTCTTATCAACGGGTTCAAGCGCGCATGGGAGGCTCCGGCAGAAAAGCGCCCAGAAGTCGATTGGGACCTTACATGGAACATGCTGACGGATTTCTTTGAGAAGCTAACTGGGAATCCCGATTTCTGGACTGAGGAGACCGCTGAGGATCGAGACCTCGCCCCTACCCGCGACTGGATTCCACCGATAATCGCCGAATTTCTTAGAGCGGGGACACGGAATGACGACAACGCGTACTCCCCGAATCTTATGCCACGCACTTGGGAACTTATCTGCGTTTTGTTGGCGAAAGCGGAACCGCTGGACGACCCCAGAGATGATGCAATGACACAAGCGATCAACTCGTCGAAGGGTAAGGTGATCGAAGCCCTTTTCAGTCACGCTCTACGGGCATGCCGACTGAGCGATCGGGAAGGGAGAGGGCATGCGTCCGCGTGGGCGGAGATGAAGCCAGTATTTGACCAGGAAATAGGCCGATGTAAGGAAGGCAATTACGAATTTTCGACCTTGACTGCAAACTACATTGCCAATATTGATTACATTGATCGCAGCTGGTTGCAGACCAACATCGGGAACATCTTCCCGCGCGAGTATTTGGCTAACTTCCATTGCGCCTTGGAGGGATTGGCATATGCTCCGGCCACTCGTCCGGTCTACTCTCTTCTGCTCGATGGTGGTGTGTTGGATTTTGCGCTTCGGCAAGAGTCGAAAGGCCGCCATGCCAGAGAAAACCTCGTGGAGCGCATTTCTTTGGCCTTTCTTTGGGGAGACGAGGAACTTGACGGCCCGCGTTTCTCCTACCTTTTTGACGCCAGTCAATTCGACGATCTTGAGCAAGCTACCGAATTCTTCTGGAGTATCAGCAATCAGGAATTGTCACCGGCCCAAGTGGAGCGAATTCTCGCGTTCTGGAACCGATGCGTGGTCTGGAGCCGGACCGCGGATAAACCACCTGCAAAGCTGATGTCCAAGTTAGGCCGCTTGAGCTGCTACATTAAAGAGGTCAAAGATCAAGAACGGGATTGGCTCCTTGCGGTGGCCCCTTATGTTCACGTCGGGTATAACGCCGACGACTTTATTGAAGAACTTGATCGGCTGGTCGAGGTGAGCCCTGCCAACATATGCGTCGTGCTTGGAAAGATGCTTGAAACTTTCGTCCCCACGTTTGATTATCAAGACCGATTGAAGTCGTTACTGGTAAAGCTTTCTAAGCTTGGGCAAGTGGAAGAAGCGATTTCATATGCAAATCATCTTCGGCATTTGCCGGGAATGGCGCAGCTATTTTCACAACTTACCGAAAGTTCTACCTGAAGTTATAAAACTCCTCCTTTGTTCTGCAGAAATCCGCAGACTTGCTCATTGGCCCATCAATCGCCCTAGATTTTCTGGATGCTTTGAAGGACTGCTTTTAATCCCCGAGCGGTCGATGCCATAAGCCGAGTCGAAGGTCAGCTTCGGCCGAAAAGCTGAAAGCCATTGCCATCGCCGTACCGCAGCGACTGACTTTTCAATGCCTGAAATCGTAGCCCTCGGCCGGATGCAGCTGCCATTCCCCTTCCCCGCACAGTTCCAGCACCTGCCGGTGGTACTTGAGGATGCTCGCGCGGTGGGCGATGCTGACCAGCGTCGTCTGCGTCGCGGCGAGCTGGCGGTAGAGGCTTTCCTCGTTGGCG
>Ga0138256_10007209_pt1 | contig 11747 bp, 4 predicted proteins | sample KNB2016incub_MG_FD_105486 | JGI IMG/M metagenome (GOLD analysis project Ga0138256, IMG submission 105486) | Active sludge microbial communities from wastewater in Klosterneuburg, Austria - KNB2014incub_MG | ecosystem: Engineered > WWTP > Activated sludge > Unclassified | place: Austria...
TACAGGAGGAGCTGGATTCATTGGTTCTCATGTGGTAAAACAATTTGTAAAGAAGTATCCACATTATCTCATTGTGAATTTGGATAAATTGACCTATGCAGGAAATCTGGGGAATCTTCGCGATGTAGAAGATGCAGAAAATTACAAATTCATAAAGGCAGATATTGTCAATAGTGAAGAAATCAATGCAATATTTCAAAATGAAGAAATAACGGATGTCATTCATCTTGCTGCAGAGTCACATGTAGATCGCAGTATCACAAATCCTACAGAATTTGTGATGACCAATGTCTTGGGAACGATCAATTTATTATTGGCAGCCAAACAATTCTGGCCAAAAAATCAAGGCAATAGATTTTATCATGTGAGCACTGATGAAGTTTATGGTTCATTGGGAGATACTGGTCATTTTGTTGAAACAACAGCTTATGATCCTCGTTCGCCTTATTCTGCATCCAAGGCATCATCAGATCATTTTGTTCGGGCATTTTCTCATACCTATCATTTAGAAACGGTCATATCCAATTGTTCCAATAATTATGGACCATATCAATTTCCAGAAAAATTGATTCCATTAATGATCAATAATATTATACACAACAAAGCACTTCCAGTTTATGGTGCAGGTCTTAATGTAAGAGATTGGCTTTGGGTAGGTGATCATGTGAATGCAATAGATCTTATTTTTCATCAAGGAAAAAATGGAGAAACATATAATATCGGCGGAGATTGTGAAATGAAAAACATTGATCTCGTTCATTTGCTTTGCAACATCCTCGATCGAAAATTGAATCGAGAACAAGGAAGCTCTGCAAAATTAATTCACTATGTCACAGATCGTCCAGGTCACGATATGAGATATGCTATTGATGCATCCAAAATAAAAGCGGATTTGTCTTGGTCACCAAGTTATAGAGTAGAACAAGGCATGGAAGCTACAGTAGATTGGTATCTTGAGAATGAAAATTGGTTAAAAAATGTGACTTCAGGAGATTATCAGTCTTATTATGACAAACATTATTTACAAAAATAGAATCGTAGGATGTTTCATTTAAAAATAGTTCTTCAAGTTTTCATTGCGCTTTTCTTTTTAGGAAGTGCAAGCATAATCCAAGCTCAGCAAAAACAAATTTTAGAACAACAGGCTAAATCTGAATTGGATAAAAGAGGAATTTCAGAAGATGAATTAAAGTCTAAGTTGGCAGAAAAAGGGATTAATTTGGATGATTTGAAATCGATGAGTCCTGAGCAGGCTTTACAAATGCAATCCACAATAGAAGCCACAATCAAAGAAATTGAAGCAGAGAAATCTAAAGCCAATACAAAATCACCTTCTGCTGTTTCTGGCTCAAATAAAACTGTCAAAGTCACAACAAGTAAAATCGAAAACGCAAAGGAGAACAAGCCTATTGATGCAAAATTGGGAGGTATAAAAAAAGATCCAGTATTAGATGAAGGAAAGGAACCCGTCATAACTGAGCCAATTGCAATTTGGGGACAAAATATTTTTCGAAATAAAAGTTTAGCATTATACCGTCAGACTAATGATATTAAGCCACCAGATTCTTATATCCTAGGTATTGGCGACCAAGTTACTGTAGCGATCTGGGGCTTGTCACAACTCAACGAATCTTATGAAATTAACGCAGATGGCTATATTGCACCAGATCGGATGCCAAGAATATTTCTTAAAGGTGTCACCATAGGAAAAGCTAAACCAATGTTGAAAAATTATTTCAAACGATTCTATCGATTTGGCGAAAATGATTTTCAAGTTTCACTGAATTATTCTAGAAATATCAATGTAAATATTTTTGGTGAAGTTTATCAATATGGAGGCTTTACAATTCCAGCGATCAATACGGCATTTAATGCTTTAATTGCTGCAGGAGGACCGACGAATATCGGATCAGTGAGGAAAGTTAAATTGATTCGCAATGGTGTGACAAGAAATGTTGATGTTTATAAATTCATGGCAAATCCTACCATTGACCAAGATTTCTATCTAGAGAATAATGATATCATACAAGTCCCTGTAGCGGATCTTACTGTCGAAATCAGTGGCGCGATTAACAGACCATTTCAATACGAATTAATAGAAGGTGAAGGCTTAAAAAAACTGATAGAATATTCAGGAGGTTTGACTGCAGATGCTATACAAACTACAGTTCAAGTTGAGCGATATCAAAATGATAAGAGGATAGTTTTGGATGTGCCTTATTTGGATTTGATCAAAAAAGGAGGAGACTTTAAATTACAGAAAGGAGATAGAGTGACCATATTTAGAGTCAAGACGAAATCAGAAAATTTTGTGTTTGTAAAAGGAGAAGTTAGAGCGGAATCAAATTTTGAATATGATGATGAAATGCATGTATCTGACCTTGTAAAGAAAGTGCAATTCACAGAAAATTCAAACCTAAAAAATGCTTTTATCATTCGTACAAATCCTGATAATACTGTTGGATTGATTCGTGTAAATATCGAGAAAATATTACAGGGTGATATGTCTGAAAATATTCTATTACAAGCACAAGATGAACTAAAAATATATCGATTAGATTATTTTACAAATAAGTCCTATATCAATGTAAATGGTGCAGTAAAATATCCTAACAAATTTGATTATGATGCGAATAAGAATTTGAAGGTAAAAGATATTGTAACTTATGCAGGAGGACTTCGCCCAGAAGCATGGATGTATGCTTATTTATTTAGAAAAAAACCAGGCTTGGATAATGAGGTCAATGTAGTTCGAATAAATATTATTGATGCGATGACTAAAGCTGGTTCTGATCAGAATTTGAATTTAGAACCATTCGATAGCTTATTTATCATCTCTGAAGGAGATTTTACTGAAGCTATGCAAATTGAAGTATTGGGTTCTGTTCAAAAACCTGGAAAATTCCAATATACTAAGGGTTTGACTGTAAAAGATGCAGTGTCTCTTTCTGGCGGTTTTAATTATTCTGCAGCGACGAATCGAATAGAAGTCTTCAGAGTAATAATTAAAGAAAATCAACCGACTCAAACTATCGTTAAAACGATCAATACTTCTAAAGCAATGAGTGAGCTTGATGCTGCTGCAAATTTTCAAATAGATCCATTTGATATCATCGTAGTTCGTGCCCAACCAGAATTTGAGTTTCAAAAAATAGTTAATATTTCTGGAGAGGTTAAATATCCTGGCCCCTATGCATTAATTTCTGCTAATGAGAGCATTGCAGACTTAATAGATCGTGCTGGAGGTTTGAGTTCAGAGGCATTTGCAGCAGGTGCGACATTGAATCGCGTACAAGATAATATTGGATTTGTAGTACTTGACTTGCCTCAAGCCATGAAACGAAAAAAATCTAGGTATAATTTTATACTAAAAGAGGGAGATGATATTAATATCCCGAAACAAAAAGACCTAGTCAGTATAAGCGGTGCGACCAATGCTGCAGATTTATATCCCGATAAATTAATTGCTTCAAATAACACCATTAACGTCGCCTATTATGAAGGTAAAAATGCATTATTTTATATCGATAAATATGCAGCTGGACTTAGTAAGAATGCTGACAAGAATAAAGTTACAGTGGAACATCCCAATGGTAAAATATCTCGTACAAGACATTATCTTTTCTTTAAAATTTATCCAAAAGTTACAAAGGGTTCTGTGGTGAATGTAGGATTCAAAGATGTCAAAGCAGAGAAACAGAAGAAAGAAGGAAAAGAAGTAGATTGGGAGAAAATAGTGTCTAGCTCTCTTGCACAGATCACAGCTGTTTTATCTCTTTATCTATTAATAGACAAAGTTGATTAAGACAAATTGAAGGTTAAAATATTATATATAAAAATATCATTTATTTATATGATTCATTTTAAGGTAATTATATAGTGGGAATTATTATATCGGTTTCATTCAGAAAGAGCAATGAATTTTTAGATTTTTTTTTAATTTTAATGGTTTAAAATGGGCATTTTGCTATATCTTTGCGGCGCTAAAATTATTGTTTAACCATTAAAAATATCCATAATGTTGGACGAAACAAATGTAAACCCAGAAGAAGAACACGTAGAACTCCCCCTTGAGCCAATCATCGATGAGACAGAAATCGAAGAAGGTGCCCTAAAGATTTCACGCAAAATTAAAAAAGAAGAGGACAATTATCTTGACGAAGTGATCGCTTTAGATGAGCTTGTTGTTACAGATGATTATTCAGGCCCTCATGATGATTTTGATTGGTCAGTTTCTAATAAAAATACTGTTAACTATACTGAAGCAGAACAGAAGAAATATATCACTGATTATGATTCAACTTTCAGGACTATATTAGATGGTCAGCTGTTGAATGGTAGAGTTTCTACTATTACTGGCAATGATGTCCTTCTGGATATTCAATATAAGTCGGATGGTATGATACCCTTGTCTGAATTTAGAGACATGGATATCAAAGTTGGTGATTTGATTGAAATCTATGTTGAGAAAACAGAAGATGAAAAAGGCCACCTAGTGCTTTCTCGCAAAAAAGCTAAATTGCTTAAAGCTTGGGAAAATTTGGTGGATTCTTATAAGAACGGAACTATTATCAAAGGTACTGTCATCAGTAAGACTAAAGGTGGATTGATCGTTGATTGCAATGGATTGGAGACTTTCCTTCCAGGTTCTCAGATAGATATCAAACCTATTGTGGATTATGATGGATATGTCGGCAAGACAATGGAATTCAAGGTAGTGAAAATAAATGAAACTATCAAAAATGCAGTGGTATCACATAAGGCCTTGATTGAAGGAGATCTTCAGGAGCAAAGAGAATTGATCATTTCTGGATTAGAGAAAGGTCAAGTATTGGAAGGATTAGTGAAGAATATCACAGACTTCGGCGCTTTCTTAGATTTGGGAGGTGTCGATGGATTGTTGTATATCACTGATATATCTTGGGGTAGAATCAATCATCCAACAGATGTATTGGAGAAAAATCAAAAAATCAATGTCGTTGTACTTGATTTTGATGAAAACAAGAAGAGAATTTCACTTGGTTTGAAACAGCTTCAGCCGCATCCTTGGGAAGTGTTGCCAATGGATGTTGTAGAAGGTTCTATTGTAAAAGGAAAGATCGTCAATATAGAAGATTACGGCGCATTTTTGGAAATTCAATCTGGTGTTGAAGGTTTGATTCACGTCTCTGAAGTGAATTGGAATAGTCAACCTGTTAATGCAAAAGATTATTTCTTCTTAGGTCAAGAATTAGAAGCTAAAGTCGTTACATTAGATAGAGCTGAAAGAAAGATGTCTCTATCCATGAAGCAGTTGACTGAAGATCCTTGGGCTCAAATTCAAAAGAATTATCCAGTAGGATCAAGACACGTAGGTGCTGTGAAAAATCTTACTCCTTATGGTGTATTTGTTGAGTTGTCAAGTGGAATTGGTGGAATGGTTCATATCTCTGACTTATCATGGACAAAGCGATTCAATCATCCTTCAGAATATACAAAAGTAGGTACGAATCTAGATGTTGTTGTGATGGAGATCGACGCAGAAGGTAGAAAGCTTTCTTTAGGTCACAAGCAACTTGAAGAGAATCCATGGGACACATTTGAGACTGTCTTCCCAGTTGGTTCTTATCATGAAGCTACAGTAACAAGAAAAGATGACAGGGGTTATACAGTTCAGTTGCCTTATGGACTTGAAGCTTATGCACCAGTAAAACACATGAAGAAAGATGACAATACTCAAGCTGCAATGGATGAAATATTGACAGTAAAAGTAATTGAATTCAATCGTGATGATAAGAAAATAGTTGTTTCACATGCCAAATTTAATGACGATGTCAGAAAAGAGGCTGATGAAACTGTTAAAAAAGAAAAGGAAGTAGAAAAATTGGTAACTAAGAAAGCTGTTGAAAAAGTAGCTTCAAAAGTTGAGATGACTACTTTAGGTGAGATAGAAGGATTCTCTGCATTGAAAGAACAATTGCAAGAGAATGCTAAAGCTAAACTAGAAGCTTCTTCTACAGCAAAAGAAAGCGATAATGCAGCTGCACCAGTGGCTGAGCCAGAAGCAGTCGTTGAGCAAGTGGTTGAAGCAGTTGTTGTAGAGACTCCAGCAGTTACAGAAACAGTTGTTGAAGCAACAATTTCTGGTAAAGCTGATGACTTGAAAATTATTGAAGGTATAGGTCCAAAAATTGCTGAATTGTTAAATGCTGATGGCATCATCACATTTAAGGATTTAGCAGGAACATCTGTAGAGAGAATTCAGGGAATTCTTGATGCTGCAGGACCTCGATACAGAATGCACGATCCATCCACTTGGCCTAATCAATCACAGTTGGCTGCAGATGGTAAGATGGACGAATTAAAAATTCTACAAGACAATCTTAAAGGTGGTAAAGTAGAATAATAGATTAATAAGATTAAAATATCTATATAAGGGTCTCAAATTTTTGGGACCCTTTTTTAATGGCCAAATTTTAATCTTGTCTACTTATTTAAAAAATTTGGAAGAAATTAAATGACATGATAGAGTTTTAAAAAAATGAAAATTTTTGAAAAGATTATTTTACATGGCTATTCGCAATATTTGATAATTTAATTTACCTTAGCGCAATTCCTTTTTTATGGTATTCAGCAGTATTGTATTTCTATTATACTTTTTACCAATATTTCTATTTATATACTATTTGGCGGATCAAAAGTATAAGAATATCATAATACTCATATTTAGTATTTTTTTTTACAGTTGGGGCGCTCCGAAATTCATTTTTGTCATATTGTTTACAACGCTGCTCGATTTTTATTTGGTTCGTTTTATGTGGCAAACAGAAGACCAAAATAAAAGAAGGTGGATGTTGGCGCTTTCTGTTTCTGTCAACTTAGGACTCTTATTTTATTTTAAGTATTCCAATTTTTTTATTGAAAATGTAAATTCGATTCTGACATTATTTGGGGCAAGAAATGTTTATTGGACCAAAATTATATTGCCAATAGGCATATCATTTTATACATTTGAGACGATCACTTATGTGGTTGATGTGTATCGAAAGATTCATAAACCTTTGGATAAATTTTGGGATTACCAGTTGTATATTATCTTATTTCCAAAGTTAATCGCTGGTCCTATAATCCGATATCACGAGCTAGCAGATCAGATATCCGATCGATCTCAGTTTGATAATGTAGACAATCGATTGAGGGGTTTTTACCGCTTCTGCATAGGTCTTGCAAAAAAGGTTTTGATTGCCAATCAAATGGGAATAGTTGCTGATGAAATTTTTGGAATTGAGAAATATCAGGATCTAGGATCATTGACTGCATGGGTTGGGATCCTGGCATATACATTTCAGATTTATTTTGATTTCTCTGGATATTCAGATATGGCTATTGGTATTGCAAGGATGATTGGATTTCGCTTTCCTGAAAATTTTGACAATCCATATACTTCTCAAAGTATTACTGAATTCTGGAGAAGATGGCATATTACTTTAGGAAGATGGATGAGAAACTATCTTTATATTCCTCTCGGTGGAAATAAAGTAGATTCACAGATGAGAATTTATTTCAATTTGTGGATTGTATTTTTAGCTTCGGGTTTGTGGCATGGTGCTTCATGGAGTTTTATTTTTTGGGGAGCATACCATGGTGCATTCTTAATCATGGAAAGGGTATTTCTAAATAAATTTTATTTAAAGATAGGAGGTATTGCAAGTATGATTGTTTGTTTTTTTATAGTCGTCATTGGCTGGGTCTTTTTTAGGGTAGAGCATTTTGGAGATGCCGTTATCTATTTAAAACAAATGTTTGCTTTTCAGCATAATGATTCATTTCATATCACTTCAGAATTTTTATTTTATTTTATCATAGCGATATTTTTTGCATTTTTTGTAAAATTTCCAAAAGGCAATTTTATTCATGAACATTTTTATTTCAAAGACTATTCGAACAAAAAACATATTTACACAAGCCTTGCATCATTATTGCTTCTTGTTCTATGTATAGCCTCGATCAGTACTTTAGGTTTTAATCCATTTATATATTTTAGATTTTAGATGATGAACACTACAAATGTAAAGAAATATTTATTTGGAATGATCATGATTATTTTATTCATTCCATGCATCCAACATTCACTTCATCTGGTTGGAGAAAAATCACTGAGAGGTGCTGTGAATTATGCGCCAGATATTAGTTTTGACAAGAAGGAATGGTTTCAAGGTAAATATCAAGAGGAGAAGGAAAAATATCTCAATGATGGATTTGGCTTTAGAAGTTTTTTTGTGAGATTGAACAATCAAATCAGGTATTCACTCTTTAATAAAGCAAATGCAAATGGTGTCATCATAGGGAGGGAAAATTATCTGTACGAAGAAAATTATATTAAAGCATATTATGGACAAGATTTTATAGGCAAAGAAAAAATAGAAGAAAGATTTAATCAATTAAAGTTCATTCAAGATACTTTGCAGAAATTAAATAAGAGTTTATTACTTGTATATGCATCTGGAAAAGCCTCATTTTTTCCAGAGTATATTCCTGATAATTTGAGGATAGAAAGAAAAGAGACAAACTATGATAATCATATTGCCAAATCACTTGAAAAAAATTTGAATTATATTGATTTCAATAAATATTTTGTAGAGAATAGAAGCACATCAAAATATCCACTGTATCCAAAATATGGTATCCATTGGAGTGAATATGGGATGAGTATTGTTGCTGACTCTATTATAAAATATATTGAGCAGTGGAAACACATTAATATGCCCAATCTGGTTCGAGGTAATATTGCAATGGGGCAAGCACATGGTAGTGATTACGATATTGGAGATGGATTAAATTTAATGTTGCCTATAGGTCGTGACCTGTTAGCATATCCTGATGTATCTTTTGAACCAAAAGAAGATAAGAAAAGTATTTCTGTATGTGTGATCGCAGACAGTTATTATTGGGGATTGTATAATATGGGTATAAGTCAGGTATTCAATAATCATGAATTTTGGTATTACAATAAAGAAAGACATATAGCAAATGTCAAAGGGAATACAATGATTGAGAATATTGATTTTGCTAAAGAATTACAAAAATTTGATCTCTTCATCATACTAGGAACCGAAGCAACATTGAAAGAATTTGGATGGGGATTTATAGAATCTTGTTATAAATATTTTTCACATGATCAACCTTCAGCCACGATTACTGACGAAGCATTTAATACCAAGGTTAAACAATTGTTTGACTACATTCTAACTGATGTGAAATGGATGGCGGACATAAAAGCGATTTCCTTAAAAGAAGGATTGAGTACAGATTCAATAGCGATGAAACAAGCGCAATATTTAATAAGCGAAGAAATGAAAAAAAATAAAAACTAGATTTTAGTTGGAATTCTAATTATGAAAATATTGTATATATAAAGAAAAATTTAGTATAAGTTGCTTATTTAAAACCTATTACAATTAGGTTAAAAAGTTGATTTGTTAAAGTTTGAAATAATTTAACATATTATTCAGAGTTTCATGTGATATGTCGTAAATTTGAAAAAGATATTTCAATATCTATAATTTTAGAGACTCTTTGATATAATAATTGAGATAAATTGTATTTATAAAGTATAGAATTGATTGTTGATTAATCTCAACATGCCTAAAAATTTTTAATAATTTAAAAATCATTTAACATGAGAAATTTCACTTCTTTAAGAAAATTGAATAACTTCATTCAAACCTTCAAAACCTTCAAAAAAGTCATTACAATTTGCGTTTTTGTCGGTGCATTAATCAAGTTAGAGGCACAGAATTGCAATTGTGATTTAACTATTGGAAGTGGATCTCCATCTGGCATATCAAATTGGTCACAAGCACCGTGGCAAACGGGAACTATCGTGAATAAAAAAATATGTGTTTATGGAAATCTTAACATGAATGTCAGTAGAAAATTTTTGAGCTGTTGGTTTTATATGCAACCTAACGCTTCAATTACAGTAACAAATAATGCTTTTTTTCAATCCAATTTGTCTAAATATTATGCTTGTGAAAATGCTATGTGGAATGGAATCTTAGTTTCTTCTGGAAAGATTTATTTTAATTCAAACAAAGTCTATGATGCTAAAATTGGAGTTGATATTGCCTCAGGTCAAGGCATGGATAGATTTTTAAGTAACACTTTTGATCGATGTAATATAGGACTTAAATTAGTTTCTGTGACTCCTCGTTATGAAATGGTTGGCAATAATTATTTGTGCAATGGCACACTCAAAGCGCCTTTTAGCAATATGCTACCAGAAGTTGGAATTTATATGAGTAATTCCTTCGTAAGAGAAAGGAAAGGTGTATATAACAATTTAAATTTAGGAATAATGTCTGATAATTTTGGTTCTCCAAATGATTTGAAAATAGATGGCAATATAATGACTAATTTTGTCACCAGAGCAATCATTCACAAGGATTTTAATATAAGCGTAAAGAACACTCTAATAAGAAATTGTGGGCAGGAAGCGATTTTATGTAATTTTTCAGGTACTTATTGTGATTTAGAAAATAACCAAATATATAATGCCCTTGTTGGAATTAAAATAGGTCTTGGGGATTATTGTGATATCTATACTTCTAATAATATTATGGATTCTATACGAAACAATGGGATATTTCAAGGGAATTGCGAATCTCCAACACGTTCCAATCATGTAGATAATAAAATTACTACTACTAACAATATTGGTGGCATCCCTTATGATGTATATGGAATTCAAATTCAAAATACAAATCCTACATCCGCTGGAATCATAGAAGGAAATGAAATATATATACCATTACAGTCTTCTAAGGGTATTGCTGCAGGGATTTTTTTTGATAAATTGGTAGAGAATTTTAAAATACAAAATAACCCAATCATAAATATTGTCCCTAATAATGCAACTTCTGATGAAAGATCTGGCATTAGATTGGTAGGAGGTATTTCTAAAAATATTGAAATTTCAAATAACCATATCATAGGTGACAGAAATAAAAACCTTTCTACAGGTATTTTACAAGGAAATAATTATACAAACATCTCTTATTGCTGCAACACTTTAACCAATCTGAATATCGGTATGGAAATACAAGGTACCGCCAATAACACTTTTGTTAGAGGGGAGACCTTTACAGGCCCATATACAACGAATGCATTATTTTTTAATAATTGCATCACAGGGGTTACTCAAACACTACCCGGTAATGACTGGACGGGCATAGCTCCTGTCGATGCCAGATTTGTTGGTGCGACCAGAGAAGCTCAAGACAATCCATTTTTAATTTCCAGCATGTCATTGCCTTTTTTTCCAGATAATCCTATAGATGGTCCAAATGGATGGTTCAAAGGAAATTCTCCAGGCACAGAAACTACATGTGAACAAAATCCGACTTGTATTTCAATTGTGCAGTATCAAGGCAATTGTGATGACTATCCCAATGATTCATTGTTGCTTTATTATGGTTATGATGGCATGTATGGTGATGGTCAGACATGGCAAGCAAGAAAAAACCTCATGAAAGAATTGATCCGTGATGCCAATTATGGCATGAATTGTCCAGAAGTCGTTGTATTCAAAAATCAATACATAAACTTAAATATAGGCAAACTCGCTCAGGTGGCTATACTTGTCGAAGACATATTTAAACCAAATATCTCCATGACTTCACAGATCAATACTTATCATACGAATATAACAAATGCTAGAGAGCAAATTCGTATCGCAGATGAACATTTATTAAATCCTGCTGGAGACA
>Ga0138256_10007211_pt1 | contig 11747 bp, 5 predicted proteins | sample KNB2016incub_MG_FD_105486 | JGI IMG/M metagenome (GOLD analysis project Ga0138256, IMG submission 105486) | Active sludge microbial communities from wastewater in Klosterneuburg, Austria - KNB2014incub_MG | ecosystem: Engineered > WWTP > Activated sludge > Unclassified | place: Austria...
AACCAGAGCGCCACATAGAGGTGGCGCTCCCGGCGCTTGATCAGCGTGCCGATGAAGTTGATGGCGAAGATGATCCACACCACCGCGATCATGATGTCGATCGGCCACTCGAGCTCGGCGTACTCCTTGGTCTGCGTGAAGCCCATCGGGAGCGTCACGACGGCGGCAACAATGATCAGCTGCCACCCCCAGACGTACGCCGCGCTCAGCCCGTCGGAGTACATGCGCGCCTTGCACAGGCGCTGCGTCGAGTAATAGACCCCGGTGAAGATCGCGTTGCCGGCGAAGGCAAAGATCACCGCATTGGTGTGCAGCGGACGCAGGCGCCCGAACGTGAGGTACGGGGCCAGGTTCCATTCCGGGTACGCCAGCTGAATGGCGACGATCAACCCGATCAGCATTCCGACGAATCCCCACAGGATCGTCGCGAACAGGAACTTGCGTACGATGGCGTCATCGTAGCTGAACGACTCAAGCCTGGCGGCTGCCGCTGGGGCCGCCCCGGCAGGGACGCTCCGGGATTCGCTCATGCAGGACCTCGATGGGGGCAATAGATCGGCAATAACATTACCAAATACGCATACAGTTGTGCGGTGCGCGTTGGTTCACGTGCGGTCAATCTCGATCGGCAGGCCGCCTCGTGTCGTCGGGGCGGAACCGCGCGGCTGTCAGGATTACCCCTACCCACGAAGCCTTCCTCGCCGATTCGTCGAGCGGTACCCGGCGCGCGGCCCGCTCACGGCTGCACCGTTGCCGGCAGCAGCTTGAAGCGCGCGTACCGCGTGACGTCGAGGTACTGACGCGCCGCCGACTGCAGCTGCGCCGCGGTCAGCCCGCGAATGAGCCGGTCGTACGTGAGCAGGCCGCCCGGATCCTCCTCGTTTTCCTCACGCGCGGAGAGGTTGCCCAGCCAGTAGCTGTTCTCCCGCAGGTTCACTTCGTACGCACGCAGCTGCTGCTCTCGCACCTTCTGCACGTCCTCGTCCCTGACGGTGCCGGTCTTGGTGGAGTCGATCACCGCCAGGATGGTCTGGAACAGGCTGTCGGCCCGCGTCGGCGATGACCCGAACTGGATGGACACCGAGAACTCGGGTCGCGGGCGCTTGCTCACGTCGGCACCGACGCTCACCGAATAGGTGCCGCCCAGCGCCTCGCGCAGGTTGTCCAGCAGCCGCATCTCCAGGTACTCGCTCAGTGAGCGCAGGGCGTATCGCGTCTCGGGGCTGAAGGTCGCCGGGCCGGAGAAGATCACCAGCGACGAGGCCTTGGGCTCCACGCCCTTGTGCACCGACTTCTCGATCACCCCGTCGGGCGCGCGTATCCCGACGTCGCGCCAGGTCTCGTTGCGCCGCAACGCCGGGAGGGTGGCGAGCCACTGTTGCACGAGCGGGCGCATCGCGTCCAGCGTGAAGCTGCCGACGAAGACGAAGGTGAAGTCGGAGGCGTCGGCAAAGCGCTCCTGGTAGATCGCGAAGGCCCGATCCAGCGACGCACGATCCAGCAACGCCTGCGTCACCGGCTGGGCGCGCACATGGTGCTGCGCCATCGTCAGCATGACGGTGTCGGAGAAGGCCGCCTCGGGGGAGTTGGCGCGATTGGCGAAGAACGGGGCGATCTGCGCCTTGAACGCGACGAAGGCGGCCGAGTCACGCCGCGGGGAGGTGAAGCGCAGGTAGGCCAGCTGGAACATCGTCTCCAGGTCCTTCGTCGAGCCGCCGCCGCTGAGCCCTTCGTTCAGCGCATCCACGTACGTATTCGTGCGCGCCTGCTTGCCGGTCAGCTTCTTGCCCAGTTCCGTCGCATCGAACTCCCCCAATCCCCCGCGCTCGACCACCGTCGTGGCCAGCACGGCCGACGCCATGTCCTCGTCACGTACCAGGCTCGATCCGCCGGGACTCCACGCGCGCATCAGGACCTCATCGGCCTTGAAGTCGGTCGGCTTGAGGATGACGCGCACGCCGTTGGACAGCGTCCAGGTCGTGACCCCCAACTCGGGATTGGTGCGCTCGGCGACCACGCGCCCGGGGGGCGGGACGGCCGCCACAAGGTCGGCGTCGGACACGGTCTCGGTGTACGGCGTCACCGCCGCCGAGTGCGCGGCGCGGAACGTGGCCAGCACGGCGGCCTCGGAAGGGACGGTGGCGCTGTCGCTCGACGGCGCCGCGATCGCGACCACCCGGTTTCGCTCCGTGAGCCAGGTGCGCGCCAGCGCATTGACCTCGGCCACGGTGACCGCCGGGAGCAGGCGTTGCACCTGCTGGTACTCCCAGGCGATGCCCGGCGACGGGTCGCCGGTGAGGAACTGGTCGACGTACTCCTCCGCGTAGGCAGCGGACTCGGTCTTCTCGCGCTCGGCGTTGGCGCTCTCGTACGACCGGAGCAGCGCCGCGCGCGCCCGTGCCAGCTCGCTCTCGAGGAAGCCGTGCTCGTCCACCCGCCGCGCCTCGAGCAACACCGATTCCAGCGACGGGAGCAAGCCGCCCTCCTTGGCCGCCGCCTGCAGCTGGTAGACATCCGTGGCGCGCACGAAGCTGCCATATGCCGACCCGGCAAAGGCGAAGGCGGCGTCGGGGCGGCGCGAACGCTCGGTCAGGCGCTCGTTCAGCATGTAGTTGTACAGCCGTCCGACGAGCGCGCGCCGGTAGTCGGCGACCGTGCGCAGCGACTGCGCCGAGTGCTTGTAGAGGACGGTGACCGTGCCGAGCTGCAACTCGGGGTCGGTGGTGATGGTGACGAGCGTGGAGTCGTTAGGCGGTACGGGGGGCGTGGGCCTCGCCAGCGCACGCGCGGGTTGCGTCAGGCGCCCCAGGTGCGTGCGGATGAGCCCTTCCAGGCGCGCCGGGTCCACGTCGCCCACCGCGACGACCGCCATGTTGTCCGGGCGGTACCAGTCGCGATAAAAGCGCTTGTGCGGGGCAGGGGTCGCGGCCCGGATGATGTCGGGGCTCCCGATCGGGAGCCGCTCGGCGTAGCGCGATCCTTGAAAGATGACCGGGAACTGCTTGTCCCGCACGCGGGTGTCGGCACCGAGCCCGCCGCGCCACTCCTCGAGCACGACGCCGCGCTCGTTGACCACGTCGGTGGAATCGAACAGCGCGCCGCCCGCCCAGTCCTCGAGGATCTCGAACGAGCGATCGAGCAGCTCAGGCTTGTCGGTCGGCACCGGCAGGATGTACACGGTCTCGTCGAAGCCGGTATACGCATTGAGATCTGCCCCGAACTTCACCCCGATCGATTCGAGGTACGAGACGATGTCGTTCTTCTTGAAGCGCCGAGTGCCGTTGAACAGCATGTGCTCGGTGAAGTGGGCGAGGCCGCGCTGGTCATCGTCCTCGAGCACCGAACCCGCATTCACTACGAGCCGCAGCTCGACGCGCTGCTCGGGACGGGCGTTCTGCCGCACGTAGTAGCGCAACCCGTTCGGCAGCTGTCCTGTGCGGACCGCGGGATCGGCCGGGATGGCCTGCGGGGCGATCGCCGTGCGCGCGGCCGGCGGCGGATCCTGGCCCTCGGCCACTCCCGCCGACTGCGCGACGCCGGCCGCGATCAGGAAGAGGCGCGTGACGGAACGACGGACTCGGACAGATGGACTCGACAACATGCGGACTCCGGATGTGGCGGGCAGATCGTTGGCAGGGTGCTGCGTCGCTGATGAATACCGTCGAATGGTACCCGAGTTGCGGCCGGGAACCGCCGGTGAGATGTGCGCTGGACGTTGCCAACCGCCCCAATGGTGGGTGAGTTTACCCGGTTATGCGCGCCCACGCGACGATCGCCCTAGCCATGTTTTTCACCCTCGTCCCGGTCACCCTCCTGGTGCCCGGGCTCCACGAGCTTGTCGTCGTGGTGCATGGCGGGTCGACGACCGAAGCGCACGCCTTCATGACAGTGAACATGCTGGCCGGGATGCTCACCGTGCCGTTGGCGATGCGCCTGGCCCGCCGAACGGCCGACATCCAGCGCTGGATCGCCGCCGCGTTGGTCATCAATGCCGTGGCCTTTGTCGGGATGATGCAGGCGCCGTCGCTTCCGGTGCTGTTCGCGTTCCGGGTGCTGGATGGCGCCGTGCACCTCCCGGCCGTCACCCTGCTGATGCTCGCAAGCAATCGCAGCTCGGGCGTCCGGCGAGGGGGCTCGCTCGGGGCGCTGGCGTCGGCGCTGATGATCGGGGTGGCGATCGGGTCTCCGCTCGGCGGCTGGCTCGTGGACCGCGGCCCCTCGCTCGTGTACGTGGTCGGCGCCTCGCTCCTGGTGGTGGCCGCACTGGTGTCGATGGCGATCGCCTCGGTGCCCATCCCCGCGCCGGGGCCGAGCCGTCCGCGATATGCCTTCGACCGCGCGCGGCTTCGCGGGTGGATTCCGCTCCTGTACGCCTTCATGGACCGGTTCAGCATCGGGGTGTTCGTCTCCACGTTCACCCTGTTCCTGACCCAGGTCCACGGACTGACAGCCTCGGAGCGCGGCGTCCTGATCGCGCTGTTCATGCTCCCGTTCGCGCTGCTGTGCTATCCGGTCGGGCGACTGGCGGATCGCATCGGCTGGTTCCTCCCGATGATCATCGGCAACGTGCTCTTCGGGGTGGTGTTCGCATCGTACGGGTTCGTGCCGAAGGGTTGGCTCCCGCTCGCCATGCTCGCGTCGGGGGTGCTTTCGGCGCTCATGTTCACCCCGAACCTGCTGCTCATCTCCGACCTGGCCGAGCGTGGGCATGGCGAGGGGCTGTTCGGCGCCTTCCAGGTGGCAGGGTCGCTCGGATTCCTGGTCGGGCCGATCGTCGGCGGCGGGTTGCTCGTGCTCACGCAGGGCGGTGATCCCGTCAGCGGCTATCGCACGATATTCGTGCTGGTTGGGGGCCTGGAAGGAACGCTGGCGCTGTTCGCGTATGCCGCCCTGCGGTCGCTCGCGCGCGACGTGCGGGGAACGGAACGCGTCGGCAGCCGCTCCTCACGCAGTCCGACTCGGGTCACGGGGTAGCTGGGCGTTGGGGAGTGGCCGAGTGGCTTGAGTGGCTCGCGTGACCTGAGTGCAAACGAAAGCCCCCGGTGCCAGCGGCACCGGGGGCTTCGTTGTAGCGGGAACGACTTCGGGTCTTGAGTTCCGGACCTATCGGCGGCAGTTCGGCGAGGCGCCGCGCTCACCGACCGACCAGATCTCGACTCGGCGGTTCGTGGCGTGTTCGCGCCGCGACTTGGCCGGGCGGGTGTGATCGTCATCGAGGGCAAGGCACTGCTCGCCGAAGCCCTTCTGCGAGATGCGGCTGGCAGCGATGCCGGCGGTCGTCAGGAAGTTCACGACCGTGCTGGCGCGACGCTCCGACAGGCGCTGGTTGTACTCGTCGCTGCCGTACGGGTCGGTGTGACCCTCGACCGCGACCTTCCAGTCGGTCTTCTCGTTCAGGGTGGCGATGACACGGTTGAGCGTATCGCGGCCCGCGCGGGTCAGCGTCGCCTGGTCGAAGTTGAAGTACACCCAGTTGAGGCGCACGAGCAGTTCATTCACCGTGATGGTGACCTGCTGCGTGACCTGCTGTCCCTGCGCGTCGGCGCAGGTGGCCGTGACGGTGTGCGTTCCTGCGGTCAGCGTCTTGGTGACGCTGGCGCCGGTTCCCAGATCGCCATCACGATTGCTGCGCCACGAGACGCGGCTGGAGATGTTGCCGTCTTCCTGGTCGGTGCAGGACGCCGTGAAGGTGACCGGGCCGTTGAAGTCGGCGCCGTTGGCCGGGGCACTGATCCTGAGGACCGGGGCCACATTGGCTGGCGGCGGCGGCGGCGGCGGGGGGGGCGGCGGCGGCGGCGGGGGCGGCGGGGGCGGAACGGGCTTGGTGTAGCAGGTTCCATTCGCCATGTACCCCAGGCCAGCGCGCAGCCCGTAGTTCGAGGCCGTGCCGTCGAGCGTGCCCGACGTGCTGTTCTGGTTCGGCGACGGGGCGTAGACGCCGACGATGTCGCCGCGCAGGCTCCACTTCTCGTTCAGGCACTGCTTGAGGCCGATGAGGCCCGTGAACGTGTCTTCGTACTCGTTCTTGGACGCCAGCTGCGCCGTCACCTGCTCGGTGCGCCCGATGTAGACGCTCTGCTGATAGCCGCCACCAATCAGGAGGCTGGTCTTCTCGGCAAGCTTGGGGGCGTAAACGAGCCGCGCTGCCCACGGACGGAGGGTCAGCGACTTCGTGGTGCCGCCGGGAATGGCCCAGTCGGTCTTGCCGTACTGGATGTCGCCCTCGGCCCACAGGCGCTTGAACAGGTGCAGGCTGGCGCGCCCGCCGACCGTCACCGAGTTATCGAGATCAAGGTTCTTGTCGAACAGGTTGAACTGCCCGAACCCGCCCAACTCGAGCGCGAGCGGTTTTTGGGCGTGCGCCGGCGCGGCGCATAGCGCCGTCAGCACAGCGATCCCTACGAGATGTTTTCTCATGCACTCCTCTGGTGGATAAAGCGATTTGCTGCATGCTGCGTCGGCAAACCGGTGTCGTACTACCAGCCACAGGGGACGACGCGTCAGGCCAGAAGTACCATCAACTTAGCGCCTTCGTACCCGGGGAACAAACCCCGTCTCGTCAGGCAACCCACGACACTGGCGCCCGCTGCGGGCCGCCATCCCTGGAGAAAGACCCCGTCACCGACGTTTGTGTCAACATATCGGTAACCTCTGGCCGAAGGGTCGCCGTCGGCGCCCGTACCGCGTGTCGCTGCAGCGCGTGTCGCGTCAGCGCGAGGCCAGGACGCGCTCGACCGCCGACACCGAGGCGTCGATCTCCACCGGCCGATTGGCGCTGGCGGGGGGCGGTTCGGCCTCCTGGTGATACCACTGCAGGATGCCGGGGTCCTTCAAAACGTGGCCCGTCAGGATGGCGACGACGCGATCGCCCGGGGCAATCGTGCCGTTCCGCACTAACTGGCGCACGCCCGCGACGCTGGCGGCGCTCGCCGGCTCGCAGCCAACTCCCGCGGCGTCGATGGCCGCCTTGGCCTCCAGGATCTCGGCGTCGGACACGTCGGCAACTATTCCGTTGGTCTCGCGAATCGTCGAGACGGCCCGCTGGTATGATGCCGGATCGCCGATCTTGATGGCGGTCGCGACCGTGTCGGCCTTGAGACGATGGCGCTCGACGAAGCCGCCGCGAAAGCTGCTGGCGAACGGCGCCGACCCGGCCGCCTGAACGGCGAGGATGCGCGGGGTGCGGGAAATGAGCCCCCAGGCCCGAGCCTCGCGCAGCGCCTTTCCGAACGCCGCCGTGTTTCCGAGGTTGCCCGCCGGCAAGGCGATCCACTCCGGGGGATCCCAGCGCAGCTGCTGCAGCAGTTCGAAGACGATCGTCTTCTGCCCCTCGATGCGCCACGGGTTGATCGAGTTGAGCAGGTAGATCCCGAGCTTCGCGCTCGACTCCCGCACGAGGGCGAGACAGGCGTCGAAGTCGCCACGGACCAGGAGCGTGCGGGCGCCGTAGGCGAGCGTCTGGGTCAGCTTGCCTAGGGCGATCTGGCCGGCCGGAACGAAGACGAGTGCCGGAATGCCGGCGAGCGCCGCGTACGAGGCCAACGACGCCGACGTGTTTCCGGTCGACGCGCAGGCGACCGCACTGGCCCCCAGCCGCAACGCTTGCGTCACGCCGACAGTCATCCCGCGGTCCTTGAACGATCCGGTCGGGTTCATCCCTTCGTGCTTGAGCAGCAGGCCGTCGCATCCGGCAAACCGCTGCACCTGCGGCCGGACCAGCAGCGGGGTGTTGCCCTCCGGATACGATACCGGTCGGTCGGCGCCAGGGTGCACGATCTCGCCGAAGCGCCACACACCCGACGACATTGCACCTGGCGACGTCATGCAGCAGCGCGCGTCGAAGCGCTCGCGCAGCGAACCAATCGAGGTGTCGGGGGCCGGCTGCTCGATGGCCAGCAGGCCGCCGCAGTCGGGACATTGCGGATCCGGGGCGTCGTCGGCCAGGCGGTGGCCGCAACTCTCGCACACCTGCCAGACCTGCGGGGTGGGGGGCATCAGGCGTCCTCCGAGCGTGTGCAGGTGACCTGCGTGCCGTCCGTGTCGATGCGCGCCGTGCGCACCAGGGCGCGAACGCCCTGCGACGCGTAGGCCCGTGCCATCGCCTCCGCCACGCGCAACGCGACGGCATCGCCGTCGCAGAGCGCGAACGCGGTGGGACCCGATCCGGAAATCGACGCACCGAGCGCACCGGCGTCGAGCGCCGCCGCCTTCGCCTCGCCAAAGCCGGGGAGCAGCGCCGAGCGCGCCGGCTCGGCGATGCGGTCGTCCAGCGCGCGTCCGAGCAGGGCGAGGTCGCAGGAATAGAGCGCCGCCACCATCGCGCCGACCTGTGCCAGCTGGTGCACGGCGGTCCCTCGCGGTACTTCAGCAGGAAGGACGGAGCGCGCATCGGCGGTCCGCAGGCGCTGGTCGGGATGGGCGAGCACGAGACGCAGCGTGGGCGGCACCGGAAGCGACACGACGTCGATGGGATCGAGCGAGCGCACGAGGACGACGCCTCCCATGAGCGACGGGGCGATGTTGTCGAGATGGCGGCCAGCGGCCATCTCCTCGCCCTCCAGGCTCGCCAGCAGAAGGGCGGGGATGTCCAGCGGTGACCCGAGCAGGGCGTTGACCGCCGCGGCGCCTGCCACGGCCGATGCCGCGCTCCCGCCCTGTCCGGCCGAGAGCGGGAGTCCCTTGTGGACCCGCAATCCGATGCCACGCCCCGCTCGCTGCCCACCCAACGAGGTCGCGGCGCGCAGCACCGCCAACGCGGCCACGCCGGCCGTATGGCGCGTGGCGTCGGTCGGCAGGTCGGGGGCCCCCGCCTCGAGGATCGTCACCCCGGGACGGTCGTGCCACTCGGCGACCACAGTGTCGCCAGCTCCGGTGACCGCGGCGCCCAGCACATCCAGCCCAGGTCCGACGTTGCCGATGCTGCCGGGGGCAAACGCCGACGTGCGCACGATGCTGTGCTCGATGCTGTGCTCGATGTTGTTCAAGCTGCTGCGCTCGAACCCGTGCTCGCTGTCCCTCATGTCGTGGCCAGCTTGATGACGTCGTTCACGACCCCCGCCGCTGTGACCTGCGGCCCGGCGCCGGGGCCTGTGATGACGAGCGGATTCTCCCGGTAGCGCGTCGTGTTGAAGACGACCTGGTTGTCGGTCCCCTTCAGGGCGGCGAATGGAGAGGCGAGCGGCACCGACTGCAGCGTGACCGTCACCCGTTGGCGGGAGATGCGGGCGATGTAGCGCCAGACTTCTCCGTTGGCGCGGGCCTGCCTGGCGCGCTCCTCCCACGGCGCGTCCAGCTCCTCCATGCGGGCCATGAAGTCGTCGCGCCTGACGGATTGCAGTGCGGTGGGGACGAGCGAGTCGACGGGGATGTCGTGGAGTTCGCCGCGGTATCCCAGGAGGCGAGCGAGGATCAACGCCTTGCGGGCGACATCCATGCCGGAGAGGTCGTCGCGCGGATCGGGTTCGGTATACCCCATCTGCATGGCGCGCTTGAGGGCGTCGGAGAACTTCCGCCCCTTCGAGACCTCGTCCAGCAGGAAGCCGAGCGTTCCCGAGGTGCAACCTTCTATTGAACGAATGCGGTCCCCCGATTCCACGAGCTTCTTGAACGTGTCGATGATCGGGAGGCCGGCGCCCACGGTGGTCTCGTGCAGCAGGCGCCGACCCTGGGAGGCGGCGAGGTCGAGCAGGGCGCGGGCGTCGGCGAGCGGCCCGCCGAGCGGACGCTTGTTGGCCAGCACGAGATCCATGCCCGATGACACTGCCAGCGTGAGGGCCGGCAAGGTGTCGTCGGCCGTGACGTCGACGAGGATCGGGTGGGCCAGCGCGTGGCGGGCGATGTCGCGCACCGCGTCGGTGGCCGACGACGCCCGAGCGCCGGCGGCGGTCGCGAGCCCTGTGCCGGCGGCCTTGTGCCTGACGAGCTGCTCGAGCCGCCGCGTCGACAGCCCCGCCGCATCGAAGACGTAGCCGCTCCGGTCGATCACGCCAACGATTCGCAGCGCGACGCCGTCCTGCCGGGCGCGCGGGATCATGCGCGCCAGCGCCCGCCCGATCTGCCCGAAGCCGAGCAGCACCACATCGACCTGGTCGTGGCGCACGAGACGCCCCCCGCCGATGCGGTTGAGCTGGAAGGCGCCATGGATGCGCCGGACCGCCGCCGTCGTGTCGGCCGAGTCGACCACGACGGAGATGTTGAGCTCCGACGAGCCCTGCGCGATGGCCACGACGTTGATCCCGCCCGTGGCCAGCGCGTCGAACACCCGCGAGGCGATCCCCGGTGTGCCCGACATCCCGAGTCCAACGACGGCGAGCGTGGAGAGCCCGGTCCGGAGTTCGACGCCGTCGATGTCTCGATGGGCGATCTCATCGGCGAAGGCTTCCAGCAGCGCGCGTCGCGCCGCCTCCGCACTCGCCTCGGGGACCGAAAAGCAGATCGAGTGTTCCGACGACGCCTGCGAGATCAGCGACACCGAGACGCGTTCGCGGTGCAGCGCGGCAAAGGTGCGGGCGGCGATCCCCGGCACGCCGAGCATGCCGTTGCCCGTCACCGTCAGCAGCGCCAACCCGGTCATGCTGGAGATCGCCTTGACCGGGTATTCGCGCAGGGTGCGCCGACGCGAGATCTCGGTGCCGGGGAAGTCGGGATCGGCGAACGGGCGGATGAGGATCGGGATGTTGCGGTCGCCTAACGGAATGAGCGCGCGCGGGTGCAGCACCTTGGCCCCGTAGTACGCCAGCTCGGCCGCCTCGCGCGGGGTGAGCTGCGGGATGACGTGGGCGTCGGAGACGATGCGCGGGTCGGCCGTGAGGAATCCGGCAACATCCTTCCACAGCGTGATCTGCGTGGCCTTGAGGGCGCGCGCCAGCAGCGTGGCCGTGAGGTCGGAGCCGCCGCGGCCGAGCGTGGTCACCTGGCCCGAGGGCGCCTCGCCAATGAAGCCGGGGACGACCGGCACGATGCCGCGCGTGAGCCGCCCCGACAGTCGGGCGCGCGCCCCCGCGTCCGTTCGTACGAAATCCGGGGCCGCCCCCCCGAACTGCTCGTCGGTCTTGACCACCTCGGTGGCATCGACGTACTCGGCACGCACCCCGGCCTCGACGAGCGCCGCGGCCAGCAGCCGGGCGCTCAGCCGCTCGCCACGCGCGACGATGTGGTCCGACGTGCGCGCCGTGAGCTCGCGCAGCACGGCGAGGCCGCGCGCGAGGTGTTCCAGTTCGTCGGTCAGCTCGACGATGGCCTGTTCGAGCGCTGCCCGACGCGGGCGGTCCTTCACCAGGAAACGCGCGGCCTCGAGATGTCGGGCGCGCAGCAGCTCCGCGGTCTGCCGAAGGGCTTCGCCGTCGCCCTTGGCGGCGCTCCTGCTGCCAGAGAGCAGGGCATCGGTCACCCCGCCCATCGCGCTGGCGACCACCAGTCGACGCCCCTTCCGCGCGGCGATCAGGGCGGCGGCGTGTCCGACGGCGGCAGCGTCGGCAAGCGACGCGCCGCCGAACTTGTGGACATGGACCGACGGACGCGACTTGGAGGCGGGCACGGCGATTGGACGGGTCTGGGTCACGGATCGGATAAATGTAGTCTCGACCCGAACGGCACGGCGGCGCAGGCGAGTACGTCGGCGCAGGAGCTGCGTCCAGTGCATCGTCCAGTGCATCGTCCAGTGCATCGTCCAGCGCATCGTCCAGCGCATCGTCCAGCGCATCGTCCAGCGCGTCGTCCAGCGCGTCGTCCAGCGCGTCGTCCAGCGC
>Ga0138256_10007213_pt1 | contig 11743 bp, 5 predicted proteins | sample KNB2016incub_MG_FD_105486 | JGI IMG/M metagenome (GOLD analysis project Ga0138256, IMG submission 105486) | Active sludge microbial communities from wastewater in Klosterneuburg, Austria - KNB2014incub_MG | ecosystem: Engineered > WWTP > Activated sludge > Unclassified | place: Austria...
AGGCAGAACCGGTAGTTGCAATATTTGATGCCGAATTTGCAATTTGAGTTACTTTACCTTTAAATTTTTTACCTATGTAGGCATCCACTTCTATATCTACTTCATCATCCACACTTACTTTTAAGATATCGTTTTCGCTCACATCTACCTGAACCTCCATTGTGTTCAGGTTGGAAATGCGCATCATTTCTGTTCCTGTCATTTGCATGGTACCTACTACCCTTTCTCCTTTTTCAACTGAAAGTTTAGATACAATACCGCTGGTCGGTGCTTTGATCGTTGTTCTGTTAAGGCTTGTCTTTAGTTCTTTCAAACTTGCATCAGCCCCTTTAATACTAAACTCAGATGCCTGGGCATTTTGCTGAGAGGATTTGATGCTCGCTTCAGCTGATCTTAAATTTGCTTCAAGTTGTCTTAATGATGAAAGTGACTGATCCAATTCTGCCTGTGATATTACACCATCTTTTTTGAGTTGCTCATTGCGTTTGTGTATTGTTTTTGCGTTGTCCAATTGTGCAACAATCTGCTCTTTTTGCGCTCTGTTTGACTCAATCTGTGATCTGCTTATAGACAATTGAGATTTGGAACTATTGAGACTTGCTTCTCCACGCTCTACTGCTGAAATATAAGCATCAGGGTTAATCTTGGCAAGAATCTGCCCAACAACTACTGAATCGCCTTCTTTTACATATAATTCTACTATCTCGCCCGATACATCTGATGATATTTTGACTTCCGTTTCAGGAAATATTTTGCCACTTGCAGATACCGTTTCTTTAATAGTCCTTTTATCAGTAGTAGAAATAGTTACAGCCTTTCCTTTTGGTTTTGTAGTGCCTTTGATGACAGCAAAAACGGCAAGGATTATTAAAACAGCTAATAAAGAAATCAGTAACCAGTTGCGTTTTTTAGGGTTTTGCTTCATTATGTATATAAAATTTTAAGTTAAGTTAAATTAATTGGAAAGCTTGATTGGTTTTCCGAGATAAAAGTCAAGCACTTTTGTATTGAATAAGTAATTATATTTGGCAATCAGTGCATTAATGACTGATGACTCCATCGAAGTTTTTAATCTTGTCAGTTCAAAAGCATTCAGATTACCAATCTCAAATCTTTTGATCGCATTATTATACAGATTTTCCTGGGCTGTTTTGGTTTTTTCTGCAGCCATATATCTGGCCTTTGATGCTTTGGCATCAGAGTGTGCCTGTCCTACTGTTATTTTTAAGGTTTCTTTGCTCTGAATTAAATTCAGGTCTGCTCGTTGGGTATTGAGCTGAGCCCTTTGTAATCCAGCTCTTGCCGTATTATTATTGTAAATCGGGATGCTCATGGAAACACCAACTCCATAGGATAGATTATCAGTAAATTGATCAAAATAAGGTGATTTTTCCAATTGAGGTATATTTTGTGGAAAGCCGACTGTAACTTCCTGATTATTTATATACACAGTTTGTTCAATGATTGAACTTTCATAACCAGTTACTGTCACTCCTTTATTTGAATAACTAGTTCTCAGATTGCCACCGGCACCAATGGTCGGAAGAAATTCAGCTTTGGCTATTTTTTCACCCAGCTGAGCACTTTTTAAACGCAGTTCATTTGCCGCCACTGATGCTTGATTGCTCAAAGCGGTCTGATAAATTTCAGAAAATGATACCAAGTCCGGGTCAGTACTGATGGGCAATTCTCCAGGTGCAACGATATCCATATTGTAATCCGGATCAAGCCTTAACAACTGCTTCAGATTGAGCATATTAATTGTCAGGTTATTTATCGCTTCAATTATACTTTGCTCGTTTGTGGCGATCTGAGCTTCCAAATCCAGCTTATCATTTTCAGGTCGGTTGCCAACTGCTATCTGCTTATTTAATTGCAGGAGTTGTTCTTTAGTCAGATTTAGCTGGTTTTCTGCATTTAATAGGTTTTCCTTTGCAAATAATATATTGAGATAAAGCGTCGCCACGTTTAGAGAAATATCCCGTTTCGTTTGTTCCAGGTCTTTTAGTGACGCTTTATTGTTTGATAATGTTTGTTGAATAGTATTATTAATTCTGCCGCTGTTAAAGAGAAGAACATTAGAATTCAGAGAAAATCCGTTGTTGAAAAAGGTTTCAGTAATAAATTCATTTCTCGTAGGATCGATTGTACGACCAAAATTCCAGCCTACATTTGTGCTGGCTGACAAATTAGGATATCTTCCATGATAAGCCTGAGTTATATCTATCTCAGTACTTTTCAGTGATATTCTGCTGCCTTCGACCTGAAGACTTTTTTCAATTGCGTGGGTGACACACTTTTCGAGAGACCAGATCTCCTGTGATAAAATGTCTGGTATAAAAACGATTGAAAACAAACTATAAAGAAAGATGATATATGACAATTTCATAACAAATATTTACTGCGCAAAATTAGCATTTTAAAGCCTATTCAGATATTTTTTTTATATTAATAAGCTGATAGTATAGATAAACGGCAAATTAAATCAACAAATCAAAAATCTGTTTTCAATTTTCATCCTTTTATGAGCAAATGTAAGCAGAATCATCCATTGACATAAAATCACAACAAAATATGCGTTGAAAATTTAAAACTACATTGCATCATAAACAATAATGAAAATCATTGATCCATTTAATTGTTTTTTAAATAAACTTATTTAGAAGCATTTTATCATCTGTTTAGTTAATTTGCAATTCAAAGCTGTGCACTGACATTTAAAATTTTGTATCCAAAATAATCTGTAATTATCATATTAACTTACTACTTTCGCACTATATTTTTTAAATCAAATAATAATAATCTAACCATGATAATTGGAGTTCCAAAAGAAATAAAAACAAATGAAAACCGGGTTGCCCTCACACCTGCAGGTGTTATGGAATTTGTCGGCAGAGGTCACAAAGTTTACATTCAAGCCACCGCAGGCGATAGTTCAGGCTTCCCTGACGAAGAATATAAGGGTGCGGGGGCTACCATGTTGTCCACTATAGAAGAAGTATATGCCATTGCAGATATGATTATCAAAGTTAAAGAGCCCATCGAAAGCGAGTACAAACTTATCAAACCAAACCAACTCCTTTTTACCTATTTCCACTTTGCATCATATGAGCCACTAACTACTGCTATGTTGTCCAGCAATGCCATTTGTCTTGCCTACGAAACAGTAGAATCTTCCGACAGATCCCTTCCATTACTTGTTCCTATGTCTGAAGTAGCCGGAAGAATGGCAATCCAACAAGGAGCAAAATATCTTGAAAAACCGCAGCAGGGAAGAGGTGTTCTACTGGGTGGCGTACCAGGAGTGCCTCCTGCAAAAGTGCTTATTTTAGGTGGTGGCATTGTTGGCACACAAGCCGCAAAAATGGCTGCCGGACTTGGCGCCATGGTAACCATTCTGGATGTTAGTCTGAAAAGATTGAGATACCTATCTGATGTAATGCCTGCCAATGTTATTACCATGTATTCCAATGAATTCACCATCAGAAGGTTAATAAAAAATCATGATCTAATTGTAGGAGCTGTTTTGATTCCGGGCGCAAAAGCACCAAATCTTATCACAAAAGAAATGTTAAAAGATATGAGGCCTGGTACGGTGATAGTTGATGTAGCTGTGGACCAGGGTGGATGTATTGAAACTTGCAGACCAACCACCCACGACAACCCAACTTATATCATTGACGAAGTGGTACATTATTGTGTGGCAAATATGCCGGGAGCAGTTCCATATACTTCAACCATTGCACTTACCAACGCAACACTACCATATGCACTTCAACTGGCTGACAAAGGATGGCAGAAAGCATGCAGAGAAAATAATGAATTAAAGCTTGGTTTGAATGTAGTCAATGGAAAAGTAGTGTATAAAGGAGTTGCTGATGCATTCGGATTGGAGTATTCACCGGTGGATAGTGTCCTATAATAAAATATATCCAATTAATGAATAAAAAAGTCGTTCCTGAATAAATTCCGGACGACTTTTTTCGTTTAAAAATAGCATGGTGGAAAGGATTAAAACATACAAACAGGCTCTTAAATACATATATGCGCAACTGCCAATGTATCAGAGACAAGGCGCTTCTGCTTATAAAAAAGACCTCACCAATACTATAAACCTCTGCAAAGCTGTAGGAAACCCACATCTGAAAATAAAATGTATTCATGTAGCAGGTACCAATGGGAAAGGTACCACAACCCATATTATTGCCGGTGGTTTGCAAGCCCAGGGGTATAAAGTCGGTGTTTACACATCTCCGCATTACAAGGACTTCAGAGAAAGAATTAAGATAAATGGTGAATTTATTCCAAAGGAATATATCATCATGTTTTTAAACCATTTCAACAATGAGCTGGAAAAAATTCAACCCTCATTTTTTGAAATGACGGTTGCACTGGCATTTTTGTATTTTAGAGATCAGAAAGTTGATTTTGCGGTGATTGAAACAGGTCTTGGCGGTCGACTGGACTCAACAAATATAATTACTCCTTTGCTTTCGGTTATTACCAATATAAGTTTGGATCACCAGAATATGTTAGGCAATACACTTGAAGAAATAGCTTATGAAAAAGCAGGTATCATTAAATATGCAATTCCTGTCATCATTGGTGAAAAGGATAAAAAAACACAATTGGTATTCAAAAACAAGGCAATTGTAATGAAAGCACCATTATTTTTTGCGGAGGAACATTTGCAAATCATTGAAATTGATAATACCAAAAATCATATTAAATTTAGTGTTAACTTTGATAATACTAAATGGATTAAAGATATGACCAGTGATCTATCTGGTCCTTTTCAGCAAAAAAACCTGACAACCGGTTTATATGCATTAAAATTGCTATCGGAAAAAATCAGGATTGACTTTAAAAAAATAATCGAATTTTTCCCCGTATTAAAAGAAAAAACAAAATATACAGGTCGATGGCAAGTTTTAAATACTAAGCCAATGACCATTGCAGATAGTGCACATAATGAAGGAGGAATAACAATCATAGTGAACGAACTGCTCAAACAAAATTTTAATAAACTACACATGGTGATAGGATTTGTCAATGATAAAGATCTGAGTTCAATTTTATCAATTTTGCCGCCTGATGCTATCTATTATTTTGCAAAAGCCAATATCCCCAGAGGTTTGGATGCTGATTTGCTCCGGGAAGAAGGAAATAAATTCAAATTAACAGGAAAATCGTACAGCAGTGTAAAGAGAGCATTTGCTGCCGCGAAAATGAAAGCCAAAGATGAAGATCTTATTTTCATTGGAGGAAGTATTTTTGTTGTAGCAGAGATATTATAATTTTGTATTCTAATTTACCGTATTTTTGAAAAACTTTTATTTGGCAAAAGTGTTTTGAAAGCAAAATATTCAGTTTGGAAGATAGAAAAATAATATTGGCTATAGGTGGGTCGAGTGGATCGATTTATGCTCAACGATTATTGACTAAAATAAGAGATCTTACAGGTATTAAGTTAGGCGTGGTGATGACAGATAATGCTATTTCGAATTGGGAAATAGAAATAGGAATGTTCTCTGTTAAAGAGTGGCCATTTACTTTTTATGATAAAAATGATTTTAATGCGCCATTTGCATCCGGATCAGCAAAATATGATACTATGATAATATGTCCTTCTTCTATGGGACTGATCGGCAGAATTGCAAATGGACATTCAAATGATCTGATTACGAGAGCAGCAGATGTGATCCTGAAAGAAAGAAGAAGATTGATCATAGTCCCCAGGGAAACTCCCTATAATCTCATTCATCTTAAAAACATGACCAAGCTTACCAAGTCAGGTGCTATTATCTGTCCGGCAACGCCATCTTTTTATAGTAAACCACAAAACATAGAAGAACTGGCGGATACTGTCATTGATCGTGTTCTGGATCTGGCAAGTCTTGGTATTAAAACATACAGATGGGGTGAAAACATGGATTGAAGAAATCGGAATACACTTGATTTTTCAAGATTAAAAATTAACTTTTTGTTTAATTGACGGGTTTAAGTTTTTTGCAAAATTCAAATAAAGGTAGGTCAAATTATGTATCAGAGCATGCAGGATGTAATCCGGGATCTGGATAAAAATAAAATGTTACTTCGTGTTTCCCGTGAAGTAAATCCTGACCTTGAGGTGGCTGAAATTCACAGACAAATTTACGATAAAAAAGGACCTGCTATTCTTTTTGAAAATATCAAGGGTAGCCCCTTCCCTGCTCTCTCAAATTTGTATGGTACGATTGACCGCACTGAGTTTCTTTTTCGCCACACGCTAAAGAAAATAAAAAAAGTGATTGAACTGAAAGCAGATCCATCACGATTATTAAGACAGCCCTTTAGATATCTTACCACTCCATTTACTGCCCTGACTGCTTTGCCTTCCAAAAAGTGGGGTAAAAGTCCTTCTATGTATGGACAAACAACCATAGATAAATTACCTATGATCAAATCCTGGCCTATGGATGGTGGCGCATTTATCACTTTGCCTCAGGTATTCACTTTACCGCCAGGCTCAAAAAATCCCATGCATTCCAATCTGGGAATGTACAGAATCCAGCTTTCGGGAAATCAATACAAGATGAATGAAGAAGTTGGTTTGCATTACCAATTACACCGAGGGATAGGCGTACACCATGAAATGTATAATAAAAGTGCTGAACCGTTCAAAACATCTGTTTTTGTTGGTGGTCTGCCTTCACATGCTTTTTCAGCCATAATGCCAATGCCGGAAGGAATAAGTGAGCTTACTTTTGCTGGTATGCTGAGTGGCAAAAGATTCAGATATCAATTTGATGAGCATGGATATTTTATTTCTTCTGATGCTGATTTTGTGATTACCGGAACCATCCTAAAAGACAGGAAATTGCCGGAAGGTCCTTTTGGTGACCATTTGGGTTATTATAGTCTTACCCATGATTTCCCTGTAATGAAAGTTGACAGAGTGTATCACAGGAAAAATCCTGTATGGCACTTTACTGTAGTGGGGCGACCACCACAGGAAGATAGCAGCTTTGGTTATCTTATCCACAAAATGGTCGAAGATCTGACTTCCCAGGAGTTTCCGGGTCTGACTGAATTACATGCGGTAGATGCTGCAGGAGTACATCCATTACTATTAGCAATAGGTAAGGAAAGATATATGCCATTCAGAGATCCGAGACCAGAAGAAATACTGACAATAGCCAACAGGATACTTGGATCGGGGCAAACTTCATTGGCCAAGTATGTGATAATAGCTGCGGAAGGTGATGATGCACAACTAAATACCCATAATCTGGAATATTTTTTCAAACATTTTCTGGAGAGAGTGGATTGGACCAGAGATCTTCATTTTCAGACAAAAACAACGATAGACACCCTTGATTATTCAGGGGAAGACTGGAATGGCGGTTCAAAAGTAGTTATGGCGTGTAGGGGCGAAAAAATACGGGAGCTGAAAAAAGAGATCAAATTTAATAGTGATTATGAGGGAATAAGGCAAATATCTCTGATTGCACCAGGTATATTAGGCATAACCATTCAGACATTTTCATCTTATATTGCTGCTGACAAGGAGATAAATGAACTCATTTTACATTTGAAAAATCATGATCTCACAGGCTACCCCTTGATCGTACTTTCTGACGACAGCCATTTCACAGCAGCTTCAGTCAACAATTTTGTTTGGGTGACATTCACCAGATCCAACCCATCTCATGATATCTATGGTATAGAAAGTTATACTATACATAAACATTGGTCCTGCAAAGGTAGTCTTATCATAGACGCACGTAAAAAACCACATCATGCCCCTGAATTAGTTACGGACAATATTACTAAAGACAGTGTGACCAAATGGATAAATAACTCCAGGGAAGCGATCTTACCTTAATAAAGTTACATTGCCTTTCTTTTTATATTCTTCCGCATTCACACATAATACTCTCAAATAATAAGCATACGCATCAGGTGCCAATTCCTGACCGTTTAAGGTTCCGTCCCATCCGGCATTTATATCGGTTGTTCTGAACACCTCCTGTCCCCATCGGTTGTAAATTATTAATTCCAATTCATCAATAAAATTACTTCTTATCCTGAAAATATCATTATTCCCGTCATTATTGGGTGTAAACGCATTGGGTATAAAAACGTCTGTCTCATCGCATTTTGCAGTACGAACGGTTACGGTCACTTCATCTGTGGCACTACATCCATTTATATCGGTGACAGTAACTATATATGAAGTGGTCTCTAACGGAGAAACAGTAATTGAAATTCCGGTCTGACCTGTGCTCCAGACGTAATTTGCTCCTGAAAGTGGATCTTTAATAAAAATATCAAGTGGTTCTCCTTCAAAAATAGTAAAATCAGGAACAGCATCTACATCTACTACGACGTTTTCTCCAGCTATGACAGAAATGTCCCTTGATTGGGAACATCCACTTATCTTATTGGTGACTTTTACATTTAGTGTCTGGTCAGAAGAAATGCTGATCAATGGATTTGTAGAATCTGCACCGGAAAGAATCACATTAAGAGGTGTCCATTGATAGGTGTACTCATCAGGATTGGTAATGGTCAGTTGGATATTGGTTGGCTCAAGGAAACAAATCACATTATCGGCAATTATATTAAAATCAAATGGAGATGTCACTTTTATATCAAAGTCACTTTGTTCAATACAACCTGTATCCAAATGTTTTAATGATAAAGAAACAGATTTACCTTCTGGTGATGATATGACGGGGTTGACAGAATTTGCACCGGAAACAATCAAATCAGCCGGTGACCATACAATCTCATACGCCTGTGGATTTAATATATTAAGTTTGATTTCAGTAGGTTCATTAACACATAAGCTGTCTTTAATATCCACTGTATAATCAAACTTAAAGATATTTACCGATATTGTGTCAGAATCGGTACACCCAAAAATATCTTTTCCAGTTACGATTACTGTTGAATCATTGTCAAATGAACCTGAATATCCAGGACCACTTGCTAAAACAGTACCCGATTCATCAGTCCATGTGTATAGAACATCCTGAAGATTTGAAGTTGCAGAAAATGAAATCGAATCTCCCTTACACAATATCGGGTCAGGAATGTTATTCAACCTGATTTGCGGATTTACCTTTATCGTTTTTATTATATCTTCAAATGGACAAACGCCGACTAGATTGGTAAGAGTAACCTGATATTCACCATTATCCGGATATGTATAGCATGGAGATTTTTCGATCGATTTATCATTGGTGGTAGTAGGATCACCAAAATCCCACTTTGCAAAACCCTCAAATGAACCAATAACATTGAAGCATATCTGGTAATCTCCGCACTTTGTAAGATCAAAATTAAAATCTGCCACAGGATTCTCTCCAATTATAAATTGAATTGAATCCTGTAAAGTACACCCATATTGATTGGTTACATTATACGTTAGATAAAATGATTGACTTTCTGTTGGTTCAATTTTTATTACCGGATTAGGTGTATTTGCACCTGAAATGATATGATCATCTGCTTGCCAGGCAAAACTATTGTCATGTCCGGGAATCAGATTAATTGTTGTCAGTTTTAAAGTATCTTCTCTGCACAAAGTGACTGGTGACAAATCTTCGATGGAAGGCAATTGATTGGTAACTTTTATTGCAGCAGGGGTTGTGGAACATGTTTCACCAAAAAATTTTACATAATACGTTTGTTCATTGCCATTAAAATTGGTGCTTATAGTTTGGCCTGTACCAATGACTTGTGTGACAGTCGGTTCAGTACCCCAGGAATAAACACCGGGTCCAATACCACCTGACACACTCAGCACTACATTGCCATCACATGTCACCGTATCTGGTAATATATCCAGGAAAATACCTCCATCCCGTATTATAACACTCACACTATCCGTTACACTACACAATCCATCTGTCACTGTGACATGATAGGTTCGGTTTGAATCTGACATGACTTTTGGTCCTGACGGATCAGAAAAATCCAAACCATCAGTGGGTGACCAGATATACGTCCAATCGGGATTGGCATTTGTCAGTATTTGCTTTGAATCCCCCTGACACAACAAAATGGGGTCGGCAATAAACTTTAAGGTTGCAAATGGCCCTGGTAAAAACGAATTACTTAACTTGTCAACACATCCGTTTACAAAAGTAGTAGTCATATTAAATACAAGCAAACTGTCTTTGGGAATAATAATCTCAATGGAATTTCCATTAAATACATTTTGGTTAGTGTTGGTGCCAGCAAGCCAGGTAATATCAGATATCTGGATATTATTGGCTGATGTATCCAAATACTGCAAAGATATTTTAACATTATCACCGTCCGGGCAACTTACCGGTGAATAAGTATAGGCTGTCTTTGGTACAAACTCACTTAAATCAAAGATTTTTACTTCTTCCGATACACAATTTCCGGCAAACGAGACTTTCAGTTTTACTGTAAACTCTCCTGTACTATTTGGCAGACTAACTAAGATGGTGTCTCCTGTGTATTCCTGATTATTTACAATCCATACGGAAGAATCAATCAATGCAAAAGGATTTAAAGGCGCAGACTGATTAAAAATTTTAATAGTGGCTACACTGTCAGATGGACAACCTTCCAATGTATAGTCAAAGTCCAGCTCGGGAATAATGTCTGATAAGTTAAATTGTTTATTGATGTCAGAAATACAGCCATTTGACGCAAATACCTGAAGGCTAACTTCTAAATTACCAGATTCCTGCAATGGAATTTCTACTGGATTACCACTGTATATTATTTCCTGACCATTTTGGACAACAGACCATTGCCAGGAATTTAGTTCAAAACCCGGTTCTTCAAAAAAAGTATTATCCGTCAAAGTTACTCTAAGGCTATCCGTTTGGCAATCATTCAATGAAAGGACAAAATCAGGTACTATTTTATTTTCAAAAACGCCAACTGTCTGAACCATTGTATCTGAACAACCGTCAGATTCCCGAATTGACTTGAGCCACACCTGATATAAACCAGCTGCAGGAAATGTAAATTCAGGATTTATTTCTGTACTCTTAAAAGTTGATGAACCATCTGGAAAATTAAAATTCCATTCGTATACCCCTGTGTTCAGACTGTTGTTTGAAAAGCCAATGGTAAGCCCCTGACAGTCAGCATTAGTTGCCGTAAAGCTGGCTATCGGTGGTTCAATAATATCAATACTTTTTGAAAACATCACATTACATAATTCAAAAAATGAAGTTTTTAGTACTATGTTGGTTGTGTTTACACCAAAAGGAATTCCAACAATAACTGAATCACCAAAATACTCGTTGTTTTCAACTATCCATGAACTACTCTTAATGGTTGCATACTGGTTTAATGAAGCAGAAATATTTATCAATCTTATTTGGATTGAATCATTTGCGGGACAACCGACATATTCAATTTTGAAATCAAGTTTCGGTACAACATCAGAAATTTTGATCTGTTTTGTTATTAAAGATTTGCAACCGTTGGAAGTAAAAACTTCCAGTTGAACTTCAACATCACCCAGATAAGATACATTAGCATATGGCGATTCCCCTTCAAATTCAGAAACGTTACCATTTTGAATAACCTTCCATTTCCTATCATTTATTACATATCCGGGTTCTTCAAATAACGATTCATCCGATAATAGCAATATTAAACTATCGTTTTCTTCACTACAAGCACTCAGTGTATATTTAAAATCCGGCACAATTTTATTTTCAAAAACGGACACCTGTTTGATTATAGTATCAAAACATCCATC
>Ga0138256_10007214_pt1 | contig 11742 bp, 6 predicted proteins | sample KNB2016incub_MG_FD_105486 | JGI IMG/M metagenome (GOLD analysis project Ga0138256, IMG submission 105486) | Active sludge microbial communities from wastewater in Klosterneuburg, Austria - KNB2014incub_MG | ecosystem: Engineered > WWTP > Activated sludge > Unclassified | place: Austria...
AAGGGACTACCGTTACTTTAGATAAAAATGGATTAGAAGTAGAAGCCAAGAATGTTGAAGTAAAAATCGAATAGTCGAAAAATTTTCCTGACACTTCGTGGCAATTCAATTGTGCTATTGATGAAGTTCAGAATCAGCGTTAATACATCGAAACAGTATTTTGTAATGTGCTGAGCGAGTCGAGAGACCTCGTTCAGCACATTGCGTTTTTAAGAAATAGCTCGGTCTTTAAATTTTTATATGATTATCCGTTGCTTGTACTAATTATTAAAATGGCATACGGATGACGCGGATTAGACGGATTTTCGCCGATATTAATATAAAAAATCCGTTTTTATCGGTTTAAATCCGTGTCATCTGTGTGCTTTTTGGGTTATCAGTCCGCTTAGCGGATAGTCATAAATTTTTATATCAGTAACAAGCTCACTAACACACCATTTTGTTTTTTTTTAAACGGTGTTGTGAGATATCTGTACGGTTCGGAGCCTAGAAATTTGTTAGTTGATAACCAATGTTTTTTTGAATTAATTTTTGTAATTTTAAACAGTCAAAAACTATTTCATGAAAGCAGTAATTCCTATCAATCAGACCGAAATTCTCAAAAGATACAAACCCATAAATTCGCATACGCACAAAGGCATTCAAGGTCATGCTTTGATCATTGGCGGTAGTTATGGCAAAATAGGAGCGGTGAGTCTTTCTTCAAAAGCTTGTTTGAAAACGGGTTGTGGTTTGGTTACGGTTTTTATTCCAAGATGTGGCTACAAAATTGTTCAAACTGCCAATCCCGAAGTGATGGTTTTAACCGATGTTTCGGTAAAATACATTACCCGAATCACCTTTGATTTTGTTCCCCAAGCCATCGGAATTGGACCCGGTCTTGGTCAGGATATCGAAACACACACTGCCTTGCACCGTTTTGTAAAAACTAATAAAATTCCTTTAGTCATCGATGCTGATGCGCTTAATATTTTGTCTCAAAACAAACAATGGCTTACTTTTTTGCCTGAGAAAACTATTTTAACTCCACACCAAAAAGAACTGGAACGACTCATTGGAAAATGGGATTCGGATGCTGAAAAATTCGAAAAAACAATCGCTTTTTCGAAACAAAATAATCTAGTTATCGTGATGAAAGGCGCACCAACTTATATAATCGATGGAGAAACAATCTACGAAAATACGACAGGAAACGCCGCTTTGGCCACAGCCGGAACTGGCGATGTGTTGACAGGTATGATAACAAGTTTGTTAGCGCAATCTTATGAAGCCATAGATGCAGCCATTTTGGGTGTTTATCTTCACGGATTGACTGCTGATATCGCTTTGCCTAAAACGGGTTATCAGGCATTTATCGCTTCGGATGTAATAAAGAATATTGGGAAAGCCTATTTGAGTTTGGAGAAATAATTTTAGCAAAAAAAACCTTGGTTAAAGTTAAAACCAATGCTATGAAATCCTTTTTTCTAACACCATAAATTCCAAAGGTTCATTTGATATTTGACTAAAAACGTCGCTCACTGGGAAAGGTTCTCTTGCTCCCGAATCAACATAACCGTTGCGTTTGTACCAAGAAATAAGTTCCTCTCGAACGGTTATTACCGTCATTACAATTTTGGACAATCCTAGGGTTATTGCATAAATTTCAGCTTGTTGCATTAGTTTTTTTCCAATACCACTATTTTGCAATTCAGGCGAAACGGTCAGCATTCCTAAATACAATTCATCTTCTTTTTTTTTCAACAATACACAACCTAGAATTTGGTTGTTTTCAGAATATTTTAGAATGGTGTTTTTCTTGTCTTGAATGATCTCAATTAATTCTGCTTCAGTGGTTCTTTTTCCTTCTAATAAATCGGCTTCGGTGGTCCATCCTTTTTTTGAAGATTCACCCCGATAGGCTGAATTTATTAATTGGTTTAAAGCGGAAACGTCTTCTGCAGTTGCTTGTGTAATCATAGGTAATTCTTATTTTCCCGATTGTGGTTTTCAATTTTTCAAAGTTAAAAAAAATTGCAACATAAAGATATTTCATGGCTATTGTTCTTTGAGGTTGGGCTAAATATTTCATCCGGATTTTTACTTTAAAAAAGCGAATAATTTAGTTGTAATTTAATAGTAAAATAAATAGATATAGTATTGAAAATCAGGTCATATTTTGTTATTATTTAAAAAATTTATGGTAACTTTGAGTAACTGATTTTACAACAATTTAATATAAATAAAATGAAAACAGTACCTGTTATTTGGTTAATGGTGATGGCTTGTGTACTCAACATAAGGCCTGCATTTGGACAATCGGAGTCTAAAAACAATAAAATTATTGCTGACAGCAAAACAGCAAAGGCCGAGTTTCTTGCAGCTGACGCTTTGATGAAGGGGATTTTTGATACAGCTTACGGATATGTTATTTTTCCTAATGTAGGCAAGGGAGGAATAGGTGTTGGGGGAGCAGCAGGCAACGGGGTTGTTTATGAACAGAACACTATTGTAGGTATGGCTAAGTTATCGCAAGTTAGCATAGGATTCCAAGCAGGTGGACAAGCTTATCGAGAAATTATATTTTTTGAGTCAAAAAACGAATTGGAACGGTTTAAAAAAAGTCAATTGGAATTCTCCGCAGAAGTTTCGGCTGTAGCAGTTACCTCAGGAGCCTCAGCGAAAGCCAAATATACTAAAGGTGTGATGGTATTCACTATGCAGAAAGGCGGGTTGATGTATGAGGCATCGGTGGGTGGACAGCAATTTAAGTTTAAAAAAATGTAGGACGAACATTGTTGGTAAAATTTCAAAGACTGACTTTTAACTATTTTTAAGTTGGTGTTGTTTTACAAAGTTCAGCACATTCAGTGGATATAAAAAAATGGATTCGAAATAAATCGAATCCATTTTTTTGTAATTAATTAATTTTAAAATTAGTTTTTCAAATCTGAAAACTGAATATCAGCCGCAAAGGATGAATTTGTTTTCTCCACCACTAATTCTTTGGCTAAAGAAAAACTAGCTGTTTGTTTAATGTTTAATGATGATGTTCCAATGGCTACGTTATACGTTCCGGCTTCGGCAATCCAAGCATTTTTAGCAGTAACAAATGAAGCCAAATCTTTTGGATTTATAGTTAAAGTAATGGTTTGACTTTCTCCCGGTTGCAATACCTTAGTTTTGGCGAAAGCTTTCAACTCAGAACTTGGCTTGTCCGTGTTTTTTGATGGAGCTGACAAATACAATTGAACCACATCTTTTCCAGCCGTTTTTCCTATATTTTTTATTGTTACTGTTGCAGTTAATTTGTCGGCAAAAGTTTTTCCGCTTAATTTAACATCGGAATAATCGAAATTTGTATAAGACAATCCGTAACCAAATTCATAAGATGGTTTTAAGTTAAAAGTATTGAAATAACGGTAACCCACATAAACTCCTTCTTCATAAGTTACGCTTGTAGGATTTTCGGCAGGTGTTCCAATCCAGTTTTTTGCAGAGGGTGTTTCTTCATATTTCACCGGAAAAGTCATTGTTAATTTTCCTGATGGAGTTACTTTTCCTGAGAAAACATCGGCTACGGAATTTCCGCCTTCTTGTCCCGGTTGCCAAGGCAAAAGGATGGCATCTACTTTGTTTTTCCAGCTAGAAGTTTCAATTACACCGCCAATGTTCAATACCACGACTACTTTTTTGCCTTTGGCATGAAAAGCTTCGGAAATCGTATTGATTAAAGCCACTTCGTCAGCGGCCAGATTGAAGTCTTCTTCAACATTTCTATCTGCATTTTCACCAGCATTTCTTCCGATGGTAATTAAGGCAACTTCTGATGAATTGGCTTTGTTTGCAATGATTTCTTTGTTTAATTCCAATTCAACAATTCTTTTTGGAGTGGCCAGTAACCCGCCATTTTTTTCGCGACGATCCATTTCTTTGGCTTTTTGGTCAGCGACATAAGGCTTGTATACTCTTTCTAATTCTGAGTCTATTGCAAATCCAGCATTGGTCAATCCGTCTAATAATGAAATAGTGTAGGCTTCATTTACATCACCACTTCCTGTTCCTCCAGAAATGAAGTCGTAGGATGTAACTCCAAAAACGGCCAATGGTGCTTTTTTTGAAGTGAAAGGCAAGGTATTGTCCTCATTTTTCAATAAAATAGTTCCTTCGGCAGCCGCTTGTCTTGTGATTTCGGCATGTGCTGTCAAACTTGGTTTGTCAGAATATTTATAATTATTCATGGTAGGTGATCTCATTACTAATTCTAAAACGCGAGTTAAATTAGTATTTACAGCAGCTGCGGTTAATTTTCCGCTTTTCATATTGTTTAAAATCGCCTGTTTTTGAGAAGGTAATCCCGGCATTAATAAATCATTTCCAGCTGATAATTGTTTGGTAACATCACTCACTGAATTTGGCGAAAAAGGAGAATTTGTTCCCCCAAATCCATCATAACCCCCAAACCAATCGGTCATAACCAAACCTTTAAATCCCCATTCGTCTCTTAAAACAGTAGTCAATAAATCTTTACTAGCTGAAGTATAGACACCATTAATTAAATTATAAGAAGACATAATGGTCCAAGGTTGTGCTTCTCTTACCGTAATTTCGAAACCGCGTAAATAAATTTCACGTAAGGCTCTTTCGCTGATATGTTCATTGATACCCATACGATTGCGTTCCTGATTGTTGGCCGCAAAATGTTTGGCCGAAGTTCCAACACCATTCGATTGGATTCCATTTACAATTGCTGCCGAAATTTTGCCTGTCACTAGTGGATCTTCGGAATAGTATTCGAAATTTCTACCACACAATGGGTTTCTGTGGATGTTCATTCCTGGTCCCAGCAAAACATCTACACCATATTCTTTCACTTCGTTACCCATTGCTTTTCCAACATTGTTAATCAACTCGGTATTCCAAGTGGATGCCAATGACGTTCCAACAGGAAAAGCCGTTGCATAATAGGAGTTTGCATCTTTATTTCGTTTTGGATTAATCCGCAATCCCGCTGGACCGTCAGCAACAGTAACTGATGGAATTCCCAATCGTTTAATTTCAAATGTGCCGCCAGCAGCTCCGGGTACTTTTCCTTGAAAACCATCTGTAGTAAATTTAAAAGTGGTTGTGTCAAAGCCTGGCATTCCAATTCCTATAAGCATATTTGCTTTTTCATCATCGGTCATTTTGCTTATTAAATCCTTAATTCTATCATTCATAGGAAGTCGTGTATCTTCGTATTTATCTAATTTTCCATTTTGGTTTAAATCCGAAAAGGTAAAACCATTGATTGTGATTTTTGGGGTGTTACTTGGCTCGTTATTTTCAGGATTTTTATTCCAAGAAATTCCAGATACAACAAGAGCAGAAAGAAGCGAAATCTTCGCAATTTTAGAAAAGGCGGTTTTTTTCATAGGTATTTTTTGTTAATTATTTTTATTGCTTCATTATGAAGCAATATTAATTAATTTTTTTTTAATATTTGTAAAAAAGAATTAGTTTTTTTGTTTAATAATTTAAAATTTAGAAAGTTGTCATCAAATTCGTATTTTAGCAAAGAATATAAGCTATGGAATTTAAAAAAATAATAGAGGAAAAGTCGAATGAGTATTGGGGAAAGTATCTTCCGCATTTGTCCATTGACTGTGTAGTTTTTGGATTTCATGATGCGACTTTAAAAGTTTTGGTCGTTCAAATGAAAGAAAAGAATCTTTGGGCACTTCCCGGAGGCTATGTGTTAAAAACGGAGAATATTAAAGAAGCGGCCAGTAGAATTCTGCAACAAAGAACAGGAGCGGCCAATATTTATTTGCAACAATTCCGAGTTTTTAGCGATTTGAATCGGTCTGAAGGATTTTTCGAAGAATTTGAAGACACTATTTGGCACAAACAACGATTTTTATCGATAGGATTTTATGCTTTAGTTGATTATTCACAAGTAAATTTAGTTGTTGATGAAATTTCGGATGCTTGCGAATGGAAACCCATCGATGAATTGCCAGAATTAATGATGGATCACAGGAGTATTTTTGATAAAGCCTTAATTACTCTTCGAAAGCAATTGAATCACAAACCAATTGGCTACAATTTGTTGCCCGAGAAATTCACTATGCCCGAACTCCAGAAGTTGTATGAAATTATTTTAGGGAAAAAGCTCAACCGTGGGAATTTTTATCGAAAAATGTTGCGTTATGATATTTTGATAAAGTTGGACGAAATCCGAAAAGGAGGCGCACACAAAGCTCCCGATTTGTATCAATTTGATTTAGAAAAATATCATTTGGCTTTGAAAAATGGATTTAGTGAGGGGTGGTAAAATTTATCATGACAAAAAAAATCCCTTAGCACCAAAGCACTAAGGGATTTAACAAAAAACATATTAATCAAATCTAATCTTTAATCAATTTTAAGGTATTTGTTCCAGTTGCAGTTGCAATTTTGGCAAAATAAATACCCGCACTAAGTTGCGTGGCATTAATCTGGGCAAAACTGCTTTCTGGTTTTAAATCCATTACAACTTTTCCCATTATGTCTACAACTCTTATGTTTGTAATGGTATCATTAGCAGATGCTATATTCCAGGTGCTTGTAGCAGGATTTGGATATACTGTAATGTTTTTATGGTCGAATTGAGATATACCAAGTGTAGTTTTAACCTGTGTTGAAACACTTTGCTTATCGCAGTTAAGTGCAGTAAGTGTAATGGTGAATGGACCTTCGTTAGCATAATTATGCAGAGGATTTACTTCAGTAGATGTTGTTCCATCTCCAAAATCCCAAACGTAAGATTGTGCATTCACCGAGTTGTTTGTAAAAGAAACCGCATTTCCGACTGCCTCAAATGTGAAATTTGCAGCAGGATCATAAGCTCCAACTTTCCATGTGGAAAGATTGCTGTATACAACTGTTTTTACAACTTCCTTAATCTGGTTGGCCACTGTAGCACTTAAAATACTGGTATTGTAGGTAATTAAAGTAGGATCTTTGCGCAATATTACAGTATAAAATGTAACCGCTGCGACATAAGTTCCTGCTAATGTTGGATGGCTTTCATCGGCATCATATAACTCAATTTCCGGATGCAACTGTCTCATCAAACGACGTACACTTCCTACTGGCGAAATTGTAGCATCATTGTCCACTGCCATCTTAGCGTAACCTAGTGCCAAACGGTTATCCATACCTTCATAAGTGCACATTTCAGGTATTGTAGGGCAATTGGCAGCATCGCCATTTTTACGTCCCCAGGTTTGGTAAAAAAACAATTCTGTGCAAGGGCTGTATTGACGTGCCATATCAGCAAGCTTGGTAGCAAATGCATACGTATGTTCCTGTACATAACTCTCTTCAAGAGCTGGGCGTTGGCTCTGGTCTTGTAAAACCACATAATCCCATCCGCATTGTTTCAATGCGCCAGTAGTTCCTGCATTTGCAAAATGCTCTTCAAGGCTTGTGCCTCCCACAGTATAGCTAGAAGCATCAAGCTTATCCCCTGTTGAAGCTGCCATATTTTTTACCATAGTCGGCAGGTTATTGTAGTAAGTATAGCTATTGCCAATAAACAATATGCGTTTTGCCGTATCGGGTGCAATAGGCGTACCACACACATTAAGTTCATAAATAGAATATCCATACTGGGTGTTGCGTGTTACACCATCCATTTTTATGTAGCGGTATTGTGCATCAATATTTTCAATAACATCTATACGGGCTCCATAAGCCATATTGTTTTTTTCGGCTATAGCTACCCAAGTGGTACCATCTACAGATCCTCTTACAAAATAATTTTTAGCACTGTAGGTATCCCAAGTTACGGTTACTGCACTAATTGCACTTAATGTGCCAAGGTCAACTGTTAAACTTTGCTCGTCAGTCGCTGTGCTTTCCCATTGTGTAGCGCTATTACCATCTGCAGCAAGCGTAGCATTTCCGGAAGTGGCAGTAGCCGAAACAACAGGTATAAGAGTACAATCTGGCGCCGGCGATGCTCCAATTGGTTTCCCAAAACTGTAAGCGCCTGTCGTCCTGTTAAGGGTAATGCTGTAGGTACCAGCAGGTATATTAATGTCGATGCCGCTTTGTGAACCTGTTCCGTTAGGAAAGCCTCCGTCGCCACCCCATTGTACATTCCAACTATTATCTTGGCGGAATTTAACAGCACCGCTTGTAAGAGTAATGCTGTTTATAACATAGTGAATGCCATCTGCTGAAGTAAATACATGTGTATCTGTCTGTGGATCAACCGGCCAGCCCTGAAGCGTACTATTGCCTACTATGGCAATGCTCGGGTAGTTAAAAGAATATTGTAAGGTAGTACGGTTGAAAGAAACATTGTACACATTATTGGCTACGTTCAGTGTACCAGTTCCTTCTATAGCTGTACCTGACGGAAATGTTGGTGGAGTCCAAGATACAATGTCTGTATGGTTTTGTCTAAATTTCACATCTCCATTTACTGTTAAGCCAAGGCCTGAATAGTGAACGCCATCACTTGTACCTAAATCAACATCCGTATTTCCTACACCGGCACCTGAAAGGCTAACAACAGGATATAAGTTTGAAGGTGAAAAGTTAAAAGCTAGGGTAGTGCTATTAAATGTTACATTATAGATGCCTATCGGTACAGTAATATTGCTTCCGTTCAGTACTGCAATGCCCGTAGGAAAAGAACCTGCAGGTGCTCCCCAATTATTTACCCATGAATTTAAAGCCCTAAATTTTACACCACCGCTAGAGGTTACTAAATTATCTATACTCCAATGCACACCATCGGTACTGGTCATTTGATGAGCATCTATTTCGCCGACGGTATTAGTAGGCCATCCACCCACACCGTCACCTACAATAGCCATTGAATTGAACTGCGCATCCATTAATTGAACGGGAGTACTTGTTACACTTTCGTCAGAATAATTGAATGCTTTATCTACGGTGTACACTTTATAATAATAATCTACTCCGGGAGTCAAGCCATTATCTGAAAATGAAGTGCCTGCTCCTGTGTATCTTACAAGGCCATTGCCAACGGTATTGCCTGCTTTATAAATACCATTTTGAATTGGATCATCAGAAATTGATGGTGCAGTTGTAGCATAACGAATCACTACATAACCTCCACCGTCAACACCGCCACTTGTTGCATTCCAACTTACATTGGCACCACCATTTGTAGCACCAGTAGCAGTAATTACCCCAGGTAAATTTGGTGCGGTTGTATCAGGTGAATTTGATTGATAAATTACAAAATCATCAAAATCTGCTGAATATCCAGCAGCAGCAGCGGTAATTGTAAAGCCTGCAACACCAAAATTCCCAGCAGGAGTACCGTTAGTAGTAATCGCAACCGCTACTTTTGTCCAAGATCCCACACTTGCTGATAAACCTGCAGCAACACTCTGTTTCGTACCGATTGGAGGTGTTTGAGTTGCAGAAGTATTATCAACAAATAGGTCGACTGTACTAGCAACGAGAGGAGTGGTAGAAGCAGATTTGTACCAAAATTGAATTTGATATGTAGTATTTGGCGCAAATGCTCCAGCTATTTGAGGAGAATAGAAATTTTTGGCAGTACCATTAATTGAGCCTAATGTAACGTATCTCGAACCACTTCGACCACCAGTTGCACTAGAGGTTTTTATATTGTTTGCTGTAGTGTTTGCCGTCCAGAGTGTAGTAGAGAGGTTGGCAGCAGCTAAACTACCTCCCGCCAGAGTTGCTGTATGATTCTCAAATCCACCATCGTGGACTGAATAAGCTCCAATACCTGTTTGTGCATATCCAACAAATGCGATGATAAATGCAAATAATAAGTAAAATTTATTTTTCATGGTTTTGCTATTAAATTGTTCATAATTGTTTTTTTTTTGGTTATTAATAGAGTGAAATTTTTTAAGTGAGCCCATATTATGAAAGACGTGCATTCATAATAGGATTTTAATAATTTACATTTTTTTAAGTCCCTTCATTTCTAAAGCAGTTCCTTCTTTGATACTAATGGCAACTCCACCTCCGGGAGCGATGTATTGTTTCAATACCGTTTTTGAGGTCACAATGACTTTAGTAATGGTATAACTTTGCGGTTTTTCATTCCAATTGGCATCCTTTCCATCAGCATAAATGGTGGCTATGTATTGAGTTCCTTTTGGTAAATAATCGAAAGAAATACTGGCTGTTCTTGAATTTTCATCGGTGATGCCACCCACAAACCATTCGTTTTTATCTTTTGCTTTTCGGGCAATGGTGATGTAATCTCCGGGTTCTGCTTCCAGAATATAACTGTTGTCCCAATCTACAGCCACGTCTTTGATGAACTGAAAAGCATCTGGAAAACGATTGTAATTGTCTGGAATATCGGCCGCCATTTGGAGCGGACTGTACATGGTTACATAGTAAGCCAATTGTTTGACCAAAGTGGTATTGACACGTTGATTTCCACCTGTACCATAATAAGAAAGATCGGTTTGAAAAATACCGGGAGTAAAATCCATTGGACCACCCATTAGTCTTGTAAATGGTAAAATGGTGGTGTGCTCGGGAGTTAATCCACCCATTGCTTCAAACTCGGTTCCTCGGGCAGATTCTTGTGCAATCCAGTTGGGATAAGTGCGGTTCAAACCCGTAGGACGAACGGCTTCGTGACTGTCAATCATAATTTTATAATCGGCAGCACGTTCCGCTACGTGTATGTAATGATTCACCATCCATTGGCCGTCGTGATGTTCGCCACGCGGAATAATTTGCCCCACATAACCCGTTTTCACTGCATTATATCCATTGTCATTCATAAATTGGAAAGCACGGTCTAAACGGCGTTCGTAGTTTGTAGCTGAACCCGAAGTTTCGTGATGCATGATGATTTGAACTCCTTTGGAAGCGGCATATTCGCGAAGTGCTTTTACGTCAAAATCGGGATAAGGTGTCACAAAATCAAAGACATCTTCTTTCCAATTTCCAATCCAATCTTCCCAGCCTACATTCCAACCTTCGACCAAAACGGCATCAATATTATTTTTGGAGGCAAAATCAATGTATTCTTTCACTCTTTCATTGGTTGCTCCGTGTTTTCCATTTGGCGTCAGCTTAGAAAAATCTTGTCCTAGTTTTACATTATTTTCTTTGCCATAAGCCCAAGTGCTTTTACCAGCCACGAAATATTCCCACCAAACTCCTATGAATTTCATTGGTTTTATCCAAGAAACATCTTTGTATTTTGTAGGCTCGTTCAAGTTTAAAATCATTTTTGAAGCCAGAATTTCGGTGGCTTTATCGCTCACCACAATCGTTCTCCAAGGCGTTTGTGTATCGGTTTGCATATAACCATTATTCCCAACAGCATCCGGAGTTAGGTGCGAACTCATTTTAAACGTTTTGGCATCTACATTCAAAGACATTGCGGGATAATTAATCAGAGCCGCTTCGTGAATATTTATGTATAAACCATCCGAAGTTTTCATCATCGAAGGAGTTTGAACAGCCAAATCTTTGATTGGACTTTGGGCATTCATATAAACGGTTGCTTTTTTTATCAAATCTGGAATCTCAGATATTTTAGAAGTGGTGTACGCATATTCATTGGTGTCATAATCGCCCGGAATCCAAAATATTTTATGGTCTCCTGCCAATTGGAATTCGGTGTGTTCTTCTTTGATTACGAAATAATTTAAGTCGGTTTGTTTTGGAAATTCATAACGAAAACCCAAACCATCGTTGAACAATCGGAACCGAATGCGGATGTAGCGATTGTTGTTTTTGGCTTGTGCCAAA
>Ga0138256_10007216_pt1 | contig 11741 bp, 13 predicted proteins | sample KNB2016incub_MG_FD_105486 | JGI IMG/M metagenome (GOLD analysis project Ga0138256, IMG submission 105486) | Active sludge microbial communities from wastewater in Klosterneuburg, Austria - KNB2014incub_MG | ecosystem: Engineered > WWTP > Activated sludge > Unclassified | place: Austria...
GATGGTATCGATCCATACAATAAGGCTCCACACGTAACTGCAAGCGCTCCAATGGCGACGGAATATTTCCTTCCAAGATAGTCAGCAACAGCTCCAGTGGGAACCTCTAATATAAATATACAAAACATAAACCACGATTGTAAAAACTGAACTTGGGACTGAGAAATATGTCCCCATTCTGTAAAGAAGGGAACCAGGACACTGGCTGTAAAACTAAAGCTCATAAAAAATGTCAACGCATAGAAGCGCCATACTGTAGTCTTTGACTTGCTGATTATTTTACGTAACATTTGTTTTATCATACTTTTTTAGACCTAAAAAAAACCAGCCCTTTTGGCTGGCTCGTCGGTTTTGTATTTTTCTCTTACATTTTGCTCAAAACCATCGAGCCACCACAACATATCTCGTCAGTGACGAGAAAGTCGTTGGACATATAATGGTTAGGACAAAATTTCGACATAGGTCTATTATAGCAGAATAAAACAGCCTACCTACATGCGGGGATTTTGAAGTATGCGCATCTTTCAGGACACAACTGCTTTGCTTTATCACTACATTGAGTCCTTGTCCACCCACTTCCACCAGATTTTTGTGGATAGTAAGTATATGGACCACAATGTATAGCACAGGTTTTCTGTGACCCATCAGGGCCAGATACTCCACCACCTATTGTTGATGAAATCGTACAACAAGGAGGTGTTGGGGTAGGAGTATCAATTCCCCTGGGAACCTCTATGGTTGGGATTGGGGTTTCTGTTGGTGGTGGTATTTGAGTAGGGATAGCAGTAGGAAAATTTTCGCATTTCTGAGATGCATTTTTAATACATACCTGCTCCGTTGGACACCATTTGCACGGAGGTGTATTTGACGCGCATCTCTCAGCGCTAAAGTTATTGCAATAGCTAGGTCCTTTACTATCAATTTCTGCTCTTTGATTACTATTTATATAGCCATTCTCAATATTTCTATTTCCGCTTCCTTCTTGTTGGTCTTCTCCTTCTGATGCAGCGAATCCACCATCATATGCCTTCGATTCCCCTTGAAATGCTTCTTCTCGTGCTACTTGTCCAGAAACAACAATAAGCAGGTATGTAAGAAGGGTTAAAAACCCAACAATGACATATAAGATTATTTTGTGTCTTTTTAGGTATTTTTGAAGTTTTTCTATTTCTTGTGTCTCCATTCTTTAAGATGGTAGTTGCCAAACAGTTTTTTGTCAATATATTCGATGAACTATGTGAAAAATTACGTTAGAATAAATCAATTATTCATTTTATTTACTTTCTATGTCAATCAACATCCTTGCTAGTACAGCACTACTCTTACAAGACGCACACGAAACCCTTGAAGGAACAATGTCTGGTGTTACAAATGAAGTTGCAAACTGGCAACCCGATGGCAAGGCTCTATCTATAGCCGCCGCATACACACACGCCTTGGTGTCCGAAGACATGCTGCTCAACACTATGCTTCGTCAGAACCAAACGCTACTCGACAAAGAATGGAATGAAAAAATGGGCCTCAACACACCCCATCCAGCAGTGACTGAAACATGGGAACAGGATTTTGCCACGTGGACAAAAACCGTTCGAATTGAATTACCAAAATTACAAGAATACAGTAAGGCTGTGTATCAACAGACCGATGAATATCTAGTCGCTTTATCAGAAGAGGAATTTGCCACAAAAAATATTGACCTCTCTGGTTGGGGTATGGGAGATTATCCGCTGTGGCGCTTCTTTTATCGCTTTATAATAGGCCACGCAGATAATCTCACCGGTGAGATTTCGGCAGTAAAAGGCCTGCAAAATTTAAAGGGCTATCCCTTTTAATAACCCATGACACGAATAACTCGAAGCACACGTTCGGCAAAGATTACTACCATTATCACGGGGAGTATTGTCTTTGCCTTCCTTAGCACATTGTGGGTATTCCATATTTTTTTAGGTGGCCCGGGACAGGCTGCCTTTTCCACCCAAGCAACCTTTGCATATCTTTTCATTTATATGATATTTAGCCTCATAAGCTACAAAACATATCTATATGAAGGTATGTCTTCATACGAAGAGTCGTTTATTTTTTTTAATATTATTCCCATGCTTCTATTGGGTTTATTATGGCTACTCATCTTCAAAAGTGGGATGCTTTATAATGTGCAATAATCAATAGTATGTTGCCAGCATTTCTTATTACATTTAGAGAGGTTATTGAAGCATCATTAATCGTTGCGACGATTTTGGGTATTCTTATTAAACTTGGTCATACGAAAAGCATAAAAACTGTGTGGGTTGCAACGGCTTCTGCAGGAATATTAAGCATCGTACTCTTGGGATTGGGAAGTCTCTTTGGATTTGAGGTACAAAAAATATATTCTGGAAGAGTTGAGCAGGCAGTTGAGGGCGTACTAATGATACTTTCTGCTGTTTTTATTACATGGGCAGTGTTTTTTCTTCATACATATTTTTCTCAGTATAAAGTTCGGCTTCTTCAAAAAGTTCGCGCAACTGTCGATAAACAGGAGCAGAGAGGCTTATTTTTGCTGGTTTTTACTGCCGTATTGCGTGAGGGTATTGAGATAGTTTTATTTCTTACAACTATTTATTTTTCGACTGAGCCATTTAAAATATTTTCGGGCTTTTCACTTGGGTTGGTTGGTGGATTATGTATTTCTCTAACCATACTAACAGCCACACTGCGCATGCCAATTTATTATGCTTTTAAAACAAGCAGTGTGCTACTTGTGCTTTTTGCTGCGGGCTTATTGTCGCGTGGAGTTCAAGAGTTTTCTGAACTTGGATTGTTTCCAAATTTGATGAAAATAACTCTTCCAATAGTACCGGGCAATGATACGTATATTGCTGAAATGATAAAAACTATTTTTGGAATAACCAAACATATGGACATTGCTCAAATTACTCTGTATGCTGGTTATGTTGTTTTTATGTACTGGTACGTTTTTTTCAAAAGATCTCAAAAGAATAAAGCATCATGAATAAAAAAGTGGAAAAAAAGAATAATCTGAATGTTCTCCTTGTTCTAGGAACCTTACTCGTGTTGTCGTTTCTTGGCGGCTATTCATACTTTAAAGAAAATCACTGCCGAATAGCCATAAACAAAACCCTGCTTAGTAGCTCTACTGTCTGTGAAGGCCCATCTCTCCAAAGTCCCAAACACGTGTGCCAACCCGGAGTTGCGTGCACAAACTGATCTAACTTCTTTTCATAACATTTGTTCACCCAGCCTTCTATAAACTGAATTTCTTGACAAACATATATGACCATGGTACTATAGTCATATATGTTACAATCGGTTTCTAAATCACAATTTAAACCAAAGGCTCTTGAGTATTTGCGAAAGGTAGAAAAAAATAAAAAACCTATTATTATTACCCACTTCGGCGAGCCTATTGCAAAAATTATTCCATATGACGATAGTATTGATGATGAGCTCATGTTTCTTCACGATGCAATTGTTTCATACGATAATCTTCTAGAGCCGGTTGCAAATGATGAATGGGAGGTTCTCAAATGATAGTTCTTGACACCCATGTGCTTATTTGGCTTATTCGCGAACCTGAAAAAATTCCCATTAAGGCACTTAATCTCATTAAGAAAGGTCAAAAAAATAACGACATATATATTTCGAGTATCAGCATGTGGGAAATAGCAATGCTCGAGAATAAAAACCGCTTGCGACTTAATGTATCAATTGAAACATGGCTTCAAAAAGTTGAAGACCTGCCTTTCCTTAACTTTATTTCTATCGACAACAATATCGCAATAAAGTCTGTCCTCCTTGGTGAAAAATTTCATGGGGATCCCGCTGACAGAATCATTGTTGCAACAGCCCTAAAGCTTGGAGCGACACTTATTACTGCAGACAAAAAGATTCTGTCATATAAAGGAGTAAGAACAACTTGGTGAGCTATTCCGTGTCCTGACTCATGAAAACTGAGCAAGAAAAAGCTGTCTAGAGCGTTCGAAAATTTTGGTGGAGATGGGGGGAGTTGAACCCCCGTCCGCAAAGGCATCCCATAAGCGTTATAGCTAGAAATAACAAGTTTTTGCTTCTATCTTGCAGGTAAACATGGAAACCTTGCAAAAAAGCCGATGAGGTTTTTTCAGTACAGGTGCTCATCGAAAACACGCCGCACTATAGTCTATGATTTTCATCTCTTAGCTCAAGACATTGCTATGAGAGGGTAACACTTAAGCAAAATTGAATGCTAAGCGAGATTGTGCCCTTGCAGGTACAAAGCCGTCAGCAAAATTTTGGTCAGCCATTACGTCAGAAAGTTTTTCTGCGTTTGTGTTTTGTATTTAACGGATGACTCCGTCCTAGCCGCTTATAAAAGTGCGATCTTCACGTCGATTCCCGACATCCCCGATAGGTTTAGTATACCAGATATAGACAAAAGCACAAGGTACTATAGGATTATTTGAGGCTCATAATATAGAACGCAGCCGAAAAAATCACAATTCCGAGGAATGTAAAAAGCCAACTTGCTATGAAGCCCTGTCTCACATACATATCAACAGGAACCTGTTCCTGCATATTCTTTGGAACTCCATTAAAGTTCAACCACCAGATAAAAAAGCGGCGGTAGAGTGATTTGTTTCTAAAGAAGACGCCGCATATAAATGAGAAGCTCGCTAATATGAAAAGAAATATAGTGACAATAGTTAATATGTCCATTATGTTTTAATGTAATCTTTCATTTCTTTTTCAACTCTTCTTTTTTCATCTTTTCCTTGTTCTATTTTTTTAATTTCCCATGTTTTTCTTCCTTTTCCAATGCCTACTTCGAGCTTTACAAAGCCCTTTTTTACATAAGTCGAAAGGGGTACGATAGTTAAATTTCCACCCTGTGCTATTTTTCCCCGAATGCGATTTATTTCTTTTTTATGCAGAAGTAGTTTTCGAGAGCGTCGTGCATCATAAGTTTCTGGTCGAGAAAAATCGTAAATTTCGATCATTGCGTTAATAAGGAGGGCGTCATTGCCTACTATTTTTATATATGAGCCCTCAAAGTTGATTCCTCTTTTTTTAACAGACTTAACTTCTGCCCCAGTAAGAACAATACCCGCCTCGAGGCGGTCAGATATTTCAAATTCTCGTTGTGCTGTTTTGTTTTGTCGTAACATGAGGATATTGTACCACTCCAACAATCTTGGCCGTTTGATAGAATATGAACGTGAGAGAGAAAATAAAAAACATCTTCTTATTTCTGTTCGTATTTCTACTTCCTACTCAATTAGGGAAACACTTTTTCTTCTCGTTTTCATTTGTTAATGGTGTTCGCATAGATTACCTTGCCCCAGCAATCTATGCTATTGATTTGGTTATGTTTTGTCTTATGTTGTTTTATGGTAGAGCCATAAAACAACATATCAGTAAAAATCGCCGATTGCTGATTTTATTCCTAATTGGTTTTGCGATGAGTATATATATTGCGCCATTTCCACTCATGGCTTTATATTCTATAGCGCGGCTGTGTCAAATATACATCGCCTTTGTTATTTTTAAAGAGGAAAAGAAGAAATCTCTTTTACTTATTATTTCTGCTTTGGTTGCAGCGTCTGTTTTTCAACTTGTTCTTGCGATGCTTCAATTTACATCAAGGGGGTCGCTTCAGGGTGTGTTTTATTTCTTTGGGGAGCGATTTTTTACTATGTCCTCTCCGGGAATCGCTACAGCATCTCTAAATGGAAGAGAAATTCTGCGACCATACGGTACGTTTTCTCACCCAAATAGTCTTGGTGGATTTTTTGTACTCATCTATGCCTTTTCACTAGAGGCACTGCACACCATGAAGGAAAAGGCATCTTCTGCTATTCGAATGGGGCTTATTATTCTTGGTGCAATTGCAAGTCTTTTGGTCTTCCTTTCATTTTCAAAGGCTGCAATTGGCACATTTTTATGTATTACTATTGTTTCTGGATTGTTCGAGTTTGTCCAGAAACCTGTTAAAAAGGCGACAACATGTATTCCCTGCATGCTGTCGCGCATAGTAATTCCACTCGTTCTTGGCTTCCTCTTTTTTCAAGCAAAAGGAGACGTCTATTCTCTCGACAAGCGTTTTTTGCTCATTACTCAGTCGCTTGTTCTTTTTCAGCAATATCCTATCTTTGGGGTTGGGTTTGGAAACCACTTATATTTACAAGCTCAGTTTCCCACTCCTTATGCTGAGTTTTTTCTACAGCCTGTTCATAATATTTTCCTATTAATACTAGTTCAGGGAGGGCTTGTTTTTACAGCCCTATTTTCGTGGCTTACCATACAACAAATTAGCAAAAGACGCATCCTTATTTTCATCGCAATTGTTTTAACAGGGCTTGTTGATCATTATTGGCTCTCGCTTATTCAGAATATGCTTTTGATTGGAGTAGTATTTGGACTTCAGGAGAAATAGCTATTATTAGAATGATTCGTTTAGCTTCTCCGCAAGAGAAGAATTAAGCTCAAGTGTGTCTTCAAGAACCTTGCGTGTGCCCTGTGGAGTGTTGCCAAGCAGCTCTTCAATCACTTCCCTGTGTTTTTTATTACTCTGTTTTAGGGTTAAAACAAATGAATCTTCAGGTGAAACACCTTGGTTTTTTGATAAGAGAACCATTTCTGTCATTTTTTTAAAGTGGCCTTCTGCTTCGAGCATTATCTCTGCACTCTTTTCCCACTTTCCATTTTTAGAGAGTAGTTGTGCCGCAGAGGTCTTCCTATCAGAAAAGAGCAGCAACACCTCTGCTTTTTTCATATTATCTCGTGTAAAAAATAGCCAAAAATTATCCCGGATGGTTTTTACGTAGTAGAGTGGGCTATCTGGAAGAATGCCAGCAAATGGAAGTGTATATTCAACTGAATCACCGCGAATATCAACCTGTGCTCGTACAATGTTTGACTTCTCTGAAAAAACGACTAGCACTGCTAGGAAAATAAGGATGAATGAAACAAGAGTAATAACGAACTTCCTCATAGATTTGATTATATTCTAAAAACAAACCCGCCGCAAAGCAGAGGGTTTGTTATTTAGGAGTCAAGTAAACTATTATTTGACTAATTTCTTAAGGGTCTTTCCTGCTGTAAAGCCAGGAGTAGTTGTTGCTGGGATTTTGATTTCAGCGCCGGTTTGAGGATTTCTCCCTTTACGTGCTGCTCGTTTTCGTACTAAAAATGTTCCGAATCCTGTAACAACCACTTTTTCATTTCGTTTCATTGCGTCGGAGACTGTTCCAAAGACAGCATTCACAGCATCTTTTGCTGCTTTTGATGTCAAGTTTGCTCGTTTTGCAACTTGTGCGACTAAGTCTGCTTTTGTCATGTTTTGGTTCACCCCCTTCCACTAATTCTCAGAGAACTCAAAGTGCTAAAGTTCACATATAATACGACAGTTTTGCCTTTCCTGTCAATCTATATTAAAAACCTCTTATTGTAACAATCTATATCAGGAATGGCTTGTTGCAATAGCTCGCGTCTCACGTATGACGGTAATAGTGACCTGTCCGGGGAAAACAGGAAACTTTTTATTAATCTCTTCTTTGATTTTTTCCGACATAAGAAGTGCGTCATCTTCGGAAGCCTCTCCTGGCTTAATGATTACGCGCAATTCTCTACCAGCTTGCAATGCATAAGCCTCGCGTACACCCTTTTGTGCAAGCGCGATCTCTTCGAGATCTCTAATTCTCTTAAGATATTGCTCGAAGTCTTCATGTCGCGCTCCTGGTCGACCTCCTGAGATACCGTCGGCTATATACACGATAAGTGCTTCTGCTGACTCGATTGGAATGTCTTCATGAGATGCTGCGACACAGTGAATAACAGCCTCTGACATATTATGCTTTTTTAGAAGCTCAACTCCCAAATCGACATGCGAACCTTCTTTATCTTCGACGACCTTTCCAATATCATGGAAAAGACAACCTAATTTAACGGTCATAACATCGGCTTTTAGCTCGTGTGCTAGGGCTATTCCGATTTTTGTTTCTTCAAGTGTATGAAGAAGTAAATTTTGACCGTAAGAGAACCTGTATTTAAACTTACCAAGCATCCATACGAGTTCTTTTGGAAGGTCGTAGACACCCACTCTGTGGACCAAGTCGTCTCCGGCTTGTTGAACCAACTTATCAACATCTCGTCGGGTTTGTTCAACAATTTCTTCAATACGGACAGGTTGCACTCTTCCATCTTTCATAAGACGTTCAAGAGCTACTTTTGCAACCTCTCTTTTATACGCATCAAACGAAGAAATTCTTATAGAACCTTCCTCTTCCAGGTCAACGTCTACTCCTGTGGCAAGCTCGAAGGCTCTAATGTTTCGTCCTTCTTTACCAATAATCTTACCTTTGATACTATCATCGGTGAGGGCGATGGTAGAGAGCGTATATTCGGCAACATAATCTGTTGCGCCATGTCTCATCGCTTCTAAAAGAATATCTTGAGATTTTTTCTCAGCATCTTCTTTGATCTTATCTTCTGCTTGTCGAATTCTATTTGCAACCTCAGGTTTGAGTTTTTCTTCCCATCCTTTGAGAATGAGATCTTTTGCCTCAGACTGACTGAGTTTTGCTACCTTTTCGAGCTTTTCGAGGATTTCGTCCTTGCGGGCTTTTACCTCATTTCTCTCGGCTTCAATAGATTTTTCTTTCGTTTCTAAATCAACCCGAGCCCTGTTGAGCTCGCTTTCTCTTTGTTGAACTTTTCTTTCGGCTTCTTGAGCCTCTCTTTTAGATCGCTGCAGCTCTCTTTCTGCTTCTTCTTTAAGCCTTACAGCATCTTCTTTTAATCGAACAGCCTCCTCTTTGGCTTTTATCAGCACTTCCTTTGCTTGTAACTCAGCTTCTTCAATGAGTCTTGGGTCAACCTTTCGTTGTTCGACCGCGACTGGTTGCTCATTGGATTGAACATCTTGCTGAGAATTAAGTGGTTGCTTACTGAAAAAGGGTAGGGAAGCAAGCATTTTTTGAATATTCATAAAACACAAAACGGGCACTAAAAATCAATAGAAAGGAGGCGAATTAGATTCTCAGAAAAGAGATTTCCAAATTTATCATAAGCCGTTATTCTATTAACTTTCCGCCCTAACATCAATTTGTAATTAGGGTATTTTACTTTTTTTTAAGGAATTCTTCAAATGCTAATTTAATATTGGCGTAGGAGAAGCCCCTGCGAAGAAGATGGTTGGTTATTTTTTGTATGGTTTTTTGATCGATTTCAGACTCATCTTGTGGCCCCATGAGAAAAAATTTCTTCTTAAGAATATCGCGTATGAGTGGGGGCTCGTCTACATTATTTGATGCAAAATACTCGTCGATAAGGGGGTTTGGTACACCTTTTTGCTTAAGTTCTAAGACGAGCCGCCGCTTTCCACGGGGTTTAAAATATTGGCGCTCATCAACAAACAGTTTGAGAAATTTTCCGTCATCTAATCGCTCTTCTTCTGTAAGCTTTTCGATTATTTTTTCAAGAAACTCTTCTTGTTGATCAGGGTCAATAATGTCGCGCGAATAAAGCTTCCTTTTTAAATAACGGCGGATTTCAAACTCGGTGCGCGGACGATATGATAAGTATCTGTCCGCGCACCAGTATAAATAATCAAAGATATCTTGATCGCTCATTTCACCTCTTCTTCAACAGGAGTCGTGACCCCTGCTTCTTCCACTTCATCTGCCGCAGGGAACATTTTTTTATGGATTGCTTCCATAAATTCTTTTTTAAGTTCTGGGTCTTTTTTGAGGAATTCAGCAAGCTGGGCCCTTCCTTGTGCTAGCACTTTGTCGCCTCTTTTTAAGAATGCGCCTGCTTTTGTAATAACCTCTGTTAATATTGCCGCTTCTATGAGCGCATCTTCTTTGTCTATACCCTCACCATTTACTGCAAATTCCGCTTGTTTGAATGGTGGAGCAACCTTATTTTTTATGATCTTAATTCGATGTCTTGAGCCAACAACCTGGTCTCCTTTTTTAATACTTTCGGTTTTACGAACATCCATTCGAATAGAACAATAAAACTTTAGGGCAAGTCCACCTGGGGTTGTTTCTGGATTACCAAACATTACGCCAATTTTATGTCGAAGCTGATTGGTAAATATAATAGTTGTATTTGATTTTGATGTCACACTTGTTAGTTTTCTGAGCGCGTGTGACATTAATCTTGCCTGAACGCCCATCTGGGCGTCTCCCATTTCTCCTTCAATCTCACTCTTTGGCACAAGGGCGGCCACAGAATCGATAACAACAAGATCAACACCCCCCGAACGAATAAGGGCCTCAGTTATTTCGAGAGCTTGCTCTCCAGTATCTGGTTGAGAAATAAGTAGATTGTCAAGATCTACTCCTAATATTTCTGCCCAGCTTGGATCAAGTGCGTGTTCAGCATCAATAAACGCTGCTATGCCGCCGGCTTTCTGGACCTGGGCGATAAAATTTAATGAGATTGTTGTTTTGCCCGATGCTTCTGGGCCGAATATCTCTATAATTCTTCCTTTTGGAATACCGCCAACACCCAAAGCAACATCGAGCGGCAAGATGTCTGAAGGAATAACGCTTACCTTTTGCTTCACCCTGTCACCAAGCTTCATAATTGAACCCATACCAAACTGTCTTTGTATCTGCTCTACAGCCATTTGAACTGCTTGAGTCTTTTGACTTTCTTCTTTTTGAACTGCTTTTGTTTTTTCTTTTACTTCTTTCTTTGCCATATTAGTGTTGAAAATTTAGTTTATGATAAAATAATCGCTAGCGAAAAACAAGCTCGATTGCCTCAAATTGTAACCACCATCGAACTTGGATAAGTTATAACATGCCGGAGCTAAAAAAGGGCTATTAAATACGGGGAGTAGTATAATGGTAGAATGCGCGCATGGGGTGCGCGCGGTGGGAGTTCGATTCTCCCCTCCCCGACAATCCGCCTGTAAAATAGCCTTTTCTGAAATCATCTTCTCTTCTGGAGTAGGTAATGTGGGAGTTGTTGGCGAAGGTGTGACAACAACGTCTTTTTGATCAAGCACAAAGTCGGGGTCATATAGCATATGGGTTTCTGTGCCTATAGATATGTTATTTTTTATATCTCTTAGATTATCTGCCTGCCGATTTGTACTAAAAGTCACTATTTGCGCCTGCGTATCTGAAGACGGCCCAATAAGCCTGATAGAATATTCTCCTTTTTGTGGAGTTTGGATTATTGCGTGCCTTACCACGCCAATTTCAGAATCAGAGGTGTTCTTTCCGGCTATTGTCTCGTCAATATAGATCGATCCTGGAATTTCCAGAATGGGTTTTTGTGTGGATTGATCAAATCCAACCCTCTTTCCGTCGGGAGAAGTTATTAATATGTGATTTGGGCTTTTCACAAAAACCTCAATAGCACTAAAGTCGCTGTGAACTTTAGAAAAGCGCCTCATTTGTGAGGCACTGTTGTTGTAGTCAATATTATCTAAAACACTCCAATCAAAAAGGGGGTCTCTAATCGTAAGCGTCTTTCCAACTATGCCCGATGCGACAAACCAGTGTGACCGCCCCGGGGCCTTTAGAATGACGGGTTTGTCGCTCTTAATATCTGCTATCACCTGGTTTTTATCGTATGGACCAATTCCCACAAGCATAACTTTTGGGCTATCAAAGCGCTCGTGGGCCCTTTTTGTATATTGGTGAATTGCCCCCCACACAACATCCCCATATACATATCCATCGCTTACACAACCAACATCGTCGCACACCTGGTTTTTTGACAAGTATTCATTTAATACATCA
>Ga0138256_10007217_pt1 | contig 11740 bp, 8 predicted proteins | sample KNB2016incub_MG_FD_105486 | JGI IMG/M metagenome (GOLD analysis project Ga0138256, IMG submission 105486) | Active sludge microbial communities from wastewater in Klosterneuburg, Austria - KNB2014incub_MG | ecosystem: Engineered > WWTP > Activated sludge > Unclassified | place: Austria...
ACAGTCGCAGACGGAAGGCATCATTTATGAACACCACGGAAAAAACCAATGAACATACATCTTCGACGCATCGCTGTCGTATTCCCCTGTGCTGGGCACTGCTGATCGCATTCGACGTCAGCCTGATGGCGTTGTCGTATGCTCAGGATGCCGACACGAATCCCGCCGATCCGCCAGCGCAGAGCGTCGTGACGGAAATCGCCGGGCCGGATGACGTGGCGGTCGAAACATCCCGGTTTGAGGCGATCGATGTGTTTGTAGATTCCGGTCAGCGGCAACTCGCGGCATGGCAGCTGGAGTTGAAAAGCACGGCCAATGATGTGCAGATCGTGGGTATTGAGGGCGGAGAACATCCGGCCTTTGCCGAACCGCCTTATTACGACGCGCGGGCGATGAACAACAACCGTGTGATCATCGCTGCTTACAACACGGGTGACAATTTGCCCAGCGGCCGCAGTCGAGTGGCTCGAATTCATGTTCAGATTCGCGGCCCAGGAGCTCGCACATGGGAGTCCGAACTGACAACCTCGGCAACTTCTGACGGTACGAAAATCCCAGCAGAGATCTCGATCGCAAAGGCGACACAGGGCTGAGTCAGCACTGCAGCAATCTCAGATTTCAGATTTGATATTTCCATTCTTCTGAAGATGACGAATCAGTTTTCGAACTCATAAGGAACAACGCGATGAACATTCTCCGATCTCGAACAAGTGCGATTGTGGCGCTGTTATTTGCGGCGACCGCGTGTTTTGTGCAACTGGGTTGCGGGAGCCAGGAAAGCACATCGCCCGCACCTGGTGCGGCGGCGAAACAGGATTCTGACCTGAGGACTCCCATGCCCGAACCGGTAAGTAGTTCCTTCCGCAGCATGGCCGGGTCGGCTCCGGCATCCGAATCCTTTCTGGAGGAACATGCTGCTGGTGATGCACCGTTTGCCGATGAGTCAAAGAGTCACCCTGCAAAGAATGAAATGTCCATCGTGGATGCTTTGACCAGTTTAGAATCCGAAGCGAAAACGTCCGACGGAATTAACGAGGGCATTTCCGTAAACGACCAGCGTTCACGCCAGTTGTCTACCACTCTCCGTGGCAGTTTCAATTCCCGCGCAACGCGGGCAACGTTTGAACTCATGCCGGGCGAAGAACTGTGGGTCATCGCCAAAGGCGTCGATCCGGTCGCTCAGCCAGCAGCCGAAGAACGACCCGGTTGCGGAGCACTGATGGCGAAACTGCCTGATGTCGAAAAAGAAGTTCCTGTTCCGCTGAAGCACACCTCGGTCGTCGGCAGCATTGACGGCTACATCGCGACCGTCGATGTGACGCAGCAGTTTCACAACCCGTACAGCTCAAAAATTGAAGCGGTCTATGTGTTCCCACTTCCTGACAACGCCGCCGTCAATGAATTTGTGATGACAGTTGGCGATCGCAAGATTCGCGGCATCATTCGCGAACGCGAAGAGGCTGAAAAGATCTACAACGACGCCCGAGCCCAGGGACACGTCGCGTCGCTGTTGACTCAGGAGCGACCGAACATCTTCACTCAGAAGGTTGCCAATATTGAACCGGGCAAACAGATCGACATCAACATCCGCTACTTCAACACGCTGCAGTATGACGACGGAGCCTATGAATTTGTGTTCCCGATGGTCGTCGGTCCTCGTTACAACCCGCCAGCCACAACGGACGGCATTGGCGCGGTGGCTGGCGGCGCTGCCGGGATCAGTGGTCAGTCCACCGAGGTCCAGTATCTTGCTCCGAATGAACGCAGCGGCCATGACGTGTCGCTCAGCTTGCATATCAATGCGGGCGTGAATATCGAATCTGTTCGCAGCATCAATCACGACGTGGCGGTGAACGACGTCACCGAAACGGAACGCAATGTGACCCTGTCGGCGGCTGATTCCATCCCGAACAAGGATTTTGTCCTGCGTTATCAGGTGGCGGGGGACAAAATCAAAACGGCCATGATGACGCACAAGGACGATCACGGGCAGTATTTCACGATGATGCTGTATCCGCCGGCGCAACTGAAACAAGTGCAGCGAAGTCCAATGGAGATGGTCTTTGTGCTCGATTGTTCAGGCAGCATGAGCGGACGTCCGATCGATCAGGCACGGGCGGCGATCTCGCACGCTCTACAGTCGCTCACGCCGCGCGACACGTTTCAGATCATCAACTTCAGTTCGACCGCGTCGCAGCTCGGTGCAGCACCGGTGATCGCCACGCCGCAGAATATCCAGAAGGGCCTGACGTATCTGAATTCGCTGAACGGGCAGGGCGGCACGGAGATGATTGAAGGATTGAAGGCGGCTCTGGATTTTCCACACGACGAAGGCCGCTTTCGCCTGGTGTCATTCATGACGGATGGCTTCATCGGAAACGATCACGATATCCTGAACGCACTCTCGGCAAAGCTCGGTGATTCTCGCATCTTCAGTTTCGGCGTCGGGCAGTCAACGAATCGATTCCTGATGGACCGCATGGCATTGTTCGGCCGTGGTGCCGTGGCATACTTGAGTCTCAACGACGATCCGGTGGAGATTATGAATCGGTTCAACGAACGCATCAGCCATCCGGCGATGACGGACCTGTCGATCGACTGGGGCAACATGAATGTGACCGACGTGTATCCGCAGATTCTGCCCGACCTGATCGTGGGCCGACCAGTTGTCATCACAGGCAAATACACGGGCGAACCGAGTCTGGTCAAAGTCGGCGGTCGTCAGGGAATGCAGCCGACATCATTTACGGTCGCAGTGGATACGAAAGATTCGACTGCGGAGCACAAGGGAATCGCCAGCGTGTGGGCTCGACTGAAAATCATGGATCTGATGACGCAATTCTCGCGAACTCCCGAGCATGGGCTTGAGTTGCGTCAAATGGTGACTGCGACAGCTCTGGACTATAGCCTGCTGAGTACCTTCACGGCATTTGTGGCGGTTGATTCCATGAGCAAGACCGAAGGCGAATTCGGGACGACCGTTGCCGTGCCAGTGCTGGTGCCGGAAGGCGTGAAGTACGAGACGGCTGTGCAGAATTAAGGCGGGCATCGACTGCTGTCACCTCGTTCCGAGGCTCCAGCCTCGGAACGCACTGCCCCGCAGGCTCCTGCCTGCTCTGTTTCGCGCGGTGGAGGCAGGAGCCTCCAGAGCAATGTGTTCCGGGGCTGGAGCCCTGGAACAAAGTTCAGCTTATGCGTTGTCATCCACCTGTCTCGCATTGATGCGATTGTATAGGCTGTCGAAGTCGATGATGGCGATCTGTGTCTGCCAGACATCGCCGCGTCGCAGATCGTCGATCTCATCGTTCTGTGATTCGGGTGATGTAATCTGAATGGCCTGATCCGTGCCTTCGATTGTTCCTGTAACGGACTTGCCATAGGCATAGCGGGGGTCGGATGCCATCGAGCCCATCAATGATGTGACGCGGTCGATCACAATATTGGCATCGAAGACCTGTCCGGCCTCGTTCGCGACAAGATCGCCACGTTTGCTGCCATGTCGCGGAGCCGCGCTGATAGCGGCTGCCAGTTGAGCCAGACCGGGCGACACTTCCGGATCCCATCCTTCAGAGGCTTCGTCATCGGTGCCCTCGTCGAACAGTCGCGGTGCGACATCCGGTGGCGGTGAAACTGCTGCGGGCGATTTGCTGGTCACTGATGAAAAGTTAGACGAATTGCTTTCCGCAGAGTCCAGCGCGGGTGCTTCGCTGATGTTGCTCAGGAATGTCTCGGGGACGACTTGAATCGGCTGTGTTTTTGTCCAGTCAGGAAACGACGGAATATCGATTCGCACTGCAGCCGTCCACTTAATTTTGTTGTCTGGCAGCTCAATGCTGTAAGCGCCCGTTCTGGGAAATTCCAGACTGAATTCTTCGGCAACAAGCTCATTCGCGGCCAGCATGTCATTTGCACGAACGACCAGCTTCTGCTCCAGAATGGTGTGGTTGTGGGTAGTGGAATTCGTACCGCTGCCGGACGTGGCGGATTCCTTTGCCAGAAGTGTGAGCCCAATGCTGTTGATGCGAAATTGTTTCCGAGGCGTGAACTGGATTCGCACGGTCCATGGTTCGCCGGGGGCGACGACCACGTGAGGAATTGACAACTGCACTTCTCCCAGGCGGCTGACGAGCGCTCGTCGTCGGAACCAGAAGAACCCAGCGACGATTAAAATGATCGGGAGCAGGAAGAGGGCGAACGTGGCAAGGACGGCCACAAAAATGCAGACAACGACGCCCAGAATGACCTTGCCGATCAGCGAAGACGATCCGGTGTTCGTCGCAAGCGTAATCACCGCATTCCGAGTCCCAACGAAGCCAGCGGGTGGCTTGCCCGGATTGAGTACATACTCTTCCTGGGCTTTGGGATTGAACGCCCACGGAACATTGACATCCACGGAAATGTAATGATCAACATTGATCAGGTTTCCGTGGTATGTCACCGGATGATTGGCAGCCGTGACAGAGAATGGAACTGCTATTTCTTCACCAGGCGAGTACGTGCATTCGGCGGCAAGCTGCACTTTTTCCTTCGGTCCAGAGGTCGTGTTGCCTCGCCCGTGAGTCCTCCACTGATGCGTCAGGTTGATTCCACTGCTTCGGACCGTTTCATTGACGCGGATATGCACTTTCCCAGTGACGGTTTCGCCCCCGTGGTATATTCGATCTTTTCGATCGAACTCGATCCTGAGATCACATTTAGACATCGGAAACGTCCTTGAGTTGTTGAAAGATGTGATACAGCGCATGTTCAATGCTGCGCAGATCGGAGCCAAACTCCGCGAATAGCAGGGCCGCTGTTTTCGGTGTGACAGAGGGAATCGGCCCGTCAGCTCTTCGAACAGCTTCAATACGAGCATTGAAGATTGTGCAGACATGGGTCGCATCTGTGAAGCGATCGGCCGAAAGTGTCAGAATCGACCGGCCCTCAGTTCGCATCGCATTCGTGAAATCGCGATGAGTTCCCAGGATCAATCGACGATCCGATCGAAAAACCTGCCATCGCTGCGGAAGTGTCAACCGCTGAGCTTCGTCAATCAACAACGGCTCGCCAGCATCGGGGATCGCTGTTCGCGGGCCTTCCGGAATATGAACATACACATGTTCCGCGAACCGCCCCGCCAGCGCAAGCAGGTGCGTTGTCTTGCCAAACCCCTTTTCGCCAATGAATTGAACCACACTGCGCGGTTTGGTCAGATGTTGCACCGCGTCGCTGATATTCACAAGGGCCAGTTCCGTTCGCTCGTCAGCCGTCAGCTCTCCAAACGGATTCCGTCGCAGATTCAGATGAGCGAAGGGTAAACTGTTCAAGCAACACCTGTTGTAAAGCTGCGGATCCACTCAGAGTAGAACCATTGTCCCAATTGTTCCTGACTTCAGCCCACTTTATACTTTGCCGTGCTGAATGACCAATCGACACTGCCACACACCTTCGGCCTGCGATATGCTGTAAAGTCTGCGCCCATCAATTCGCCCGCCGTAGTGTCACAGGAATCGTCAAATGCTGTCCTCGAAGTTTTGCAAACTCTATGACGAAATCAGCCGACGTCGCGTGCTTCAGATCGGCGCGGCCGGGTTGCCGGGATTGCTCAGTGCGCGGTCACTGTCAGCGGCGACCGGGGACGGGCTCGTCGCGAAAGCCGATCATTGCATCGTGCTGTTTCTGAACGGCGGTCCCAGTCATCTCGACATGTGGGACATGAAGCCGGAAGCCCCGATCGAGATCCGTGGCGAATTCGATGCGATCGCCAGCAGTCTGCCGGGCGTTCCCGTGAGCGAACATCTGCCCCGACTGGCTCAGCAGATGCATCGCGCGACGTTGATTCGTTCGATGCATCACAGCGTGAACAATTCCCACGCTGCCGCCGTTTACGTGGCGCTCACCGGACATGATCGAGGCGAACAGGGAGGCGGCGCGAAACCGACCGACAATCCATCGCCCGGATCTGTCCTCGCGAAGTTGCGACCCGCTGCGAATCGCACGTTGCCGTACATCACTCTGCCCTACAAAACCAAAGAAGGCGCGGGCGGGCCGTTGCAGCCGGGATTTCTCGCGGGATTCATGGGGCCGACGTTTGATCCATTCTGGGTGCTCAACAATCCCGACGCCGCAGATTTTCATGTTGATAATCTCGCGCTGCCGTCGCCCGTCACTCCGGCACGGATGAACGATCGATCGCAGCTACTGAGTGATCTTGGTCGTGGCCTTGCGATTCGCAGTGAAGCGTCGCTCACCGCCATCGATGACTTCCAGTCGCGAGCATTCGAACTGCTGACATCAAATGCGGCGCAACAAGCCTTCGACCTGAACCTGGAAACACCCGAGATGCGGGCTCGATACGGTCGCAACATCTATGGCCAAAGCACACTCCTCGCGCGGCGACTTGTGGAAGCGGGAACGCGATTCGTCACACTGTCGTGGGCACCGGATGCGAACGCGACTTGGGACACGCACGGCGACAACTTCAACAAGCTGAAAAAGATTCTGCTGCCGGAATTCGACGCCGCCTGCTCCAGTCTGCTTGAGGATCTTGACGATCGCGGCCTGCTGGAACGCACACTTGTCTGCGTGCTGGGCGACTTCGGAAGAAGTCCCCGAATCAACGCCGGTGCTGGCCGAGACCACTGGAACTCGTGCTACACGATCATGCTGGCCGGAGCCGGAATTCGCCAGGGCTTCGTCTACGGCGCCAGCGACAAAACCGGCTCCGTCCCCGCCGAATCCCCCGTCAGCCCCGGCGACGTGATGGCCACGATCTACCGCCTGCTGGGAATCCAGTCAACAACTCAAATTCTGGATTCGCTCGGACGGCCTCATGAAGTCGTGCCGCAGGGGCGGGTGATCCAGGAAATTATCGCGTAGAGTTCCCGTCGGCGGAGCGACGGGTGTACCGTACACCCGTCGCTCCGCCGACGGGAATTCAGTGTTCTTGGTTCATCGCGATATCGTTCGAACGGAGATTGTCCTTGATCATGTCAAATGGCGTTACCGGCAAGCTATTCTGGCGAAGAATGTTTTTTCTTGCCCTTGCTCTTGTCGCTCTGCCGGATTGGTTGCTGGCACAGTCGGAACCAGAGCGGGGTGGCGGCACGCAAAGCGAACGGCAGGATTCCCAGGCAGACACCGAGCCGAATAAATCAAGTTTTCCGGAGAATGTTGCCGCAGCCAGCATCACGGAACAAGCCAATGGCACTGAGAGGGCTGTAGATGGATTGACTCAGGAGATTGCCGCTTCATTGCGACAACGCAAGACGATTGTCGTCTGGTTGATTGATGAATCGCAGACACTGAAATCCCGGCGTGATCTCATTGCAAATCGCTTCGAAACGATCTACCGCCAGTTGGGGCTCATTGACGACACGAATACGAACGATGCCTTAAAGGCAGGCGTCATCAGCTACGGCGACGACGTCCATGTCCTGGTGCATGATGCCACGAGCGAGCTGACTGAGCTGACGAAGGCCGTCCGGGGCATCAAGGACGACGAATCTGGTAAGGAAAACGTTTTCGCCGCAGTTGCTGAGGCGCTCGAAATCTATACGCCTGTCAAACACGAAATGCCGGCGAACACTATTTTTATCATCGTCACCGACGAACGCGGAGACGACTACGAGAAACTGGAGGAAATCGCCAAACGATGCAGCCAGGAAAGCGTCAAGGTTTACTGCATCGGCAATGCCTCAGTCTTCGGTCGTGAAAAAGGATTTGTGCGATACAAGTGGGAATACGAAGGGGAACAGTTTGAGGAAGAGATCCCTGTGGATCAGGGCCCGGAGACGGCCATGCCTGAAAATCTGCAGTTACCCTCCTGGACGAACACTCCGCATGATCTGAACAGGATGTCATCAGGATTCGGACCGTATACCTTGTCGCGATTGTGTGCTGAAACGGGCGGCATCTTCCTGATTGCCGAGGATACAACCGGAGAGAAATGGGACCCGCAAATAATGCGGAAGTACACTCCGGACTACCGTTCTCAGGTGGAGTTCATGAAGCAGCTGAACAAGAATCCCGCCATGCAGGCACTGCTCGGGGCGACTCACATTTCCGTGACCGAAGACGTTCCAATTCCCCAGCGAGTCTTTCAAGCGAATGATGAAACCATTCTTCGTGAACATATCACAGAAGCTCAGAAGCTCCTGGCAGTGCTCGACTATTTCCTGCAGCGATTGCAAACCCTGCTGGAGGACGGTGAAAAGCATCGAGACAAACTGGACTCCGCCCGCTGGCGCGCCAGTTTCGACCTCGCGATGAGTCGAACTCTGGCCATGCGCATCCGAACTCTTGAGTACGATGCACGGCTGGCTGAAATGAAGTCCAGTCCGAAAAAATTCGAAAAGACCGACAGCAATCAGTGGCGACTTGAACCGTCTGAAAAGGTCATTGCCAGCGAAGATATTCGCAAGATGCATGACAAGGCGCTGGAGTATCTGAAGCGAGTGGTCAAGGAGCATCCTGGAACTCCCTGGGCCTGCCTGGCCGGACTTGAGCTGCGTGATCCGCTGGGCTGGGATTGGGTTGAGGGGTACGCGCCGATGAAATAGGCATCTTGTGTCTGCAATCCTTTACATGACATTATCTCAGGACCATCATTCATGAACCGACGACGACTCGGAAACAGCCCGCTCACAGTTTCAGACATCTGTATGGGGACGATGACGTTTGGGACGCAGTGCGACGAAAAACTTTCCTTTGAAATCATGAACCGGGCTTACGAAGCAGGCATCGATTTCTACGACGCGGCGGAGATGTATCCTGTGCCGCCGTCTGCCGAACTGGTTGGACGCACGGAAGAAATCGTTGGTCGCTGGCTGAAGACAAAGCCGCGCGAATCGGTGATCGTCGCGACGAAGATCACCGGGCCGGCGCATGGGTGGTTTGTGCCGCCGGTGCGACACGGTCATTCGGCACTGGATCGCGTGCAGATCATGAAGGCCGTTGAGGCCAGTTTGCGGCGATTACAGACAGACTACATCGATCTCTATCAGACACATTGGCCAGATCATGGGGCTCGTTACGAAGACGTTCTTGAACCGCTGACGGAGTTGGTGAAACAGGGGAAAGTTCGCGTCCTCGGAAGCAGCAATGAAACCTGCTGGGGACTGATGAAGAGTCTCGCGGCTTCGGAAAAGCACGGCCTCTGCCGTTACGACACGGTGCAAAACAACTTCAGTCTGATCAATCGTCGCTGCGAGAGCGAGCTGGCTCAGGTGTGCCGTCGCGAGAACATTGGACTGCTTCCATTTTCACCACTCGGGGGCGGAGTGCTGACTGGAAAATACATGCACGGCGACCCGCCCGGTGCTCGATTCACCGAGTACAAAAAGCTGGGCGAACGTCAGCAGCGACTGGCCGATCGATTCCTCAACGACCGTGTTCGGGAAACCGTCAGCCGTTTGAAAATCATCGCCGATGACCTCGACATCACTCTCACCGCGCTGTGCGTCGCCTGGAGCAAGCAGCACGACTTCGTGGCGTCAACGATCATCGGTGCCACCACCGTTGCACATCTCAACGAAAGTCTGGGTGCCGATGGCCTGGTTCTGAGCAAAGAAACGCTGGCCCGCATTGATGAAATCGACGTCGCGATCCCAACGCCAATGAAAGAAGACGGGCTGCGGAGACTGTGACAGAGTAGAACAATTGTCCTCAATTGTTCCTTTGGCGATCGGCGGCGAAGAATTGACCATCGCCGCGTCTGTACGTTGAGCGGCCAATCTCGCACAAACTTTGCTGAAGGAAGCAGATCTGAGGACAGATCTGCCTACGTAGTCCGACCTGTCTCAGGTCGGATTCCTTCGGTCTGCAGAAAACCACATCGGACTCTTCATCCATCCGCAGTACGAATCCACACCGAATCCCGCAGTGCCTGCAGGTGCCGACACGGCCCGTTCCGTACGCCGAATTTGTAATGCCAGCTGCAGCGGCATTTGCCTTTGCGGACGATGCCGTCGCCATCGATGAGTACTTCGCAGCTTTGATTTTCGACTTTGCCCGTGATGATCGATCCGCCGCGCGGTGCTTCCTGACGTGTTTCGACTTTCACTTTGCCGCCCGCAATAATTTGCTGAGCGCCGGCCAGTTCGGGATGAGGCAGACCGAGTTCCTTCTCGGACAATGCCATCGGCAGGACTTGTCGCCAGCGGAAGACGTCGGCGTGCAGATCAAAAATCGTCTGGCCTCGTAAAGCCAGTTGAGTCATAACGGATGCGGCGTCGCTCTGAGAACACTTCAGGTCTGAACTGATTCGGCTCAGTGACATTGTACGCTGCTGACAGAGTCGTTCGGCTGCCGCGGCAAGCTGAACGGTCGTCAGTTGCGTTCGCGGCAGGAGCATTTGAACGGCGCTGCCGCGAGTCCAGTTGCTCGCTGTCCAGCCGCTCAGCCCCAGCGTCAGTCGCATGTTGCCCATCTGCACAACCCAGAAACTGGGCAAGCCGTTTCCCAACAAATAGACGTCCACGTCCGACGCCAGTGGCAGCAGTCGCGCGAGGCTGAGCAATCGCCGTCGGCCCCAGGTTCGCACGGGCTCCGTCGCCGCGCCGTTGTAGACTGTGGATGGGCTGTCGATGGTAACATTCGACGGTTCCAGAATCATGCGCGGTGATTTGCCATCAACCAGTTCAAAGCGAATCGCTCGCGGGCCGGTTTTTTCCCGATGTCGTTTGAGCCACGCCAGCAGCGAGTAAACGGCATCGACTCCCAGCGTGACTTTCTTCATCGGCAACGTCATCGCCGCTTGCAGTTGCATGAAGCCACGCAGCCAGCCGTCCGGGAGTTCGATCTTTTCTTCGTGATAGTCGGCTCGATCAGACGTTCGAACCGTGAAGCCTTCCGGGTTGAGTTTGAAACGGGTTTCTCGGTACGTTCGCAGCGTCTGAAAACTGTGATACAGATCCCAGGAATAGTCAATGTTCGTCGTACCGACACAGGCGTCCTGAGCATTTGAAAAGCCCGTGTCGCGATCAATCGTGAGGCAACCGTAGCTGGATTCATCCGTCGAAAAACATTCGAAGAAGACGACATCGTCGGCGACCGTAATGACGGGATCGTACGGCATCAGTTTTCGCCACAGTTCCTGATTCTCCTGTCGCAGCCGAGTGTTGAGTTTCGATCGCGCCTGCCAGTAGCGATCCAGTGCCTGACGATGCTGCTGCTTCAGTTCAAGCGTGGGTTTCGGAGCCAGTCCGGCGGCGACCGTTTCGCGAGCTTGCTGCATGGTGCCGCTTCGAATTACATGTTCCCGCAGGTCCTGTTGCTTCTTCCATTCCGCATACGCAGTCTTGTCACGCGGCGTAAAGTTCAGGTCATTGATCACGACATCATGCAGCGCGCTGATGGCTTCGCGGAAACGAATCGGCTCCTTTAACGTAGCGTCCAGAGCAACCTTGTCCCGCGACAGATTCGGAGCCAACTCCAGAATCCGCTGACCGCCGGAAGGCTGTCGCAGTTGACTGCGACCGATATAGCTTAGACTAACGTTCATGGTGCCACCGGTGCGAGGATTCTGGATGCCTGGCTGCGACTGTGATGAATGGTGTTGGTTGCTGACACGGCGTCGTCCGGAAACTCGATCGTTGCGGGCTTTCCGGTCTGAGGATTGGGCTCATACAGCGGTGCTCCGGTGCTGGCGACGGTCACGCGAATCTGATGGCCCTTGTTGAAGATCTGGCTGATCCAGCCGACGTCGAAGGCGACTTTGACGACTTCGCCCGGTGTCATCAATACTTCATGATCAAATCCT